>VAPM010314414.1_pt1 | contig 14997 bp, 13 predicted proteins | sample 3395091 | NCBI WGS metagenome assembly VAPM01 (sample SAMN08290445, study PRJNA428436) | hydrothermal vent metagenome | isolation source: Deep-sea hydrothermal vent chimney 3 | place: Pacific Ocean: Juan De Fuca Ridge | reverse complement strand
CTTTTGCGCCGTTTTCGTGCACAACGCGCCGATCTTCGGTCCTCCTTTCAAGGAGGATGGGCGAGGAGCGTTAGCGACGAGCCAGGAGGATGGGGGGCTCGAGTTGTGCGACTCAGGTTCTCACCCTCCTCGCTCGGGGACTCGCTTGTCCCCCCTGAAGGGGGGACGGAGGAGTTGGAAGTTCGAAGACGGGTACGACCTCGTGGATTGAGGTTCAAGGGCGAAACGCGAGCATCCAGGAATCATCCGGGTTTCGGGCCGTGAACTGTCGACCCGGCGACCGAATCTACCCATGTGTCGATCCATGACAACGCACGACGCGGTAGGTGCCTCCTGCTGGAAGCGCCTACCGCGTCGTGGAGCGTTTTTCCGTCTTGCTCAGGACTTGGATCTATGGCCGTCGTTGCAGTGAGCGACGCGTGGCACGATAAAGCGTTTCATTCGGTCTCTCCTTTCGATTCAGTTCTCGTGGAATCCCTGGTCCCATGCGGTACAACGCGTCACGATCGCGCTGGATGCTTGCCGGCGCTACGACTCGTAGGTGGGCCTCATGTCGTGTTGCATTGCATGTACCCGACTATTGTGATGCCTCCAGTCGACTGGAATGTCAAGGGGTTTCGTGAGAACCGGATCCACGGGTCACTCGGGCGACGTTGCTCGATCGGAGAGGAAGCCCCGGTGACCAGATACGTCCATCCTCATCGACCATCGCAAAGGCGTGGAGCAGCAGCGACGATCATGCGACACTGTCCTAGGCTTCCCGCCCGGGAGTAGCTTCAAACCGGCGGACACGAATCCCGAGAGAAGCCAAAACGAACGATGGGGGAGCGCGATGAGTTCTGAGATCACGATGTACAGTGCACAGTGGTGCGGCGACTGCAGGCGCACGAAGCAGTATCTCGAGAGGAATGACATCTCGTTCACGCTCATCGACCTCGAGGAACACCCCGAAGAGATCGAAGCTGTGATCGCCTACAACGGTGGGCGCAAGAGCATCCCGGTCGTCGTATTTCCAGACGGAACTCACCTCACCGAGCCGAGTGATGCCGAGATGGACGCCAAGCTCGGACGCTGATCGACGTCCAAGACGTTGACGATGCGCGTTTATGGCACCACCATGGGACGATGAGCACCACATCGATCACCTCCTGCTGCCAGGAGTACCTCGCACGCGCCGGGATCGGACGTGGGCTCTCCTCCAACACGATCGCTGCCTACCGTCGCGATCTCGAGGACTTCGTGGTGTTCACCGACCGGCTCGGTGTCCACGACATCGACGAGATCGACCGCAGGACCGTCCGTCGGTTCATTGCATACCTCACGACCCGTGGCTACGCCCCGCGGACCGTCGTGAGAAAGTCATCGGCGGTCAGAGCTTTCCTCGCTGATCTGACTCGTCGGGGTGACATCGAGGCGAACCCAGCACTCGGGGTCGGCCGGCCGAAGGTACCCCGTTCCCTGCCGAGAGCCATCCCTGCGGGTGCTCTCTCGAACGCGCTCGACGCCCTCGACGGTGATCGCCCGGTAGACCTTCGTGACCGGGCCCTGCTCGAGATGCTCTATGGGACCGGTCTTCGCGTCTCGGAACTCGCCTCGCTGAAGGTCGATGCGCTCGAGTCGAGCGCGTTCGTCCTTGTCCGTGGCAAAGGATCCAAGGATCGTGCTGTGCCGGTGCCCGGTCAGGCCCTCGCTGCTGTCGAACGCTACATCGAGCGCGCCCGCCCTGCCCTGCTGTCTTCATCGGACACGCCGAGGGATGCCCTCTGGATCGGTGTCCGCGGGGGCCCGCTCGATCCGAGAGGCATACGGCGAGTGGTGCGCTCACGACTCGGATCGTTCCCCCACGCGCTTCGTCACTCCTACGCAACACATCTCCTCGAGAACGGTGCTGATCTGCGTTCCGTGCAGGATCTTCTCGGACATACCGAGCTGGCGACGACGCAGATATACACTGCGGTGACGAGAAGGCATATGACCGAGACGTACGAAAGAAGTCACCCACGTGCATGAGAAGGGCGATCAAGAGCTGGCCGACCTGTGGAAGCACTACAAGGCGACCGGCGATGAGGCTGCCAGAGAAGGTCTCATCCTGCACTACGCGCCGTTGGTGAAGTTCGTCGCGGGTCGGGTCGGGTCCGGCCTTCCGAAGAATGTGGACCAGTCCGATCTGGTGTCCTTCGGCACGTTCGGACTCATCGACGCCGTCGACAAGTTCGAACCCGAACGTGGGTTCAAGTTCGAGACGTATGCGGTGAATCGAATCAAGGGAGCGATCCTTGACGAGCTGCGTGCCCTCGACTGGGTTCCCCGCTCGGTCCGTGCCCGAGCTCGTGAGATCCAGCGGACCATGGCCGAACTCGAACACAGATTCCAGCGCACTCCGACTGAAGATGAGGTTGCCGAAGCGATGGAGATCGCACCTTCGACGCTCCGAGACCAGTTGGGGGAGATTGCGAACCTCGGGTTCGTCGCGCTCGATGAGCTGTTGAACCCTTCGGAGAGGGATTCGGGTGCGATGGGCGAGGTGATCGCGGACAAAGAGGCGATCGATCCGTCGGGGAGTTTCGAGAAGGAAGAGACTCGGTACATGCTTGCGGATTCGATCAACCGACTTCCCGATCGGGAACGTCTCGTGTTGACCTTGTACTACTACGAAGGCCTGACACTCGCCGAGATCGGGGCGGTCCTCAATGTGACCGAGTCGCGCATCTGCCAGATCCACACGAAAGCCGTGATGAGCCTGCGCAACAGGTTCATCGAGCCCGCCTACCGCTGACTCGAGATACCTGTCGTCTGCGGGTACACTTCTTGCATCAAACACGCTCACCGCAATCCCGTGTGGTGCGCCCGCGCAAGCAGGCGTTCGGGGCTCGAAGGGTGGGCGGAAGTACGAACCCGAAACAAGGAGAAACAACATGGCAGTTATCGCCATGCGCCAGCTTCTCGAAGCAGGCGTCCACTTTGGTCATCAGACCGCTCGATGGAACCCGAAGATGCGTCCCTTCATCTTCTCGGAGCGCAACGGGATCCACATCCTCGACCTGAGGCAAACACTCGAAGCTACGGAAGAGGCCTATAAGGTCGTCCACGACATCACTGCTACTGGTGGCTCCGTGCTGTTCGTCGGTACGAAGAAGCAGGCGCAGGCTGCCATCGCCGAGTCGGCGTTGCGTGCAGGTCAGCCGTACGTCAACCACCGCTGGCTCGGTGGCATGCTCACCAACTTCCAGACGATCCACAAGCGGATCCTCTACATGCGTGAGCTCGAGCAGATGGAGACCAGCGGTGAGATGGAGACCCTCCCCAAGAAGGAGCGCATCCGGCTACGTCGTGAACTCGTGAAGTTGCAGGCCGTGCTCGGAGGCGTTCGCGACCTTCGCAAGATTCCTGAAGCGGTCTTCATCATCGACGTCAACGCCGAGCACATCGCCGTTGCCGAGGCGAACCGGCTGAACATTCCGGTGATCGCCCTCGTCGACACGAACTGCGACCCTGATCTCGTGGACTGCGTGATTCCGGGCAACGACGACGCGATCCGCGCTGCGTACCTGCTTGCAGGAGCGATCGCCGACGGGTGTGTCGCCGGTGCCGAGCTTGCCCAAGCAAAGCGCAAGGACGCTGCACAGGACAGAGCCGCTGCGGAGAAGGCTGTTGAAGCCGCTGCCGGCGCGAAGACCAAGGAGTAGGACCGTGGCTGATTTCACGGCAAAGGACGTTCAGGCGCTGCGCCAATCGACCGGTGCAGGGATGATGGACGCAAAGAAGGCTCTCGAGGCGACCGAAGGGGACATGGACAAGGCGAAGGACTACCTGCGCGAGAAGGGTCTCGCCGCAGCGGCCAAGCGCTCCGGCCGAGCCCAGGGTGAAGGCGCCGTCGGGGTCTATCTGCATCATCAGGCGGGCCGCCCCGTCATCGGTGTGCTGATCGGGCTTGCATCCGAGACGGACTTCGTCGCCAAGGGCGAGGAGTTCCTTGCAGCAGCGAACGACATAGCGATGCATGCTGCCGCTGCCCGTCCACAGTGGGTCAAGCGCGAAGAGGTCCCCCAAGACGTGCTCGCAAAAGAGCGCGAACTCATCGCCGCCCAGGCCAGGAACGAGGGCAAACCCGACGCCATCATCGAGAAGATCGTTGAAGGCAGGATCAACTCCTTCTACAAGGACAACGTGCTGCTCGACCAGGTGTTCGTGCGTTCCGAGCGATTCGAAGGTACTGTCGGTGAGATGGTCCAGGCACTTGCCGTGAGGATGGGAGAGAACATCTCCGTCGTGTCGATGGCGAGGGTCGAAGTCGGGGAAGGCTGAACACATGACGAAACGCCGGGTCGTTCTGAAACTGTCGGGATCAGCCTTCGCCAAGGCTGATCTCGGGTATGGGATCGATCCGGCGACCGTCGAGGCCGTCGCCGGAGAGATCGCCGAGGTCGCCGAGGAAGGCTACGAGATCGCCATCGTCGTCGGCGGTGGCAACATCTTTCGTGGGATCTCCGACACCGCCAGCGCGATGGACCGGGCAAGTGCCGACTACATGGGCATGCTCGCCACCGTCATCAACGCGGTTGCCTTGAGAGATGCCCTCGAACGTGCCGGTGCACAGTGTCGGGTCCAGACCGCCATCACGATCCAGGAGGTCGCAGAGCCCTACATACGACTCCGTGCGGTCCGTCACCTCGAGAAGGGGAGGGTCGTCATCTTTGCAGCAGGAACCGGGAATCCGTTCTTCACCACGGACACGGCAGCAGCGTTACGGGCAGCAGAGATCGGTGCCGATGCCGTTCTCATGGCCAAGCGGGACGTCGACGGTGTCTACACGGCCGACCCGGCCACGGATCCCGACGCCGTTCTCCTCGAGGATCTCGACTACATGCACGCCATCTCAGAGCAACTCGGGGTCATGGACACCACTGCGATTACGATGTGCATGGAAAACGATCTGCCGATCAGAGTGTTCAACATGGCCGTACCTGGCAACATCGGTCGAGCGGTTCGTGGTGAATCGGTCGGGACCTTGGTAGACGCGGGGAGGCAAAAGTGATCAACGAACTGCTCAGAGAAGCCGGTGACAAGATGGACCACGCTGTCGAACACACGGTCCACGAGTTCGGCTCGGTTCGCACGGGGCGGGCGAACCCCGGACTGCTTCAACGGGTCACCGTCGACTACTACGGAACACAGACACCACTTCAGCAACTCGCGAGCTTCTCGGTTCCCGATGCTCGAATGCTCGTTGTCCAGCCGTACGACAAGAGCGCCATCACAGCCGTGGAACGTGCCATCCAGGCTGCAGATCTCGGTCTCAACCCCTCAAATGATGGCAACGTCATTCGGCTCGCGTTCCCTTCGCTCACCGAGGAGCGGAGGCACGAACTGATCAAGGTCGTTCACCGACTCGCTGAAGATGGGCGCGTCGCGGTCAGGAACGTCCGGCGCCACTCCAAGGATCGGATCGAATCCGAGGATGTATCAGAGGACGATATCCGTCGTGCCGAGAAGGAACTCCAGATCCTCACGAACAAACACATCGCTGCGATCGACGACGCGCTCGCACGCAAGGAAGAGGAACTGCTTGAAGTGTGACCTTCCAACGAGGGCGGTACCTCTAGGTGCTGCCGTCGCGGGTGGACATCAAGTAGCGTGCACTGAACATGGCTGAAGACGACACGACATCTGATTCCGGCGGGTTCGACGATTGGTTGGACGAGCAGCCCGGGCCACCCACGGATCCATACGCGAGCCTCGCCGACGACGACCCGGAGGACGAGATCGCCGACTGGGTCGCGTTCACCGAGGGCCAGGACACTCCAGGCGTCCAATCGGACTCCGCGGAACTCTCCGACGACGATTTGGCGCAGCTCCCGACCGAGGAGATGGACCTCTCAGACCTCCCGGGCGCCCCTCCGGTCGAGCCCGAGACCGTTTCGGGAGATGACGATGAGACATCAGAGATCCAGCCTCTACCCGTCGAGGAGACCGACGAGCATGGAGATGCCGATCTCCTCGAGGGTGACCCGACCGAGGAGCTCGTAACGGTTGGCGACGATGCACAGACTTCCGACGACGATGCCGTCACCGACGAGCTTCCCTCGATTCCCGCCACTCCACTCGGCGATGTCGAGATAGCTGAAGGCGATACGGGTACCGAGCCACCCATCTTCGACATCGAAGGGGACGAGGAACCCGATGACACGGGCGAACTCGACATCATCCCGATCGCTCCTTACGGTGGGTTCTCCCAGTCACCGCCGGATGACGATCGAGACGCCAACAACCAGGTGGCATCCGACGAACTGTCCGTAGGCGTTGCCGCGGAAGCTGTGATTGACGGTGGCGCGCCTGGGGCAGTGCCGCTGCGTCCGGACCTGTTCGACATATCCGAGGACGACTACCTCGGAACTGCGACTCGGGAGCACACCGACCTCGCAGAAGCGATCGCACTCGCCGAGGAGGAGGACACAGCTCAAGTAGCAGTCTCCGCCCCGATACCCGGTCTCGAGGAAAGCGTCGTTGGATTTGACGACGTCGTGGAAGCGGCGGGGATGAGGAAGGCACGGTCCCGGCGATCCGGGGACCTCGTCGCGAGAGTCCTGACCGCCCTGGTACTCATCGTCGCCCTTGGAACCTCTCTCGTGTGGCAGCCTGTCCTCGTAGCGTTCGCGACTGCAGTCTTCGTCATCGGTGCCGGCGAGTTCTACACATCCCTCGTGCGCTCCGGACGCAAGCCGATCGCTCTCTTCGGTTTCATCGGCATCATCGGCGCATCTCTGGGGGCGTATCTCTGGGACGTGGTCGCTATCCCAACAGCTTTCTTCATCGCAGGCACGCTGCTGCTGCTGTTCTACGCAGTCGTGCCTGGCAAGAAGGAACCGATGGCCAACCTCGCCCTGACCATCACCGTGATGGTGTGGGCGGGGCTCGGCGCGTTCGCCATGCCAATCATCGCAGCCGAGTCGTACAAGGTGCTCGTGACGGGCGTTGTCGTGACGGTTGCGGCGATGGATATCGCTCAGTACTTCTTCGGGAGGATGCTGGGAAGGACGCAGCTCTCGCCCTGGGTGTCTCCGAAGAAGACGGTCGAAGGCCTCGTTGCCGGCATCATCGTCGCGCTCGTCGTGGGAGCGGCTTTGAGTTTCGTTGAACCGTTCGAGCTCACATCGGGGATGCTCATCGGTATCGTCGTCGCCGTCCTGGCGCCTCTCGGCGATCTTGCCATGTCGGCGGCCAAACGTTCTCTCGGTCTCAAGGACATGGGTTCGGTTCTTCCTGGACACGGTGGATTCCTCGACCGCATCGACGGCTTACTGTTCGCGATTCCCGCGGCCTGGGCGGTACTCCTCTGGGCGGGTCTGCTCTGAAGCCGCTTGTCGTCCTCGGGGCAACCGGATCGATCGGCGGTCAGACGCTCGATGTGGCACAGCAGCTCGGGATTCCGGTGATCGCCATTGCGGCCAGGAGCGCCTCGAACACACTTCTCGACGTAGCCGAGCGGTTCCGAGATGCCGTTGTGTGTGTGACCGAGCCGGGAGACCACGCAGACATGCTTCGATCCAAACTCGGTGCACGTGCACGTCTCGGGCCCGGTGCGATCACCGAAGTTGCAGCGACACCGGGAGCGACTGTCGTCAACGCCGTCGTTGGGGCGGTGGGTCTGCGAAGCTCGCTCGCTGCTCTCTACGCAGGCAACCGGTTGGCTTTGGCCAACAAGGAGAGCCTCGTGGTCGGTGGCACCCTTCTCGAAGAAGCACTCCAGACGGGCGGTGGTGAGCTCATCCCCGTCGATTCCGAGCACTCCGCCGTCTACCAGTGCATCATCGGAGAGGCTCCCGGGTCGGTGAAACGTGTGATCCTCACCGCATCGGGTGGCCCCTTCCGTGGGATGAGCCTCGACGATCTCACCGACGTGACCGTCGAACAAGCACTCGATCACCCGACCTGGTCGATGGGCAAGCGAATTTCCATCGATTCGGCAACGCTGATGAACAAGGCGTTCGAGGTGATCGAGGCTCACTTTCTCTTCGGTGTGGAGTACGACGCTATCGACGTCGTGGTACATCCCCAGAGCATCGTTCACTCCTTCGTCGAGTTCACCGACGGTGTCGTCAAAGCCGAGGTCGGATTCCCCGACATGAAGAAGCCGATCCAGTACGCACTCACCGCACCGGACCGGCTCACCGTCCCCCGAGAGCCGTTCTCGCTGGCAGGTATCACCCTCGGTTTCGAAGCTCCGGACCGCGAAGTGTTCCGCTGCCTCGATCTTGGCTACGAAGCCGGTCGCGTGGGAGGCACAGCCACGGCGGTACTCAACGCAGCGGACGAGGTAGCGGTGGCAGCGTTCCTCCAAGGACGGATCCGGTTCACCGCGATCGCCCAAGTCGTTGCTTCGGTTCTCGCCAGACACGATGCCTCCATCCCCGGGGACATCGAAGCGGTCGAAGCCGCCGACGCCGAGGGCAGAGCGTACGCTGGCGAGGAGTGCCGGAAGCTGCGTCGGTAGGACGCGGCTCGTTCCTGAGGAGGATGCCGGTATCGGCCACGAGAACGATGCCGTCGGGGTCCCCTCGCCGGTACGATGCCAACATGTTCTCAGGGAGTCAACGCCGTACCTTCCAGATCGACGCGGCGATGGCCGTCGCGATGTTCGTCCTGGCCCTCATGTCGCTCGTCGGGATGCCCGAACTCGCCGATGTGCGTCCACTCGATCCCGTGGCGTACATCCTCATTGCAGCCCAGACGCTGACTCTCGCCTGGAGACGGCAGTCCCCGGTCACCGTCGCGATCGTCGTTGTCGGGGCGTTCGTGATCGAGAGGGGGCTTGCCTACCCATCGAACTGGGCCGTGTTCGGCATAGCCTTTGCCCTCTACACGATTGGCGAGCAGTTGCCGACCAAGCGGGCATTGATCGTCGGCGGAACTGCGATCGGCATCATCGTGGTGTGGACGGGTGTCGGTGTGCTGTTGTACGACTTGCCAGCTGCCTTCGTCGTGACCGTCTTTGGCTTCGTGACCTTCCCGCTCGTTCTCGGCCTCGAGGCTCGTCGGAGGGAACGTCGTGCACTCGCTCTCGAGGCTCGTGCGGTGAGGGCCGAGATAGAGAGAGAGCAGCGAACCGATGAGGCCATTCGTCACGAGAGGCTGCGTATCGGTCGTGAACTCCACGATGTGGTTGCGCACGAGGTCACCGTGATGACGATCCAGGCGGCAGCGGCCGGGAGGGTCCTCGATACGCGGCCCGAAGACGCCAGACAAGCGATCGAGACGGTGGAGAAGGCGGGACATCGAGCTCTTGGCGAGATGCGCCGCCTCCTGGGAGTTCTGCGAACAGAGCCGGACCACGATCTCACTCCGCAGCCGGGGTTGTCGTCACTCGGCGAACTCGCCGACCAGATGGTTGAGGCAGGACTCGACGTCGTGCTACGGATCGAAGGTGAAGAGCGAGACGTTCCATCGAGTGTCGGTGTGAACGCGTACCGGATCGTTCAGGAGTCGCTGACGAACGCCGTCAAGCACGCGGGTCCCGGTGCCCGCGCCGAGGTCGAGATCCGCTTTGCCGGGGATCACCTCGGGATCGAGGTGTGCGACGACGGCCGCGGCGCCGCCGAATCGTTGCGAGACAACGGATCGGGGCAAGGCATCGCGGGGATGCGTGAACGTGTCACTCTCCTCGGCGGTACGTTCTCTGCAGCACCGAAGCCTGGCGGCGGATATCGCGTGGTTGCCACGATTCCGTTGGAAACATCATGACGGGTCATCTCCGGGTTCTCGTCGTCGACGACCAGGCACTGGTACGCGCTGGATTCGCGATGATCCTCGGCAGCGAACATGACATCGATGTGGTCGGCGAGGCAGAGAACGGGCAGCAGGCGATCGAGATGGTGGCAGCCCTCGATCCCGACGTGATCCTCATGGACATCCGCATGCCGGTGATGGATGGCATCGCAGCGACCCGGGTGTTGTGCGAAAACCGTGCGCAGGACCCGAGCTGTCCCCGTGTGCTCATCCTCACGACGTTCGATCTCGATGAACACGTATACGACGCCTTGCGCGCCGGGGCGAGCGGGTTTCTGCTCAAGGACACCCCGCCACACGATCTGGTGAGCGCTGTGAGAGTCGTCGCTGCAGGTGAGGCCCTCCTTGCGCCGTCGATAACGAGACGTCTCCTCGAGGAGTTCGCCAGAGCGGCTTCACCGCCCGCTAGTGGGCACCTGCTTGCTGATCTCACGGATCGCGAGATCGAGGTCCTCGGGCAACTCGCACGCGGACTGTCGAACGCCGAGATCGCAGATGCCCTCTACGTGTCCGAAGCGACCGTCAAGACCCACGTGTCCCACATCTTGACGAAACTGGAGGTGCGGGACCGGGTCCAGGCAGTTGTCGTTGCGTACGAGTCCGGCCTGGTGGTTCCGGGCGACTGATGGGGGAGAGCGCCCTCTCGTCACTCCACCTCTTGGATGACACTCAATCCCTCTTCAGGGCGATGTGAGCGGAGACCATTTCTCGTATCTTCGGAGTTGTTCATAACGGAGGATTCAATGACAACAGCGACCATCACCAACGTCGCCGCTCGGATCGACAACGGGGTCAAGACCTACGGTGAGGGTGATGCTGCCGTCCACGCGCTCAACGGGGCATCGGCGGAGTTCGAGCGGGGGAAGTTCACCGCGATCATGGGGCCCTCGGGTTCGGGCAAGTCGACGCTGCTTCACTGCATCGCGGGACTCGACACGCTCACGTCGGGAAACGCCTACATCGGCGACATCGACCTCGCTTCCCTCAAGGACCGGGACCTGACGCTCCTGCGTCGCGAACGCGTTGGCTTCATCTTCCAGTCGTTCAACCTGATCCCGACACTCAACGCCGACGAGAACATTCTCTTGCCGCTGACGATCGCCGGAGAAGAGCCCGATCTGGATTGGTACAACCAGATCATCGAGACCGTCGGGATTCGTGACCGGCTCGATCACCTGCCTTCGGAACTCTCGGGAGGCCAACAGCAGCGGGTCGCTGCTGCACGGGCCCTCGTCTCGAAGCCCGAGATCGTCTTTGCGGACGAGCCGAGTGGAAACCTCGATTCCAAGGCGGGTTCCGAGCTCCTCGGCTTCATGAGGATGGCAGTTCGGGAGTTCGATCAGACGATCGTGATGGTTACACACGACCCGGTGACCGCTGCCTACTCGGACCGAATCGTCTTCCTCGACGATGGCAAGATCGTCGATGAGATGGCAGGGCCAACCGCTGCTTCTGTCCTCGATCGGCTCAAGACCCTCGGAGGATGAGGCTGTGATCAAGACTGCACTCAAGACTGTTCTCGCGCACAAGGTGCGCCTGTTGCTCACCGCTGTGGCCATCGTTCTCGGGGTGAGCCTCGTATCGGGGACGTTCATCTTCACGGACACGATCAACGCGCAGTTCGACGATCTGCTCGACGACATCTACTCGGGCATCGATGTCAGCGTTCGTGCAGAGACGGGTGACTTCGGTGCAGGCACGGAACCGTTCCCCGCCGAGGTCCTCGACGCGGTCGTCGCCGTCGACGGTGTCGCGGCAGCCGAGGGAGGCGTGGCGTCCCTCACGACCCAGATCCTCGACAAGAACGGTGATCCCATCGGTGGCCAGGGGCCGCCAACGCTCGGGTTCTCCTGGGGTCAGGTCCCCTCACTCAATCCGATGCAGATCAAAGAGGGTGAGGGAAGAGCCCCTGCTGGACCCGGTGAGGTCGCCCTCGACGCCAATACCGTCACCAAAGCAGGTTTTGCTCTCGGCGATGAGGTGACTGTCGTCGGATTCGACGGCCCCGAGGAGTTCGAGCTGGTCGGCATCGCCTCGTTCGGTGATCAGGACAGCCTGCTCGGGGCGACGATCGCGATGTTCGAACTCGAAGAGGCCAAGCGAGTCTTCGGTTTTGGGGACGAGTTGTCTGGCATCAGCGTCCAGGCCGACTCGGCTGTCGATGCCGATGAGCTGACGGCCCGGATAGCGTCCGTCCTTCCTCCCGGCGTCGAGGCAGTGACCGGCCAGACCGAGCAGAACGAGCAGGCCGCAGACATCAACGAGGGACTGGGCTTCCTCAGCATTGGACTGCTGGCATTCGCCGGCGTGTCGATCTTCGTCGGTGCGTTCATCATCCAGAACACCTTCCGGATCATCATCGCTCAGCGCACGCGCGAGCTCGCGCTGCTTCGTGCCATCGGAGCGACGGGTCGTCAGGTCCTGTGGATGGTGATCGTCGAAGCCTTCTTCGTCGGCCTGATCGCATCGATCGCCGGTGTCGCCTTTGGATTCGCCATGGCGCTGGGTATCCGCGGACTCATGAACGCCGTCGGGTTCGGCATCCCGCCTGGATCCCTCGTGCTGCTACCGCGGACGATCATCGTCGCGATGGCGGTCGGACTGACACTGACCGTGCTCTCATCGCTCCTTCCAGCGCGCAAGGCCTCGCGGGTCCCCCCCGTTGCTGCACTCCGAGAGGACGCCGCCCGTACCCCGCGACGGAGCTTGCGGAACCGGTCTATCGCCGGAACCATCATCACGGGAATCGGAGTTCTGCTCCTCAGCGTGGGGCTGTTCGCAGGCGTCGGAAATCCGATCATCTACGTCGGTGTCGGTGCAGCGGTGGCGTTCGTCGGCGTGTCGGTGCTCGCACCGCTCGCAGCGAAACCGCTCGCAAACGTCATCGGGTGGCCGCTACCGAAGCTCTTCGGCATCAGCGGGATCCTTGCAAAGGAGAACACGAAGCGGAAACCACGACGAACGGCGTCCACTGCGTCGGCGCTCATGGTCGGAGTTGCGCTCGTCGCGTTCTTCTCGGTGTTCGGTTCGTCGACCAAGGCCTCTGTCTCTGAAACCGTCCTGGAACTGTTCCCAGCGGACATCACCTTCCAATCCACGATCCAGTCCGACCCGGAGCTGCCATCACCGATGAGCCCTGCGCTCGTCGAGGAACTCGGCACGTACGAGGAGCTTGGCGTCGTGTCCGCGATGCAGTTCGGACGGGTCGTGATCGAGGGGAACATCGAGCTCATCGGGGCGTTCGACCCCGCGACGATCGAACAGGTGCTTGCACTCGGTGCGAGCAACGACGCCGTCGAGAACGTCACACAGGCCGATTCGATGATCGTCATGAACGGCTTCCTCGAAGAGCAGGGCTGGGAGGTGGGTCAGACGGTCACGATGCAGTTCGCCACAACAGGCGAGGTTGCCATGACGATCGTCGGAACCTATGAGGCCGACAACTTGCCGAACCTCTTCGTTTCCACCGCCACGTACAAGGCGAACTTCCGCTACCTCGGAGACGGGGTGGTGTTCGCGAACACTGTCGATGGAGTCGACGTTGGAGAGGCCCAGGATGTGATCGCACCAACGATCGATCGGTTCGGAAACGTCAAAGCTCAGACGAAATCTCAGATCATCGCCGATGCAGAGAAGCAGATCGATCAGGCACTCGCCCTCTTCACGGGGTTGTTGCTGTTCGCTGTGATCATCGCAGTCCTCGGGATCACGAACACCCTGACGCTCTCCGTGTTCGAACGCACCCGTGAGATAGGTCTTCTTCGTGCCATCGGCATGTCTCGACGCCAGGTACGCAGAATGATCCGTTGGGAGGCGGTCATCATCGCGACGTTCGGGGCGCTCCTCGGCGTGGGTATCGGCATCGTCCTCGGGTGGGCAGTTGTCCAGGCGCTCGCCGACGAGGGCTTCGGTGCTTTCAGTGTCCCCGTCGGGCAGGTGATCCTCGCACTCTTCCTTGCAGCGTTCGCCGGCGTACTCGCTGCGATATGGCCGGCCCGCAAGGCATCGAAGATGAACGTGCTCGACGCGATCAGTACCGAGTAGTTGTCCATCGATATCGGTACCGTACGGGCACCACACCAAGCGTCTGAGGGGACACATGGGACCAGCGATCATGATCATCGGCGTCATCCTGATGATCGTCATCCACGAGGGCGGGCACTTCGTCGCCGCCAAGTCGTTCGGTATGAAAGCGACGGAGGCCTTCTTCGGCTTCGGTCCCAAGATCTGGTCGATGAAGCGCGGCGAGACCGAGTACGGGATCAAGGCGATCCCGTTCGGCGGGTACGTCCGGATCATCGGGATGAACCCGTTCGAAGAGGTCGATGAGGAAGACGAGCACCGCACGTACCGGGCTGCCCCGTTCTGGAAGAAGACGGTTGTCGTCCTCGCGGGCATCCTGAGCCACTTCGTCGTTGCGATCATCCTGTTGTGGGTCGTCTCGACCGTTTGGGGAGTCGTTGCGGTGGACGACAACGGGACCGTCGAACGTACGACCACGATCGCAGCCGTCAGCGAGATCATCCCGGGAACGACAGAGTCATCGCCGGCATCGCTAGCGGGTGTCGAGGCTGGAGACACGATCGTTGCAGCCGACGGTGCACCGATCGAGGACTGGCAGGAGTTCAGCGACTTCGCAAGGATCAACGGTGGGAACCAGGTAACGATCACCGTCGACCGTGCAGGGGAGCGTGTCGATCTGGCCGCAACACTGGCGTCCTACGACCGACCGGTCGTCGTCGATGGAGAACTGATGGTCGATGAGTCGGGCAACCCGGTGACCGAGAGCGTTGGCTTCTTTGGTGTGACACCGAAGGCAGCCAGGGACGAGATGGGACCGCTGCGTGCCATCCCGGTGGCGTTCTCCGAGTTCTTCGAGGCCGCGGTGCAGAGTGTGAAAGGTCTTTGGCAGATGATCCTCGGGTTCCCTGCCCTCGTGATGTCCCTCTTCGGCGGGAACGACGAGATCCTCCAGACGGTTCGCCCCATCAGCCCCATCGGCCTCGTTCAACTCGCGGGGCCGCTCGAGTCGACGCTGTATCTTCTCGCGCTCGTGAACATCTTCGTCGGCGTGCTCAACGTCGTACCCCTCTACCCGCTCGATGGCGGGCACTTCTCCGTTGCAGCGTACGAGAAGGTGACGGGACGAGAACCAAACGTCCAGAAGCTGCTTCCTGTGGCTGCAGCAGTGTTCATCTTCCTCGTCAGCCTCGG
>VAPM010320034.1_pt1 | contig 15009 bp, 17 predicted proteins | sample 3395091 | NCBI WGS metagenome assembly VAPM01 (sample SAMN08290445, study PRJNA428436) | hydrothermal vent metagenome | isolation source: Deep-sea hydrothermal vent chimney 3 | place: Pacific Ocean: Juan De Fuca Ridge | reverse complement strand
TTTTGGCTGTTTTTTGGTTACAACAACCTATTCAATACTATGAAAAATTTATTTGAATTTTTTGTTGGAAAGGAGTAAAATTAAAAAAAGAGAAGATAATTTTGCATTGAATTAGTAGCTAAAATTATTAAAAGGTGAAAAATTTTAGAATAAATTAGAAAGAAAATAAAATTATGGAGGATAAAAATATCATAAAAGATGAGGTTTATGATTTGATTATTATTGGAGCGGGACCAGCAGGTTTGGGGGCTTCTATTTATGCCTCTCGCTATAAACTAAATAATTTAATTATTGGAAAAGAAGTTGGTGGTCAAATAATAGAGGCTTCTGAAATTGAAAATTGGGCGGGTGAAAAATCAATTTCAGGACGAGAATTGATGGATAAATTTATTAGTCAAACTAAAGGTTTAGGGGCAGAGATTAAGCAATCTTCAGTAGAAAAAATAATTAAATCTTCAGTTGGATTTGAAATCTTAGCTGAAGGGAAGAAATATCAATCTCGCTCAATTATTTTTGCTTTAGGAATGAAACCTAGAAGAATGCATATCCCAGGAGAGGAAAAGTTTTTGGGGAAAGGAGTTTCTTATTGTGCTACTTGTGATGCAATGTTTTTTCGAGATAAAAAAGTCGCTGTAGTTGGTGGTGGAGATGCCGCTGCTATGGCTACTATCCATTTAAGTGAATTTGCTAATCAAGTTTATTTATTGCATCGAGAGGACGTAGTTTGGAATCCTTCACATCAAAATAAAATGGAGAACAACCCTAAAATTAAATTAATTGTAGCTGATGAAATAACAGAAATCACAGGAAAGGATAGAGTGGAGTCAGTGAATTTTCAAAGAAAAGGAGAAAAGAAAAAAATAGAAGTTCAGGGAATATTTTTTGAAATTGGATCTGTTCCAGGTGTTTCTATCGCGAAAGAGCTAGGGGTTATAACTGATGACCAAGATTATATAAAAGTAGAACAAACGCAAGCTACTAATGTAGAAAATATTTTTGCAGCGGGTGATGTTACAACTGGTTCTAATAAATTTCGTCAAATTATCACTGCGGTAGCTGAAGGTGCCGTAGCAGCGGGTAGTGTTTATAAAAAATTAAAGCTTAATAAATGAGTAAATCAATTAAAATCAGTCAAAAAATTGGAGGTAAAATTGAAGTAAAAAGTAAAATTAAGCTTTCTAAAGAAAATTTAGCTGTTCTCTATACTCCAGGAGTAGCTGATGTATCTAGGGCTATTGCTAAGAATAAAAAGCTAGCTAGTCAATACACTATTCAAAAAAATATGGTAGCCATTATTTCTGACGGTTCAGCTGTTTTAGGGCTGGGAAATATCGGGCCAGAGGCGGCTCTTCCGGTTATGGAAGGGAAAGCCTTACTTTTTAAAGAATTAGCTGGTGTGGATGCTTTTCCAATTGTTCTGGATACGCAAGATAGTGAAGAAATAATTAAAATAGTTAAGGCTATTGCTCCAACTTTTGGAGGTATCAATTTGGAAGATATTTCAGCTCCGCGTTGTTTTGAAATTGAAGAACGATTAAAAAAAGAATTAACTCTCCCTATTTTTCACGATGATCAGCACGGGACAGCTATTATTGTCTTAGCTGGATTGATTAACGCTTTAAAAGTAGTTAAGAAGAAGAAAAACAAAATTAAAGTAGTTATTAGCGGTGTGGGAGCAGCGGGCGTAGCAATTGCTAAACTGTTATTACTTTATGGAATTAAAAATATCATTATGATTGACAGAAAAGGAATTATTTACAAAAAAAGAACTGGTGGATTAAATAGTTCTAAGATGGAAATTGCAAAAATAACTAATCCAGAAAATTTAAAAGGAACTATTCAGGATGCTTTAAAAAGAGCAGATGTTTTTATTGGAGTATCTGCACCTAACTTAGTTACTAATATAGATATTTCAACAATGGCTAAGGAAGCTATTGTTTTCGCAATGGCTAATCCTACTCCAGAAATTATGCCTGACCAAGCCAAAAAAGGAGGGGCTAGGGTAGTAGCTACTGGTCGTTCGGATTTTCCTAATCAACTAAATAATGTTTTAGTTTTCCCTGGTATTTTTAGAGGTGTTTTAGATAATAAAGTTAAAATTATCAAAGACTCTCATAAAATAAAAGTTGCTCAAGCAATTGCTGGTTTGATAAAAAATCCAACAGCTGGTAAAATAATACCAGGAGCTTTCAATAAGCAGGTGGTAAAAAAAGTAGCCCAAGTCTTTAAAAAATAAAAAGTAGATTAGTTAAAAATAAATCAAAAAATATGAAAATATACAAACAAAAAATAAAGATAGCGACTACTACTCAGATAGAATTTATAGATATTACTGGTAAGGTTGAACAGATTTTAGAAAAATCAGGTATTAGGGAGGGACAAGTTTTAGTTTTTTCTACTCACACAACAGCTAGTATTATTTTAAATCATAATGAGTCAATGCTTATTCAGGATTTTATGCAAATGCTTTATCGCTTAGTTCCAGTAAGTGACCGTTATTCTCACGACCTTTTTGAATTAAATAGATCAAGAGCTTCTGATGGCAGAAGCAATGGGCATTCTCATTGTAAAGCAATGCTTCTGGGTCCGAGTCAAATAATCCCCTTAGAAAAAGGCAGAATGATGGTAACAGAAAAGCAAAGTATCTTTTTTGTAGAAATGGACGGAGCTAGAAAGAGAGAAGTTATTGTCCAAATAATGGGGCTTTAAAGTTAAACTATGAAATGAAATAATGAGTTGATTCTATGAATGGACGTATAAATGAATTGATTAGGCAAGGAAATCTCAAAACTGATATTATTATTAATGCTTTTTCAGAGATAGATCGCGTTGACTTTGTTCCGAAAGATTTAAAAAGAGATGCTTATGCCAATATAGCTCTTCCGATAGGTTACGGACAGACTATATCTCAGCCAATGATAGTAGCTATTATGTTGGAATTTCTTGATCCCCAACAAGGACAAAAAGTTTTAGATATTGGATCTGGATCGGGGTGGACGACAGCATTACTTTGTTATATTGTTGGAAATCATGGAAAAGTAATAGCACTGGAAAAAATAGAAAAATTATCTAATTGGGGAAAGGAAAATGTTTCTAAATATGGATATGTGAAAGATTTTATAGCCGAATTCTATGTGGCAGATGGGACAAAAGGATTTAGTAAAAATGCTCCATATGACAGAATTTTAGTATCAGCTTCAACAGATAAAGTTCCAAATGAGCTAAAGGCACAGTTAGTAATAGGCGGGAAGATGGTTATTCCTATTAAAAGCAGTTTAGTTTATATAGAAAGAATTTCTAAAGAAGAATTTAAGCAAGAAGAATTTCCAGGTTTTTTATTTGTCCCTTTAGTTAGAGATGATTAGAAAAATTTTTAAATTTTGAGTATGTCAGTCAAAAATAAATTGATAATATTTTTTTTAGTTTTTCTGCTGATTGTCGGTGGTTTTTTTTATTTTCGTCAACAAGTTTATTTTTCTCATGGAGCTACTCAGCAAGAAAAGAAATTTGAAATTACTCAAGGTGAAAAAGTTTCTGAGATAGCTACTAGGTTAATCAAGGAACAATTAATAAGTGGAAAAATTTATTTTTACTACTATATCAGAACTAACAAATTGTCAGGTAAAATAATGCCAGGAAAACACTTTTTGTCTGGTAGAATGACTATTCCAGAAATTGTTTATGAGTTGACTAAAAAAAATAATCAAACTATTAAAGTTACTTTTCCTGAGGGTTGGGATAGTCAAAAAATGTCAGCTCGTTTAATCAAGAATGGACTAAATGGAAAAGAGTTTTTAAGAATTGTTAATCATCCGTCCCAAAATATTATTAATCAGTATAATTTTTTAAAAATTAATCCATCAAAAAATTTAAAGGGTTATCTTTTTCCAGATACTTATTATTTTAAAAAAAATGAGCAAACCTCAAAAATTATTTTGACTATGCTAAATAATTTTAAAAATAAAATTACTCCTTCTATGAAGCAAGATATCCAAAGGCAAGGAAAAACCCTGCAGGGTATTATTACTATGGCTAGTCTTTTAGAAATGGAAGTGAAAACTCAAAAAGATAGAAATTTGGTGAGTGGAATATTTTGGAAAAGAATTAAGATAGGAATGCCTCTTCAAAGCGATATAACGCTTACTTACGCTACGGGGAAAAGAAAGGCTCATTATTCTCTTCAGGATACTCAAGTTAAATCTTCTTATAATACTTATCGGAATAAAGGATTGCCTCCAGGTCCTATTGGTAATCCAGGTTTAAGTGCAATTAAAGCGGCTATTTATCCAGAAACTTCTCCGTATCTTTATTTTCTTTCCAATCCTAAAACAGGAAAAACAATTTATTCTCGGACTTTCCAAGAACATATTATTAATAAAAGTAAGTCTGGTTTATAGAATTTTTAAAACTATATTTGAGAGAAAGAAAAATTGATGGAAAAATAATAAAAGACTAATTTTTAGTTAATGGAGATATGAATAATTTTAAGAATAATTTAAAACATCCCTTGGCAGATAGAATGCGTCCCAAGGATTTTCCTGATTTTTTTGGACAAGCAGAATTGGTTGGGGAACAATCTTTTCTGCGTAAAATTATTCAAAGTGATCAAATTCCATCAATGATATTTTGGGGACCGCCAGGAGTAGGAAAAACCACTTTAGCTTATATTATTGCTCAAAAAACCCAAGCAGTTTTTTATCAACTTAGTGCGGTTACGGGTGGTAAAAAAGATTTACTAGCTATTATTCAAAAAGCTCAAGACAATCCAGAACAAAAAACGCTTCTTTTTATTGATGAAATTCATCGTTGGAATAAAGCTCAACAAGATGCTCTCTTGCCGAGTGTAGAAAAAGGGATAATTATTTTAATTGGAGCTACCACTGAAAATCCCAGTTTTGAAATTAATTCGGCTCTACTTTCTAGAACAAAACTTTTTGTTTTAAATAAGTTAGAGTTAAAAGATATTCAGGAAATTCTAAAAAGGTCTCTTCAAAAAAATTATCCAACTCTTAAAATTAAAAAGGAAATAATTAAGTTTATTGCTCAATTAGCTAACGGTGATGCTAGAATAGCTCTGAATACTTTAGAAGTAGTTGCAACAGCGAAAGAAAAGATTACGATTGATTTAGTTAAGCAAGTTTTGCAAAAAACTCATTTAGTTTATGATAAATCAGGCGAAGAACATTTTAATTTAATTTCCGCTTTACATAAATCAATGCGAGGAGGAGACGCCAATGCGTCGGTTTATTGGTTAATGAGAATGTTAGAAGGAGGAGAAGATCCTCTCTATATTGCCAGAAGACTAATAAGATTTGCTTCAGAAGATATTGGGTTGGCTAATAATAATGCTTTAGTTTTAGCGAATGTAGTTTTTGAGGCTTGTCATAAATTAGGTCGTCCAGAATGTGATGTTCATTTAACTCAAGGAGTCATTTATTTAGCGAAAACTAAAAAAAGTATTGTAGCTTATCAAGCCTGCTTAAAGGCTAAAAAGGATGTAGAAAAATTTGGTAATTTACCAGTGCCTTTACATTTAAGGAACGCTCCTACTAAAATGATGAAAGATTTAGGCTATAGCAAAAATTATAAGTATACTCCGTTGGAAGATAGTTCTCATCAAACTTATTTACCAACGGAAATTAAAAATCATCAATATTTGTAAATTAAAGAAGGAGTTTTTGGATATCCTGAAGAAGGTTGGGATAAAGTTGATCAAGTATTTTTAATTCATCAACTGATAATTTGTCCAAAACAAATTTATGAGGAGCTAACTTACAAGAAGATGTTTTTAAAGTTTCTCCAATCCCAATCCGAAAACGTTTAAACTCTTGAGTTCCAATATTATCAATAATATTCTGTACTCCATTATGTCCAGCCGAAGAAGAATTAATAGCGAGTTTATATTTACCTAAAGAAATATCAATATCGTCATGAATGACAATAATATCTGCTGGGCTTAATTTATAAAAATTGAGCAAGCTATTAACTGATTGTCCAGAAAGATTCATAAAAGTTTGCGGTTTAACTAATATAATAGGAGTTTTTAACAAAGAACCTTTAGTTATTTGAGCTTTGAATTTTTGATTCAAAGTAAATTCTGGAAATTGAAAAGAATCTTTGATTTTATCAATCATTAAAAAACCAATATTATGACGAGTTTTTTTGTATTGTTCTCCAGGATTACCTAACCCTAAAATTATTTTCATAAAATAAGTTTTACTTTTTTTTAAGAATTGGCTGAGTTAAATTAAAATTATTAAAATCACTAGCTTGATTATATTCTTTGAGAGTGTCATGAGTAGTATATCTCTTAATCGCTTCTTGTCCAAGAATTAAAACCAAATCAACTTTAAAATGAGCAATTAGTGGTTGATAATAAGTAGGGAGAGAATAAGAAACAGTAGCGGGCAATTTGGAAGCTAGCTCATTAAGAGTAAAAGGTTTCGCTCCATTAGTTAAATCGTAAACAGTATTTTTAGCGACTAATTCTTTTTTAGGATTATTAATGAGAAAAGTTTTTTGATAACCGAAACTATTTTTTAAAAGACTAAGAATATTTTTCGCTACTTGCTTAGTTCCGCTTTCGTTGATTATAGCAACGGAAGCTTGCTCTTGAAGAATAGCTTGACGCTTATGTTTAAGCTTATCAGTGTTAAAAATATTTTGAGCTAATTCTTGAACCTCACTCCAGTTACCAACTCTGGGTACTAAAATAAAAGCTCTAATGGGTCCATAAAAAATATGAGAAACTTTCAGAAGACTATTTTTATTCCATGCATCAACTACCACATTAGTAATATTATTAGTATCTACTTTTTTTAATAAAGTCAAAAAACCACCTAAATCATTGAGTGCGATGTTTGTTTTTAAATTATTACCTAAGGTATTAAATAATTTATTCAAAACTAAGACATTTAAAAAAGTTTTAGTGGAAAAAATTTTATTTTTGGTAGCTTGCAAAACTTGTTGTTGTCTCTTAGCTCTTCCAAAGTCTCCTTCAGGATCGTCGTGTCGCATCCGAGCGTATTGTAAAGCGACTGCTCCATTAAGATGATGAAAACCTTTACTGAGCTCAAAAGTTTCGTAGCTATAATTAGGTCCAGGATAGCGAGTATCTAAGATGTCGCGTTGATTGGTAATGTTAATTCCTCCAATGGCGTCAATAGTTTTTTGAAAGCCATCAAAATTCATCACTGCCCAATAATCTATTGGCAAGGAAGTTATTTTTTCAATAGTTTTTTCCAAAGGCTGAATAGACTTTTGGACAGAAGCAGGATAGTTACTTAGTCCATATTGATAAACAGCGTTAATTTTAGTTTGAAAATTAGTCTTAGGTATTTTGACATAGAGATCGCGAGGAATAGAAAGCATAGCTACTTGATTAGTCTGTGTGTTAACACTGACAACCATTATAGTATCAGTCAGATTTCGTCCTGGTTTTTTTTCTCCAGCTATGCCAAGTAACAAAATATTAATTCTATGATTTTGATTTTTTAGAACTAACCTACTTTTTTGAGGAGTTAAGCTTCTGATAGTTTCTAAAAGGGAAACATTTTTTGGAGAAGAGTTAATCTGATTTTCTACTTTATTAATTTTCCAAACAAAAAAAATTCCATAAATAATAAAAACCAATAAGGATGATAATATTCCCCACAAAATTATTTTACTAAAGATTTTTTTGTTAGCCATTAGTTTAAGAATAAGTCTTTTCTAGTAAGTCGTCAATTTTAGCTAATTTGAGCCAAAATGACCTCTTGCCAAAGAAAGAAAAAGCTGGTATGATTAGTTACAGTGTTAATTTAGCTATTGTATGAATCAGCCAGATATTAAAATAAAAGAAGAGAAGCAACCAGAAGAGGCTTATCAAGGAGTCGGTAGTTTTATTTTAGAGATAGTGAGAATTATTATTCTAGCTTTCGTTATAATTATACCGGTAAGGGTTTTTTTATTCCAGCCTTTTTTTGTTCAAGGTGCTTCAATGGAGCCTAATTTTGAAGACGGGCAGTATTTAATCGTTAATGAATTTGGTTATAAAGATACGGAGATAAATTTAGATAGTCATAAAATAGTTAGTGTTAAGCCATTTAAAAAAATTCAACGACAAAAAGTTATTATTTTCCGTTATCCTTTGAATATTAAAAATTTTTTTATCAAACGAGTAATTGGGTTGCCAGGAGAAAAAGTTCAAATTAAAGACGGAGAGGTAATAATTTTTAATAAAAATAATCCGCAAGGGTTTGTGCTAAAAGAAAATCAATATTTGCCAAAAGGCTTAAGAACAGCGGGTGATCTAACTATCCAATTAAAAAAGAATGAATATTTTGTAATGGGTGACAATAGGACATTTAGCTCTGATTCGCGAATTTGGGGTCCAGTGCCTAAAAAGGATATTATTGGGAAAGTAGTATTAAGGGCTTGGCCAATCAATAAAGTATCTTTGTATTAGTTTATAAAAAATATAAATCTTGAGGAGAAGTTTAAGGTTTTCATTATTTATATTTTATAATTTATTATGTCAAGAACCAAAACAATTAGAAAAAAAACTTCAAAAACTGCTAAAATGGTAGTTAAAAAAAGTATTAAAAAAGCAACCAAAAAAACAATTAGAAAAAATACTAGAAAAAAAGCTCCTCAGCAAATTAAAAAAGAGCCTTTTGTTTTACAACCGTTACGAGGAATGAAGGATATTTTACCTCAAGAACAACCTTATTGGGAGCAGGTTCGTCGGGTAACGGAGAAATTAGCGAGAGAATACGGATTTTCCAGAATAGATATTCCAATTATGGAATTTTCTAATCTTTTCGTGAGGAATATTGGAGAAGGAACCGATATTGTAGAAAAAGAAATGTATGCGTTTACGACAAAAGGAAAAAATAAAGTAGCTTTACGGCCAGAATTTACGGCAGGGATTTGTAGAAGTTTTATCCAAAATGGTATGCATATTTTAGCTAAGCCAGTAAAACTTTTTTCTACTGGTCCAGTTTATCGTTATGATAGACCGCAAAAAGGAAGATACCGGGAGCATCATCAAGTTAATTACGATGTTTTTGGTGAACAAGACCCTATTTTAGATGCTCAAATAATTCAAATTGCTAGTAGAACAGTTCAGGATTTAGGCATCAAATCTATTCAAATTCAAGTTAATTCTATTGGATGTCCGACTTGCCGAAAAGATTATAGAGAGTTGTTGATTAATTATTTAGAATCTAAGAAAAGTAAACTGTGTCAAGATTGCAAACGAAGACTAAAAACTAATCCGCTAAGAGTTTTAGATTGTAAAGAGGATAAATGTGCTCAAGTATCAGCTTCAGCTCCACAATCTATTAGTCATTTATGTGAAGATTGCCACACTCATTTTAAAACTTTATTGGAATATCTAGATGAGTTAGATTTATCTTACATTATTAACCCTCAATTAGTGAGAGGTCTAGACTATTATACTAAAACTGTTTTTGAAATTTGGTCTGGTTCAGAAGAAGGTAAAAAACTTTCTTTGGGCGGAGGAGGACGCTACGATAAATTGATTGAATCTATGGGAGGGCATGAAATGCCAGCTATTGGTTTTGCTATCGGAATGGAGAGAATTGTTGAAGAGATGAAAAGAGTACAAGCTAAATCTTATTCACCACCAAGACCGAAAGTTTTCTTGGCACAATTAGGTAACTTAGCTAAGAAAAAAAGTTTAAAGTTGTTTGCTGAGTTAGGAAAAAATGGAATTTTAATCGCTGAAAGTTTTGGACGAGGGAGTTTAAAATCCCAACTTAAAGTAGCCAATAAATTAAAAGTTAGCTTTACTTTAATTTTAGGACAAAAAGAGTCTTTGGATGAAACTGTAATAGTTAAAAATATGGCGACTGGAGTTCAAGAAACTGTTAGTATGAATAAACTAGTTAGCATCATAAAAAAGAAATTAAAAACTGATAATGTGGTGGTTTATCATCATAATAAATAATAGATATGTGTATTTTTTGTAAAATCATTAAGAAAGAAATAGCTGCTGCGATTATCTATGAAGATGATTTACTTTTAGCCTTTGAAGATGCCCATCCAATAGCTCCAATTCATATTTTAATAATCCCTAAAAAACATATTGTTAGTATTGATGATTTAGAAGAAAAAGACACTGAATTAATGGGAAAAATGATTTTAAGAGCTAAAAAAATCGCGGGAAGTTTTGACATATCAGAAAAAGGGTATAAACTATTGTTTCGGGTAGGAAAGTGGGGAGGACAAGAAGTTCCGCATATCCATTTACATTTAATCGGAGGAGCAGAATTGACGGAAGATATTCACCCAATAAAATAATTTAATTAGTTGTAAGAGGAAAAAAGAGTATTTAATTTAGAAAGGAGGTTTCCATATGATAGAAATAAAAAGAAAAGACCGTGAATCATCTGAGAGTTTGATTAGAAGATTTAGTCGCCGAGTACAACAAAGCGGTGTTTTGGTACAGGCCCGAAAATCAAGATTTAGAATAGCATCAAAAACTAAAAGACAAATGAGAGAAGGAGCTATGTATAATCAGAAAGTTAAAAAAATTGTCAATAAATTAAAGAAAATGGGAAAATTTGATGACGAAAATTTTAGAAATGTTAAAAAGAAGTTAATAAAATAAAAAATAAATTATTTATAAAATAAGATTAGCTAGCTTATTTTAGATAGATTTATCATTAGTTTATGTTACTTAAACAAAAAATAGTTGAAGATTTAAAATTAGCTATGAAAGCAGGAGATACTCAAAAACGAGATGTTTTAAGAATGCTAGATTCAATGGTTAAAAATACAGAAATTGAAAAGAAAAAGAGAGAAGAAGGTCTAACTGATGAAGAAATTCAAACTTTGGTTTCACGAGCGATTAAACAACGGAAAGATAGTATGCAACAATTTGAAGATGGAGGAAGAAGTGATTTAGCAGAAAAAGAAAAAGAAGAAATTTCTATTCTGACTACTTACTTACCAGAGCAATTAAGCGAAGAAATAGTAAGGGCTAAAGTTCAAGAAACTATTATTGAAATGAAAGCTACCTCGGTTAACGATAGAGGCAAAGTAATTGGAGCGACACTTAGTAAATTAAAAGGACAAACCGAAGGTCAAATTGTTAAGGAAATCGTAGAAGAAGAATTAAAGTAGATTTTTAAACTTTCACAGTGGCTAAAAATAAAAAAGCGAAATTTTTTAAATTTCGCTTTTTTAAGAATTTTTTTAAGAAAAATAATTTGCTAGAAACAGAAAAAAAAGTCATAATAAAAAGATAGAAATCCAAATAGTATAATTTTTTGAACTAACTAATTAATTAGAATGAATTTTTTAATAGAAGTTAATAATCAAACTCAGGCTAAGCTAAAATCTGAATTTTTTATCCAATGTCTTCAAGCAACTTTGGAAACAGTGGAAAATAAATCTCTTAAGGAGAAAGAGATTTCTTTAAGTTTAGCTATTGTAACTCCTGAGGAAATTAAAAAGTTGAACAAGAATTATCGTAAAACTGATAGCATAACAGATGTTCTTTCTTTCGCGGAATATAAGAATAGAGAAGCTCTTGCTCAAGCTACTTTGCAAGTTACTTCTCAAAGTATTTTTTTAGGAGAAATAATTTTGTGTTATAATGATATTAAAGAATATTCTCAAAAAAATAAAATTGATTTAGCGGAAGAATTAGCTAAAGTAACCGCTCACGGATTGCTTCATCTTTTAGGCTATCAACATAGCAAAGAGATGTTTAAAATTCAAGAAAAGATAGCTAAAAATTATAGCCATGAAAAAAAAGAAAAATTATTTTTGGCTAATTAAATTAAAATAAATTGATAAACTAGAAAATAAATTTATGAGTAGAATTAGAAAGTTTTCCAAAAGTTTTTCTTTTGCTTTAAGAGGATTAAGATACATTGTACGATCAGAAAAGAACTTTCAAAATGAATTAGCAGTAGGCTTCCTAGTGGTTTTAATGGCTGTTTATTTTAAAATTAATCAGTTTGAAATTATCGTTTTAATTATTACAATTGGAGGAGTATTAATAATGGAAATTTTAAATACTGTTTTAGAAAGATTAGTTGATATTTTAAAACCGAAAGTTCACCCTTATGCTCGCTTAGCTAAAGATTTAATGGCCGCTAGTGTTCTGTTGGTTTCTATTTTAGCTATTGTGATTGGATGCATCGTATTTATTCCGTATATTTTTAAATAAAAATGAGTTAATTAGTAGGTAGTTGTTACTTATCGGTTTTTATAATATACTTTAATAAGTCAAAATAAAAAATTAAAATAAATTACTAGATGTCAAAGAAAGATATTGTTTGTGGTATAGATGTTGGTTCATCTAGCATAAGAACAATTATTGCACAAATAATTCCAACAGAAGAAAAACCAAGAATTATTGGAGTGGGCGTTGCTCCGTCTTTTGGTGTGAGGAGAGGAATTATTGTAGATATTGAAGAAACTACTAAGGCGATTAGCGAATCGCTAGAAGAAGCGGAACGGATAGCTGGAGTAACAATTGATCAAGCGGTGGTTAGTATCGGAGGTAATCATATTTCTTCTCAAAATTCTAAGGGAGTAATTGCGATTGGCAGGGCTGACGGAGAAGTTATTGAAGAAGATATTGAAAGAGTTATTTCTGCTGCTCAAGCCATATCAGTACCTTCTAATAAAGAAATAATTCATATTATTTCAAAAAGTTATTCCTTAGATGAGCAGACAAATATTAAGGATCCTCTAGGAATGAACGGAATTCGTTTAGAAGTAGAAGCTTTGATTATTGAGGGTTCAACGCCACATATTAAAAATTTAACTAAGTGTTTTGATCAATTAAGAATTGGGATTGAAAATTTTGTTTTAACTTCTTTAGCTTCTGCTCGTTCTATTTTGACTAAAAGACAAAAAGAATTAGGAGTAGTTTTAGTAGATATTGGTGGCGGGACAACTTCTATTTCAGCTTTTGAAGAAAATGATTTGTTATTAACTTCGGTAGTGCCAGTAGGAGGTAGTCATATTACTAATGATATCGCGATTGGATTAAGAACATCTATTGATGTAGCTGAGAAGGTGAAATTAGAATTTGGTAATGCGATGCCAAAAGAAATTAGTAAAAAAGAAGATATTAATTTAGCTGAAATTGATAGCAATGAAGAAGGAACAGTTTCTCGGTACCATGTAGCGGAAATAATTGAAGCTCGGTTGGAAGAAATTTTTACTTTAGTTAATAAAGAATTGAAAGCTATTAAAAGAGACGGATTGCTTCCTGCAGGAGTAGTTTTAACTGGAGGAACAGCTAAATTACCAGGAGCAGTAGATTTAGCAAAAAATATTTTTGGATTGCCGGCTCAAACTGGTTTTCCGGTTACCCTAGGTGGATTAGTTGATAAAGTAGATGAACCTTCTTTTGCGACGGCGATTGGTCTTTTAATCTGGGGGATTGAAAATGCTAGTGCTGGAATTAAAAATAAAACTAGGAGTGACTTTATAGGTTTGAATTTAGAAAAAGTGACCAATAAGATTAAAAAATGGTTAGGAAAATTTTTGCCTTAATTTTAAAAAAGTTAATTTATCAGTAATTATTTAAAACAAAAATAAATTTAAAACAAAAATAACTATTTAAGTTTGATTTGACATATAACCAAATGATATGGTAGATTTAGATACTAACAGAAATGAGTAAAATGTTAAATTAAGGGCTGAAAAGTAATTAAGTTTAAATAAAATTTTTAGTTGATCAGAATTTATTTTTAGGGTCAACGTAATATCTATAAAATATATGGCTGAAATAAAACCACCAGTAGAAACTTTTGCTAGAATTAAAGTAGTTGGCGTTGGCGGATCCGGAGGGAATGTAATTAGTCGGATGATTGAGGCAAAATTGAAGGGCGTAGAATTTGTGGCTATCAATACAGATGCTCAAGATTTACATCATAATAGAGCAGCGGAGAAAATTCATATTGGAAAAAATTTAACTAAAGGTTTAGGTGCTGGAATGAACCCAGATGTTGGGCGTCAAGCTGCTGAAGAAAATCGTGACGAAATTCAAGAAGTTTTAAAAGGAGCTGATATGGTTTTTGTAACTTGTGGGCTTGGTGGAGGAACTGGTTCTGGAGCTGCTCCGATTGTTGCTGAAACAGCTAAGGAGTCAGGAGCTTTGACTGTGGCTGTTGTAACTAAACCTTTTGGTTTTGAGGGAGCGCAAAGAAGAGCTATTGCCGAAGAAGCTTTAGAAAATCTAAAAGAAAGAGTGGATACTTTAATCACTATTCCTAATGATAGATTATTGCAAGTTATTGATAAGAAAACTACCTTAATCAACTCTTTCAAAATAGTAGATGATGTTTTAAGACAAGGCGTGCAAGGAATTTCTGATTTAATAACTAAACCAGGAATTGTTAATGTGGATTTTGCCGATGTTAAAGCTATTATGTCTGATAGCGGAAGTGCTTTAATGGGGATTGGAATTGGCTCAGGTGAAAATCGTTCTGCTGATGCAGCTAAGGCTGCTATTAATAGTCCATTATTAGAACTTTCTATTGATGGAGCAAAAGGAGTTTTATTTAATGTTAGTGGTTCAACTGACTTAACGATGTTAGAAATAAATGAAGCAGCTAATATTATTACAGAGTCTATAGATCCTAATGCTAAGGTTATTTTTGGAGCAGTAGTTGATGAAGCGGTGAAAAAGGGAGAAATTCAAGTTACAGTCGTGGCAACTGGATTTGATAGCGATCATGCCAGTGAATCACCTTTAGAAAAAATATCTAGAATTTCTACTGAGAATTTTCAAAAAAAGGAATTAGATCAAAATCAAAATCAAGAAATAGAATCTGAACCAAAAATAACTTTTCCAGAAAAATTTGAGTCTAGTATGATCATTGAAGATAAAGTTCCACCTAAAGCAACTAAAAGTTCTTTTCAAAGTCAAAAAGAAAAAGAACTTAATGATGAAGATGATGAGTTAGAGATTCCAGCTTTTATTCGGAGAAAAATGGGAAAATAAATTTAGTTAAATGTTTTAGCTACTTTTAAAAC
>VAPM010041396.1_pt1 | contig 15027 bp, 12 predicted proteins | sample 3395091 | NCBI WGS metagenome assembly VAPM01 (sample SAMN08290445, study PRJNA428436) | hydrothermal vent metagenome | isolation source: Deep-sea hydrothermal vent chimney 3 | place: Pacific Ocean: Juan De Fuca Ridge | reverse complement strand
TTGCTGGTATTGGTGGGCAGTTTGCCGGGTATCAGCGAGGTTTATGCGGGTTCCTGCGCCTATCGAGAGGCGATGATGGCTTTGGAGAAAGGAAATGCAGTGCGTGGGCTGGCGTTAATGCGTATGGCGAGCCGGGATGGTGATCATCGTGCTGAACATTATTTGCGGGAGCAGGACGAGGTTGGGCTCCCTGTTTTTGTCAAGACTCAGCGGCCGTTAACCCTGGCCGGTACTTCTCGTCACTGATTTTCATCACTGATCCGCTTGTTGTACCAGTGCCACGGTCTGTGGGGTGGGGGTTCCCTGCCCTGGAGTGGCGAGGGGGGTGATGTTTTTAAACCAGCCGCGTTTTTTCCCTTTTTCAATGAACTCCCGGGCATCGCTGTCGCCGTTGTCGGCCGCGCGCTGTAACCACATTAGTCCTTGAGCCCGCTCGTCACTGTTTCCCTGAATGAAGTGCAAGCCCAGTAGATATTGGCCGGAAGCATTATTTTTTTTGGCCGCTTTTTGATACCAGACCCGGGCCAGTTGCGCACTGCGCTGTGTGCCCCAGCCATTGTCGTAGGAAAGCCCCACAAACACCTGGGCCTCAGTGTCGCCCTGCGTAGCCAGAGTAGACCAAAGTGAAAATGACAGGGTGTAATTACCCGCATTAAATGCGGCCTGACCGTCCTCCAATGTGTTTAGTTTTTCCGCTAATGCGCTATTTGATGCTATCAATAAACATAGTAGTAATGCTGTGCAGCTTGTTTTTTTCATGATGTTTACCACCTGAATTATTCGTGAAGCACTCCCGTCCTGGGTTATTATCGTCCGTCAATCGGGCTTGCTGAAGAGTGCTTCTCCTCACAATTTGCGGGTTCGGCTGTCTTGCCGTTGTCCTGCCAACATGGCCCAAAATAAATTGTACCGGATATCAACCACTAAGGGTAAGCAACTTGAACACTACTTTGAATAACATCGATAAGTTACGCGAAATTATGGTTGCCCTGCGTGATCCGGATACGGGTTGTCCATGGGATCAGGCGCAGGATTTTGCCAGTATTGTGCCGCATACGCTGGAGGAGGCTTACGAAGTGGCCGAGGCCATCGAGGCAGGAGACATGGATGAGCTGCGTGATGAGTTAGGGGATTTACTATTTCAGGTTATCTTTTATGCCCGGCTTGCTGAAGAGCAGGGACTGTTTGATTTTGAGCAGGTGGCTGCGGGTATTGTGGATAAACTGGTGCGTCGTCATCCACATGTCTTTGCGGATGCTTCAGTGGCTACGGCTGAGGCACAAACCCTGGCCTGGGAGGCCAGCAAGGCGCATGAACGGGCTGAAAAGATGGAAGATGCTGGTGCGCTGGCGGGGGTTGCCGTGGCCTTGCCTGCCATGACCCGTGCGGTGAAGCTGCAAAAACGTGCGGCACGGGTGGGTTTTGACTGGCCGGAAATTGCGCCGGTATTTGCCAAGGTGCAGGAAGAGCTGGAGGAGGTGCGAGCAGAAGTCGGAGAGAAGCATAACCAGGCTCGTATCGAAGAGGAAATGGGTGATTTACTGTTTGCCTGTACCAACCTGGCACGCCATGCCCATATTGAGCCGGAAACAGCTCTGCGGCAGGCCAATCGGAAATTTGAACGGCGTTTCGCGCAAATGGAGGCGATGGCAATGGCGCAGGGCAAAGCCGTGTCGGCGTTGGATCTCGATGCGTGGGAGACGCTGTGGGAAAATGTGAAAACAGGAGAGTCAAGGTAATCCATGTCCAGCCGTATAATTTCAGAACTCACCGCCCGGATTTCCCAATGTATGCGCAGAGACCAACACCGGTTTCGACAAGTCGTGAAAAACCTGCAACGCGATGCGACGGGCATTGATGCATTAGCCGCAAAAATCGCGGTCTCGATACAGCACCGGCAAACCCGGCTGGAAAATCTGCCCGCGCAGAATTACCCGGATGAGTTACCCGTTTCACAGCGGCGTGACGATATTGCGGCTGCCATTCGCGATCATCAGGTGGTGATTGTGGCGGGTGAAACCGGTTCGGGGAAAACCACTCAGTTACCCAAAATCTGTCTGGGCCTGGGGCGGGGTGTTGCCGGATTTATTGGCCACACCCAGCCACGACGGCTTGCCGCGCGCAGTGTGGCGACCCGTATCGCGGAAGAGCTGGGCACGCCGCTGGGTGAAGCCGTAGGTTACAAGGTCCGTTTTTCCGATCACACAAAAACATCCTCGTACATCAAATTGATGACTGACGGTATCTTGCTGGCTGAATTACAGGGCGACCGTTTTCTGGATCAATACGATACGCTGATTATCGACGAGGCGCACGAGCGCAGCCTGAATATCGATTTTCTGTTGGGTTATCTGAAACAACTATTGCCCAAACGCAAAGACCTGAAGGTGATTATTACCTCTGCCACCATTGATACCCGACGTTTTTCACAACATTTTAACCATGCACCGGTTATTGAAGTGTCCGGGCGTAATTATCCGGTGGAGATTCGTTACCAGCATGCAGATGAAGAGGAGATAGAATCCACCGATGCTATTCTTGCCGCCGTGGATGAACTGGCGCAGCTCGATGGACAAAAGCAGGGAGATATTCTGATTTTTCTCAGCGGTGAACGCGACATCCGTGAACTTGCCGAGGCATTGCGAAAGCATCATCCGCATAATACCGAAGTGTTGCCACTGTATTCCCGCTTAAGCGCCAATGAACAAAACCGTGTGTTCAAACCCGGCAAACAGCGTCGTATTGTGCTGGCCACCAATGTGGCAGAAACGTCGATTACAGTGCCGGGCATTCGGTATGTGATTGATCCGGGTACGGCACGTATCAGCCGTTACAGTTATCGCAGCAAGGTGCAACGGCTGCCCGTTGAAAAAATCGCGCAATCCAGCGCCAACCAGCGGGCGGGGCGTTGTGGCCGATTAAGTGATGGCATTTGTATCCGGCTTTATACAGAAGAGGACTTTCTTGCCCGACCTTTATTTACGCAGCCGGAAATCCAGCGCACCAATCTTGCAGCGGTTATTTTGCAAATGCGTCAACTGGGTTTGGGGGATCCGGCTGATTTTCCTTTTATTGATCCGCCGGATCAGCGTTTTATCAATGACGGTTTTCGTTTGTTGCTGGAACTGAATGCCATCAATGAAAAACGTCAATTGACCCCTGTGGGCAAACGTCTGGCAAAGCTGCCGATTGATCCGCGCCTTGGTCGCATGATACTGGCCGCCGAAGAAAACAACTGTCTGACAGAAGTGCTGGTTATCGTTAGCGTTCTTAGCGTACAAGATCCACGTGAACGACCTGTTGAGAAACAACAGCAGGCGGACGAAAAACACAAACGCTTGCGTGATGAGCAGTCTGATTTTATCTCCATGCTGAATTTATGGCGTGAATACAATGACCGTAAAAAACATCTCACGCAAAACAAGTTACGTCAATATTGCAAACAGGAGTTTTTGTCGTATACCCGTATGCGTGAGTGGCTGGAAACGTTTCAACAATTGAAAACCCTAAGTAAAGGCATGGGATTGAAAACCCATTCCAGTCCGGCGGAATATGCCGCGATTCATCAATCACTGGTCACGGGGTTACTGGGTAATATTGGCGTCAAAAATACGGATGACAACGCCGATGAAAAAAAGAAAGGTCAAGCACAGGCAAAACGAAAAAAAATATCGACATATTTAGGCGCACGGCAATCAATGTTTCATATATTCCCAGGGTCAGGACTGGCAAAAAAACCGCCACACTGGTTGATGAGCGCAGAGCTGGTGGAAACCAGCCGTCTGTTTGCGCGACAAAATGCGCATATTGAACCGGAGTGGATTGAAGCGGCCGCACAACACCTGGTAAAACGGACGTACAGTGAACCGCACTGGAATCCCAAACGGGGCATTGTCATGGCGGATGAAACTGTGACGTTGTACGGACTGGTGGTACATGGCGCACGCCGCGTTAATTATGGGCCGATTGATACCGAAGTGGCACGCCGTATTTTTATTCGCGAAGCGTTGGTGGAGGGAAACTACCGTACACAGGCTGAATTTTTTGCACACAATAGGGCATTGATTGAAGAAGCCTGTTCTTTAGAATCCAAAACACGACGCCAGGATGTACTGGTTGATGATGCGGTATTGTGTCAATTTTTTGATGAAAAACTGCCTGTATCGGTTCGTGATCATGTTACGTTTGAGCAATGGCGAAAAAAAATAGATGCGAAAACCCCCGATCTGTTACGACTGACACGGGAAGACGTTTTTCGCTCTGCATCAGCTTCACCGGATACAGAATACCCGGGAGAAATGCTCTTCAATGATATACCGCTGCAACTCAAATATTGCTTTAGTCCCGGCAATGATGATGATGGTGTAACGGCAGTGATTCCCCTGGCATCCATAAACCAGTTCAGGCAAGCACAGTTCGATTATCTGGTGCCGGGCTTTTTGGCCGAAAAAATAACGGCATTACTCAAAGGGCTGCCAAAAAACCTCCGTAAGCAGTTAGTGCCTGTTCCGGAAACCGTGAAATATGCACTTGTATATCTTGCTGAGCAGGAAAATGCTGTGGGTGATGGTCAGGGTTTGCTGGAAAATTTGGCCGGTTTTTTAAAGAAAGAAAAAGCGCTTGTGGTGACGGCCAAAGACTGGCGATTGGAGCAGCTTCCACTGCATTTGTTAATGCGTTTTGACGTGGTTGATCATCAGCAGAAAAGTCTGAGTGTGAGTCGTTCACTCATTGAATTGCAATCACGTTTTGGTGAGCATGCCGCAAAGGAAATGGCACAGGTACAAAGTGATGTTTCATGGCCGGATGATGGCCTTACTTCATGGCAATTTGGCGATCTGCCTGAGTTTGTGATGGTGACGCGAGGTGAGCAACAATACCGGGCTTATCCCGCTATTGTGGATAAAGGAGTCGCAGTGGGTGTGGAACTGTTCGATGCACCAGTTACGGCTATGCGTGTGCATACAAAAGGATTGCGACGTTTGGCGATGCTTGAAAATGCAAAAGCGGTAAAATATCTATTACGGCAAATGCCGAAAATAAACGAGATGTGTCTTGTCTATTCTGTTTTTGCCCCAGCCAAGGATTTGCAAAACGATTTGCTGGAATTAATTCTGGATCAATGTTTTTTTGAAAAGGGTTATGCCATTCATCAGCAGGAAACGTTTTCCGCTCATATGCAACAGGTAGAGGCATTGATGCCGACCGCGAATGAAATCTGCAAATTGGTGGCAAAAATCCTTATTGCTTATCAGTCTGCCCGTCAGCAATTTCAATCAATGCAGGGGAGTTGTCATCAGGAGAGTCACCAGGATATTCAAACACAATTGGATACTTTGCTTTATGCGGGGTTTTTAACGTGCACACCGTATTTATGGTTACAGGAAATGCCACGTTATTTCCGTGCCCTGACAATACGACTGAACAAGCTGGCAGATTCACCAGCGGGGGATGAAAATAAATTGCAACTGCTACGACCGTTTTTACAGGAATATACACGTTTGCAAAAAACGGCTGAAGACAGTGCTGAAATTATCCGATTACGCTGGATGCTGGAGGAATACCGGGTGTCACTGTTTGCGCAGCCAATGAAAACAGCCGTTCCGGTTTCACCCAAACGTATCGAGAAACAAATCAGGTTATGTCAGTGATATTATCTGTAAATTAAACGCTGAAATCATTAGTTTATATTCGGTGGAACTGACTGTTCCCTGGCGACGAATTACAGCGTTATAAAATCTGACGCAAAGGCGCGAAGATGCAGAGAACGCAGAGATCCACAGTATTTGAGGCCTTCTTATCGCTTTTGCCCGTTATCTCCATCACCCTTTGCGCGCTCTGCGTCTTCGCGTCTTCGCGCCTTTGCGTTGGGTTTTCATTATCCAAGGCTCAGCCAGCATACGTCTGAAAACAGAGCGATTTAGCCCTTAATCCACACTCGTATTCTCAATATTAATAATATAGTGAAATGCTATATTAATTTATCGTTATTCTGAACAAGCTTGTAACGGTAAAAGATATGCCGACACCGTAAAAACCATGGAAAAACGTCGGAAAAACAAGACTGAAATAATTTTAAACTAAATTCCTTTATGAATTGGTCACTTAGCATTTTAAGTTGTTTTTATGCTTGTTAAGTTGGAAATAATCATTAGTATTAATAACGAGTGTCGCCCTCGATATGCTGATTGACCCAACTTGCATAACCTGGAGCCTGGGCACCTGATGCTGTTGTGTATTTCTGCTTTGTCCAGAAATCCTGATGCGTCACACCGGCTTCCACTTCGCCTGGATGGTTCACGGCAGAGGGCGATATCGCACCGCCAAGCTTTGGAAAAATGCCCCCTGTTTTTTGCAGGGGGCATTTTTTTATGCGTGTTTATATCTGGTCCAGAAGACTACAAGGTTTCTCGGGTTGGTACAGGCGACATGTGCTGGCTCAGGCGTTTTTGTTCAAAGCCTAACCGGTTCGCATAGATAATAGTGAAGGCTAGTACGCTGGTGACGTATTCACGTGTCTCCCGGAACGGGATATTTTCAATCCAGCGTTCCGCATCCAGTGTGGTTTCCGTCGGCAGCCAACGCATGATGCGACTTTCTCCTGCATTGTAGGCCGCAGTGGCAAGCACGGTCTGCCCGCCAAAGCGCTTAAGCATCCTACGCAGATAACGGGTGCCCAGGGACAGATTAATGTCGGCTTGTGTGAGCTTGGATTTACCCTGGTATTTTTTGGGCAGGGAGCGGGAAATATACTTGGCTGTGGCGGGCATAAGCTGCATGAGCCCTAAAGCCCCTTTGGGGGAGCGTGCATCTTGCACAAAAGCACTTTCCCGGCGGACAACACCGTAGGTCCAAGCCGGGTTGATATCTTCGCGTTCGGAATAATTGAGAATTTGTTCCTGGAACAATAGTGGAAAGCGTAAAGTGAGATCATCGCGTTGATCAGTGCTGGCCATGGTGAGAATAGATTGCCCAGCCCAGCCCCAATACTGCGCCAGTTTGGCGGCATCGACTCGCTCGTCGTTACTCATGTGCCGTGTTGCTGACCACCACTCGCGGCGAGCCTCCACCATGCGTCCTAAATGCACAAATTCGCGGGCCCGCTGCACAGCGGCTTGCTGGCTGATGCCAAACAGGGTGCCTGCGCTGGCTTTGTGGGGGCGGTCGGCAATGGCATAAGGCAGGTTCAAACGATCTGCGGATAAAAACCCGTAGTAGCTGCGCTGTTGGGCGAGGACTGTAAACTGTGCTAGAGCAGTCTCGGTTTCGCCCAGTTCTTCATGGGCGCGGGCCCGCCAGTATTGCCAGCGGTCACTGGCTTGTTGCCTGGGAGTGAGTGCGCCCAGCGCGGTGAGTACCTGTGGCCACTGGGCTTGACGCAGGGCGATGCGTACTCGCCATTGGCGTGCAATATCACTGAGGTATTCCTCAGGAATAATGGAAAACCACGCATCAGATTCCGGTAGTTGTTTGCGTGCCAGGGAAATCGCTATTCGCTGTGGCACATCGTACTGTTCGGCGGCTGTTGCTGTGTGCCGTGTTGTGGGTGAAAACCAGATTTTTGCCGCTTCCTGTGGGTCGCGTCGGGCTAAACGCTTCACTACATTGATAAACAAGCGAGGTGCCATATGGTGTGTGCTGTCGGTAATTTGCGTTTGATGCTGGGATAACAGGTGTGGTTTGCGGTGCAGTTTGATCCACAGCCGTGCCAGTTTTTGATCCTTGGCAGGTAGTGAGCGCAGCAGGTAACGCGCCAGCGTGCGGCGGCCCTTGTTCAATGCCAGCTCTATACGTTGCCATACTAATTCGGTGGTGAGTTTGCCTGCGGCCTTCCAATGTTTGAATATGCGGTCACAGGTGCGTGGTTGTGAGCGACCGGTAAGCCACCGTTTTTTGATATCAGGGTACGCGGTTTCAGCCTGCCCCGTGCGAATCAACGCGTAAAGATAATGGCACTGTGAACGAATATTTTTTGTAGGAGTGTAAAAATCCAGGTACTGTTGCCAGCGTTCCTGACGTGCCAGTTGCCGCAGAAATTGGCGACGCAGTGAATGTGATATCGGTAAGTTTTTGTATTGCTCAAGGAATGCTGAGACTTCTTGTGGCGAGGTTTTGTGCAGACGCTGTTTAATGTCCTGATATTGCAGGTAAGGATAGAGTGGGTAATCCGTGAGCGCAGGCAATAAACGGCGAAATTCAGATACACGCCGCAGGCGCAGTGTCTTTTCCGCCGCCAAAAACCGGGTGCGTTGCTCGGCGAGTGTGGCGCTGTTGAAATTGACTACGCGCTGTACAAAACTGTCTTGTGTCGTGTCGTGTGGCACAGCCCACGTCAGAGCAGGGCAGAGAACAGCAATAGTGAGGCCCATGCGCAGCCATTGGATGCCGGGTTTACGTGGCATGATGACGTATAAAAATAAGGTGGGAATTGAGATCACGTATCACTCGTTGCATTAGTGTGCGATTACAAAACCTTTAGCGGCCAGTTTCCGCACAGAATTGAGGCGCTTGCTAAAGGTATTCAATAAAGTTGAATGATTTGCTCAAATGTTTCTACTTTTTATTTGACAGGTATTTGATTATGCTCAATTTTCAGACAATAAACCAGACAAAATTTTACGCACTTTTATGTGCTTTTTTTGTGCAATATGATGTCACATAAAACCTAACTGGAGGATGCAAACATGAGTATGTATACCCGTGGTGAACCTTATCAGCACACATTAAAAACAGGTGAAACGGCTTATATCTGCCAATGTGGCCACAGCAATACGCCGCCATTCTGCGATGGCAGTCATACGAAACATCCAGGCACAGAGCCGCTGATCTATACCGCTGCAAAGGATGAAACTGTGTACATCTGCGGGTGTGGCAAAACGGGTAACAAACCCTGGTGTGATGGCAGTCACACGACACCTTGATGGATTTACCAATCATGCAGGGATTGCTCACGAATCCTGCGGTTCAGGCCGCTGTGGCTCCTTTTACTGTGGCATTGGTGTTAGCACTGCTGCTGCGTCGTTTTTTACCTGGCGGGACGGGTCTGGCAGTTATTGGCGGTTTTTTTATCGCGGTATTGTTGACCACGGGACTGACCTTGCAGCCACTAACGGCCACACGCAAAATCATTATTTGCGGTTTGGTGTTGCCCTTTGTGTTGTTGTTACTGGATTTCATCGCAGCAATGCCGCAATCAGCAAGGTTTAAACGTGTATTTCGAGCGTTGCCTGCGGTACTGCTGGCTGCGGCAGCCTTGTGGATTATCTGGCCCGTGGTACAGCGCCAGGAAGGTACGGCCATTTGGGTGATGGCAGTGCCGGTCATGTTATATGCCGCTTTCATTATCCATGGTGCAGCTGCACTGGGACGTGCGCAAGAATGGGCATTCAGCGCACAGGCTGCCAGTGTATTAATACTGGCAATGGGCACAGGCGCAACAACGCTGATCGCCGCATCAGCACTGTACAGCCAGTTGGCCTTCTCTGTTTCAGCGGCGACGGGTGCGGTGATTGTTGTGGGATTGCTGGGGGGCGTAAAAAAAACCGCAAGGCTGGATATGCTGACGGTGTATGCAGCAGCGGTGCCTGTGACGTTGTTTGCCGCCGCCGCGACGGTATACGCGCAATTACCGGTGCTGGTATTGCTGTGTTTGGCACTGGTGCTGTCGTTCGCCTGGTTGCTGTTGTGCAACCCCCTCAAACTGATTAGATTACAGCAGCGCTGGCTGGCGTTGATTGCAGCCAGCTTGTGGACCAGCATTCCCGTATTACCCGCGATTTGGTTGGCCTGGCGGGCCGCGGGGCCGGTGAGCTTTTAGGTCATGGGGAAATGTTACCTCGGCAATTTACGGCCAGCGAAAAATAAGATGTAACTATAAGTTGCATTCTCGATATTAGCACCTAAGATTTACAACCAAGGAGATCGACCATGAGAAAAACAGTCATACTTGTCAGCGCATTGTTACTACCGATGGGCAGCATGGCAGCATCGTATACCATTGATCCGACCCATACTTACCCAAACTTCACGATTGACCATCTGGGGTTTTCAACACTGCACGGGCGATTTGGCAAAACCACCGGTAAACTTGAGCTGGATCAGGCTAAAGGCACCGGTTCGGTGGAAATTGTGATTGATGCCGCTTCAATCGACACAGGCTTTAAAAAACGTGATGACCATCTGCGTTCACCGGATTTTTTCAATACCGTTGAATTTCCGGAAATTACCTTTAAATCCACCAAGGTGACTTTTCAGGGCAAAGGGGCCACGGTGATGGGAAATTTGACCATTATGGGGGTGACCAAATCAGTGAGTCTCGCGGTCGCCAGCATTAATTGTGGTGTACACCCGTTCAATAAAAAACAGGTGTGTGGTTTTGATGCCACTACCCAGCTGAAACGCTCAGATTTTGGCATGAAATACGCGCTGCCGGCTGTAGGCGACACTGTCAATCTTGCTATTGAAGTGGAAGCTGTCAAGGACTAGCCTCTTGAACGCCCCCGCTTTAATTTCACGCGGGGGCGGTTACGCCTTTTAAGGCTGTATATCATCCAAACCCTGCAAGTGCCTGCGCTTGCAGGGTTTGGATGATATATTCGTTTTGCATAGGTAGGCATGTCCGTCATGGTGCTATACAGTCAGGCAATGGAATGCGTTGCTGATGTTGATCAATTTTCCAGCATGAGTTTGTTTAAGTTGCAAAAAAAAGAGTCGATAGAACGGTCAGGTCAGCATAGTATATGAAAAACCTCAGGTATGACCCGGGGCCAATCACTTTTTATCTGGCGTGGACGCCGGAGAGTATTCATCAAAATGGAGAACACGAATGTCAGTTACATCTGAAGTTTCAACAGATGACAACACCATTATTATAAAAATCAGCGGCCGCTTTGATTTTGCGGAGCAAAATGAATTTCGTGACTGTTACTACGACACCAGTCCGGGCGAAAACACGCAGTTTATCATTGATATGAGTGGAGCCAATTACATGGATAGTTCGGCGCTGGGTATGCTGCTGATGATGCGGGAGTACTTGGGAGGTAATGCGGCAAATATTTCTATTATTAATTGTTCACCGGACATCAAAAATATTCTGACCGTGGCCAATTTCCAAAGTCTGTTCACTATGGACTGATATTGCGGCTCTGGCGAGTGCCAGTGAGTTATTTGCCAGCAAACATATTATTCGTGTCATGAACCTTTCTGGTAGTGCAATCGATATGTCTGAAAATATGTCATTGAGCAGCAAAATGCCCACGGTGCTCATCGCGGATGACGATATTCCAAATCGCCTGGTTTTACAGGCTATTCTCGAAAGACAGGGTTACTGTGTCTTGCAAGCCGATGATGGCGTGCAGGCTGTTGATGTGTTTTGTCGTGAGCATCCTGATTTGGTATTGATGGATATTAAAATGCCCAACATGGATGGTTACGAGGCTACGCGACAGATTAAGGCGATGAGTACTGATGCCTTTATACCGGTTATTTTTTTAACCGCCACATCGGATAGTGAGGGTTTGGCCAGATGTGTGGCGTCGGGTGGTGATGATTTTTTTACAAAGCCTTACAATCGAATCCTGTTACAGACACGGATAAGTGCTTTGTTACGCATCCGTGAGTTGTACAATACGGTGCAGTATCAACGTAATGAGCTGGATAACCACCAAAAACGTTTCGACCGTGAAAAACAACTGGCGAAACGTTTGTTTACCAACATTACGGAAACAGGTTCGCTGGGGTTGCCTTATGTGCAATCCATGTTGTCACCCATGTCACTTTTTTCCGGTGATATTTTATTGGCTGCACCCAAACCATCCGGTGGCTTGCATGTATTATTGGGTGATTTTACCGGGCATGGTCTTGCTGCAGCGATAGGTGCTTTACCGGTTTCCAGTGTGTTTTACGGGATGACGGCAAAAGGTTATTCCATTGCTGAAATCGTCACCGAAATCAATACAAAATTAAAAATGATTCTGCCAACGGACATGTTTTTAGCCGCGTGTGTCATTGATCTTAACCCTGGCAGTCATACTCTCTCTGTGTGGAATGGTGGTATACCCTCGGTGGTGATTTATGGAGAAAAAGAACAGGACATTATACGTTCCCTGTCGCCACGTCACTTGCCACTCGGTATTGCAAGTGACGAGAGTTTTAATCAGCGTGTTGAAATGATAGAAATACGCCAGGATGATCGCATTTATATTCATTCTGACGGAATAACCGAAGTAGCAAACCCTGACGGCCTCATGTTTGGTCGCCAGCGTCTGGAAGATATTTTTATCAAAAATACAGATTCGGCCGAATTGTTTAACGAAATCCGTAGTGAATTAATAAAATTTCAGGATGGTGGCGCACAGCAAGATGATATGACGATGATTGAGTTGCGGTATAACCAGCAACAACTGGAAGATACCGTTTTTCATGACAAAGCACAAAGCAAACGGGCGGAGCAGCCATCATCCGAGTGGGACTTTTCCATGGGGCTTAGTGCAGACCTGTTGGGTTGTTTTGATCCGCTGCCACTGTTAATTCAGTCTGTTTGTGACATGCAAGGTTTCCGTGGGCAGCGCCAGCAGTTGTACACGGTGTTTTCAGAATTATTCACTAATGCATTGGATCATGGCATTTTGAATCTTGATTCCACCTTAAAAGGAACCGCAGATGGTTTTGCAAAATATTATATGGAAAGGGAAGTGCGGTTATCAAATCTGACTGACGGCAGTATCAAAATTTATGTCGCACACCAACCTAGTGCTGAAGGAGGTTTGTTAACAATACGTGTTGAAGATACCGGGAGTGGATTTGATTATCAGGAAAACCAGATTTCACTGGAAAGCAATGTGGGGCACTCTGGCCGGGGAATTCAATTGTTGAATACTATTTGTGAAAAAATTGAACATATGGGTAACGGAAACATCGTTGAAGTGACTTATCGCTGGCGTTGATATTTTTCTGTCGTCAAAAAAACAGGATGTTTTATTCCTTAATTACCATTGCCAGTCTGATCCAGCGTTCCGCCGCGACGGTCACCATTCACATATTCAGCATACTCGATACGACGCTCTACTATACGACGCCGGTCTACACTCACCAGAGTGCCGTGACCATCTACATAGGGAAAATCCAGTTGGCACTCCCAGCTACGGCGATCACTCCCGCTACGGCGGTCACTTACCCGTCGTCTTTCAATTTGATTTTGTGGCATTGTAGCGTTCCCCAATAACGCATTTTTATATTTAACCCCACACAGTTAAGCATAAAAAATGCTAATGTCATTAGTTTTCGCCACTTACCGTTGGAATTTCTAGTGAATATGGAAGAATTATAAAAATCGAAAGATAGTTATTTCAGCAAAATGGCGTTAATTTCGCCAAACCGACGTAGCCAGGGTGACCACTTACGAAAGGAAGCGGGTAATGTTTTGCGTGTTTTTTCCGCAGCCTGATAGCTGGAAAAGCTGCCATAGATCAAGTTGATCCACTCTTCACCTTTTTTGTCTTTGGATTTGAATTGCACAATGACCTGATCAAGCTGTCCGGAAGCCGCTAGTTTGAGTATCCAGGCGGCATCTTTACTGCGCGCGAGTTGAATGGTGTAGTGGTTTCGTTTTTGCCCTTCAATCCATGCCAGACCTTTTGCCACTGGGTTACTATGATAGGGCGCATGAGCAACGGCGGGGCTGGTTTTGGTGACTTCTTCCTGGATGACAGGACGGTTTTCCAGCAGCGCAAGTGATTCTGTGGCTTCTTTTACGCCTTGACGTGATGCGATACGCCACCAGTATTTTGCCTCTTCACTATCCTGCTTAACGCCAAGACCCTCCCCATACATTCTTCCGATATTGTATTGTGCAAAAGAATAACCGGAGTTAGCGGATTCCTGATACCAGAAGGCTGCAGCTTTTAGATTAATATTTGTACCCAGACCACTTTCATACATTACAGCCAAATTGTTTTGCGCGATGGCATGTTCTTGGTCTGCGGCCTTTCGATACCACGAAACCGCTGTTGTCGTATTGCGTTTTGCACCATTGCCAGTGTGATACATCCAGGCCAGTGCTGCCTGGGCTTTGGCGTAACCCTCATCTGCCAATGGCTTCCAGGCTTTGAAAGCAACCTCGTATTGGCCGAACATAAAGGCCATGCGCGCATTACCGTACAGCGTTTCCATTATGTTTTCTGGTAATACATCGTCATCAAATTCGTCTTCATCGCAAAAATCGACAACGGCGTAAGGCGAATATTCTTCTTCCTCATATGAATTCACCGATCGGTCAATGTCAGCTGAAGAGTCTGTGTTTGCTGTGGCCATTTGATTAAATAGCAAACCGAATACAGTAAAGGTTACACGCCAGAGGGAACAGCAGATAATATTGTGAGAGGGCATCGCGGGTATACTTGGGTTCCAGTATATGGTCAACAGTTATCTTGAATTGAAGAAAGTGGTATTCACTGAAGCGGCATTTCCGTGTCGGTCTTTAATCTGACACGGGCTAACTAACAGACCCAGGTTTTCCATAACACCAAAAAATACAGCGTCCTACAGCAGGCATGTTAGGGTACTACAGACAGATAAGAAAGACAGGAATCTGTAACAGTACGACAGGAAAAATGCGCAACCTGTCGAAAATTTTTACAGTTTGTGCCCATTGCATTGCTGATTGTATGTATTGCGATACGAATAAACGAGTAACAAACTGGGTATGTTGTCAAAATGGCCTTGACGATATGCTAGAGTGCATTCCCTATCCGGTGTTTCGGTTCGTCGGAGGGAATAAAAAATGACAATAAAAGGCGCCGACGACCCAATACCTACCCCGCACCCATAGCGGGGTTTTTTTGTACAAAACCGCAAAAGGCCAGTAGATTTTACAATTGACGGGCAGACAATACCGGGAAAATACTGTGTCAACGACACAGCAAGAAATAATAAATATGGCTCCCCAGCCCGGACTCGAACCAGGGACAGGCTGATTAACAGTCAGCTGCTCTACCAACTGAGCTACTGGGGAACAGCAAATCAAGCGGG
>VAPM010210671.1_pt1 | contig 15045 bp, 17 predicted proteins | sample 3395091 | NCBI WGS metagenome assembly VAPM01 (sample SAMN08290445, study PRJNA428436) | hydrothermal vent metagenome | isolation source: Deep-sea hydrothermal vent chimney 3 | place: Pacific Ocean: Juan De Fuca Ridge | reverse complement strand
ATCGCGTACCCGAAGACAAACCGTGCGGAGGACTTGATGCTCGGTGCGCCGAGTGAAGTACCGACCAAATCGTTGGAGGAGCTCGGGATCAAGCTAGTGGCGAAGAAAGAGAGTTAGTCTTACTTTTTGTCAAGATCATAAACTTCGACTCGGTTGCGTCCGCTGTTCTTTGCTCGCATTAGAGCTTTGTCAGCCAGGTCCCAGAGACTTATTGTTAACTCTTTGGGTTTTGTTTTGGCGAGTGTTTTCCAGTTGGATACTTGTCTGAGTTTGGCTACACCGACACTGATAGTTTTTTTTAATTCAATGTCCTGACTGCTCTGACATTTTATTTTGATAGTTGTCTCTGCTACAGTCCTTCGAATTTTTTCTGCGATTTTAGTGGCAGCTTCTATATCGGTATTCGGTAGTAGGATCGCGAATTCTTCGCCACCATAACGAAAAGCAAAATCAGATTCACGAAGACAGTCTTTGATTGTTTGAGCGAGTGTCTTTAGCGCTATGTCACCAGCGCTATGACCATGTTCATCATTTACTTTTTTGAAGTGGTCAAAGTCAATTGCCAACATAGAAGTCTTTTTTTCTTCTCGTATTTCGAGACTGAGGATTTTTGGTACTTCTGACAAGAAAGCACCTTTGGACCGTAATTCAGTCAGGGGATCTTTCAAGCGCATTTTTTTGGCTTCTATTTTGAGAAGTGTTTCATCAGAAAAAGCATTGGCGAGTTCTTGTTCCATCGCAGGTGTCAAGCTGGCACCTAGTATTTCACGGAGTTTGTTGCGAAAGGTGTTCTCTGATTCTGCCAACTCTAAGGCAGAGTCGTAATAGGAACTGTCAGTATCTCTGAGCGCGTCTACGCGCTGACGTTGATCATTATCGATTTGTTTATTTTGTGTTCGCATTTATTTTTTGAATATTCTCTTTATTATACCATTATTTACATTAAATAGCAAATCTGTTAGAATGAATTTGTGAAACTCATGACTCATGTCGTTGTCGGTTATCCTACGCTCCGCGAAACAGGGCGAATTGTCAGTGCGCTGGCGGAGGCTGGTTCAGATTTTATTGAGCTTCAGATACCATTTTCTGATCCAGTCGCTGATGGTCCGACGATCGCAGCAGCGAATGATGTAGCACTTAAAAATGGTATTACAGCTCAACAGGTACTCGTTTTTGTGCAAAAAGTAATAAAAAAACATCCGCAGGTACGATTTTATCTGATGAGTTATCTCAATCCGATACTTAAGTCAGGTGGTACGAAGTTTTTTGAAGCAGCAGCAAAAGTGGGTGTAAGAGGTTTTATCATTCCCGATCTGCCTATCGAAGAGCTACCTGAAATCCATACGTCTGCTCGTAAGCTGAAGTTAGATCTGGTCTCAGTGCTCGCACCAAACACAACTGATCTACGGATCAAAAAGATTGTTAAACGGGCAACGGGCTTTATCTACTGTACTGCTCGGCTCGGTGTGACAGGCAAACAGACTGCTTTTGCCATGGATTTAAAGCACTTTCTCAGTCGTGTGCGAAAGTTTACCCAGTTACCTCTGGCAGTGGGCTTCGGTGTCAAAGAAAAGTCCGACGTACAGGCAATTCAAAAAGCTGGTGGACAGATCGCTGTCTTGGGTTCGGCATTGATCGACACTTATAGCAAGGGTGGTGTCAAGATGGTCGGTGAGCTGGTTGCGAGCTTGAGATAACTCAAAAAACACCAGAGTAGCTACTATCAAGGTAGATAAGCTCTTTTTATTTGACGAAGCTACTTTCATTTGGAATGGTGCGAATCCCCGACAAAGGAAAGAACGTAAACCATGCTACGCCTTCGATATCTGCGCGATCGACGAAGCGGTCAGCAGGATCGGCACAAGTACCGAGGAAACAAGTACGACCATCACGGCTAGCGAGGCGATTGTCGCCGATGAGGAGGTACTGTCCGGCTGGTACAGTCAGTTCAAATTGTTGGGATTTTTCATAGTCGGGGCAGGTGCGTGCAATACTCGCGAGGCAGGTGTTGCCTTGATTTTTTGCTCCGAGGTAGCTGTCATCTAGTTTGATAAATTCTCCACTTGTAGAGTCCTGAACCCAGATTGCACCATCGGTAATCCTGATCGTGTCTCCTGGTGTACCGAGGATTCGCTTGATGAGGTAAGTGTCTGGATTGGTGGTAGGGCGAAAGACGACGACATCACCTCGTGCGTAGTCGCTCCAACCAGTGACTGTATTGTATGGCAGCTTGTTTACGATGATGTACTCACCATCGTGGACATTTGGCTCCATGCTGCTTTGCTGGACTTGAAATGGTGCTATGACGAAAGGTCGAATGATGAGAAAAACTAGTAAAAAGATAATCACTACGTCGACGACAAAGTCGAGAGCTGTGGCTTGCCACTCTGAGAGATTGCTTGAGAGGTAGTGGTTTGTTTTCGGGTTGTCTTTGCCAAAAATTCGCATACGGCAGACAGTCTAGCACAAATCGCAAAACACGAATTGTAGAGTGGGGCACTTTATACTTTAGACTTTATACTTTAGACTTTTGGCAGTGATACTCGATCGTTTACTTTTTCGCTCGCATCTACACCCAGCTGAAAAACTACTTTATGTAGTCCATCAGCATTGGTTCGCAGTATACAAGCCAATTGCCAAGATTGGTTTTTTTGGATTGCTTTTTCCAGTTGTGCTTTGGTTGATGTTTCCACCAGGATTTTGGGTGTTTGTAGTGTGGTTTGTGTTGGCCTTTTTGCGTTTTCTTTATGAAGTGATTGATTGGTATTTTGATGCGATTTTGATTACAGATCATGGAGTGGTTTATTTGGATTGGCGTGGTTTTTTTGACAAAGCGTCACATCGGACAGACTTTGAGACTATCGCTGGTATTGTGTACGAAAAAAGTGGTTTTTGGTCCAACTTGCTAAACTTCGGAGCGCTCGCAGTAGATAAGGAGGGTGCAGAAGAGGAGCGTATTGCGCTCTCGCATGCCATTGACCCACTCGAGGCAGAGCGACAAGTCCTGCTAGCGAAAGAGCGTTATACGCATGAAAACGCTCTAGAGAGCGAAAAGGCTCTCAAAGAAATACTTTCTGGCATGGTGGCAGAACATGTGCGCAAAGAGCGTCAGCAGAGCAAGCTGGCAGACATGCTCTAATGTATTTGGTTGTTTTGGTGCTGATTTGGAAATCTATTGTTTGACTTTTTTTATGACTTCAACTGCTAAACAAAAAGTACTACTGCGAGAACAAGTTTTGAAAGTTCGTCGAGCTATGACTTCGGTCGAACGGGAGGAGCAGTCGGTGCTGATTATGCGACAGTTTCTGGCTTTGCCAGAGTATCTAGCAGCACAGTCGGTGGGGTTGTACGCAAGTAAGCTAGATGAGGTGGCGACAGATGGTTTGATCGAGCAGGCGCTAGTAGCGGGGAAGCGAGTCGCACTACCACGAGTCAAAGGGGACGAACTAGAGTGGTGTGTGGTTGGCAGCTTGTTGGATTTGCACGAGGGTTACTTCGGTGTGCGTGAGCCGTGTATGGATTCACCGGTAGTTGCGGCTAGTGAGCTGGAGCTGTTGGTCGTGCCAGGAGTGGCTTTTGATGCTGCTGGTAGGCGCTTGGGTTATGGCAAGGGATTTTACGATGCCACCCTAAAGGACTACACGGGTCGGACTGTTGGTTTGGCATTTGATTGCCAGATGGTGGCTGCCGTGCCGACGAATAATTTTGATCAACAGGTAGGTCGGGTTCTGGTAAACTAACTCTGTTTTATTTTTTATATTTTTTTATGGATTACAAATATCTTGCCGAAGCAGATTCCACTGTTTTTGATCTAATCAAAGCCGAAGAAGCTCGCCAAAAGACTGGTCTCGAGCTGATCGCGAGCGAAAACTATACTTCACCAGCTGTGTTGGAGGCGATGGCTTCGGTTTTGCAAAACAAATATTCGGAAGGTTATCCGGGTAAGCGCTACTATGCTGGCAATGAAATCATCGATCAAGTCGAGCAGCTTTGTATTGATCGCGCCAAGCAGCTTTTTGGGGCGAACTTCGCCAATGTACAAGCACTCTCGGGTAGCCCTGCCAATCTCGCGGTGTATTTCGCTCTGCTAGAGCTGGGGGATACAGTGCTCGGTCTCAAGCTGGATCATGGTGGACACTTGAGTCATGGTCATCCTGTCAATGCAACGGGTAGGCTTTATAACTTCGTCCAGTATGGTGTCAATCCTGAGACTGGACGAATCGATATGGACGAGGTGCGTAGACTCGCTCAGGAGCACAAGCCAAAGATGATTGTCGCAGGGTTTAGTGCGTACAGTCGTGATGTTGATTGGGCTGAATTCAAAAAGATTGCTGATGAGGTTGGTGCACTGACATTTGCCGATATCGCACATATCGCAGGACTTGTCGCTGCTGAGGTGATTGGTTCTCCGGTCAAGGCTGGTTTCGATGTGGTGACGACCACGACGCACAAGAGTCTGCGTGGACCGCGTGGGGCGCTTATCTTGAGTCGAGATGAAGAGACTGCCAAGAAAATCAATAGAGCAGTCTTCCCTGGTCTACAGGGTGGACCGCACGAGCATATCATCGCGGCGATCGCCGTGGCGCTTGGTGAGGCGCTCCGACCAGAGTTTAAAAAATACTCCCAGCAAGTAATTCAAAATGCTCAAATTTTGGCAAAGACTTTGCAGGAGTATGGTTTCAAAATAATCTCGGACGGGACGGACAATCACCTCATAGTTGTCGATTTGAATAACAAGGGTTTGAACGGCAAAGAGTTTACCGATGCGCTCGATTTAGCTGGTATCTCGGCTAGTGCGAGTACGATACCCGATGATCCCAATCCACCGATGAAGCCGAGTGGTATTCGATTTGGTACATGTGCTGTCACGACACGCGGCTTCCAAGACGCTGAGATAGATGCGATCGCAGGTTGGATTGAACGAGCGGCAGCTGCACCGACTGATGCCAAGAATCTTGCAACTATTAAAAAAGAGGTTGAAGCGCTTGCTGTTGAGTTTCCTGTACCTGGTATTAATTAATTTTTTCTTAATCTATTTAGTTTATGAATTCAGAGTCTTACGTTCGTGCTTTTCTCCTCGCTGGAGTGTTTTGGTTGGTGCTTGGGTTATTGGTACTGGTGACGGTGCTGATCGGACCGCTCCATGAGTGGATCGAACAGTTGCCTGATATTGGTGCGGTGCTGGAGGACAAAATCCACGTTGTTTTTTACATTGTTCAGCTGTACGGTTTCGTTGTGATGACGATTTGTGGAGTTTCGTATCATATCTTGCCACGTTTCTTTGGTCATCCGGATATAGTTGAGAGTGGTTATGCCAATGCTTGGTGGCACTTTGGACTGATGAATTTGGGTATCGTAGCATTCGCAGGTGGAGCTTTGGCTAGGGTGACAGGACTCGGTGAAGTCTTTGGGGTTATTGCTTATGGTGGTGTTTTGGCACTTGCTCTCGGGCTGGCGCTTTATGCTTACAATGTCCTAAGGACAATCTGGTAAACTAAGCCATATGAAGACTCTCAATGTTGGATTGATCGGTTTCGGTATCATCGGTACAGGTGTCGTCCGTGTACTCCAAAAAAACGCGCGTATCATAGAGACGCGACTTGGTGCAAAGTTGCGTCTAGCGGCTATCGCTGATTTGGACTTGAAAACTAACAGGGGAGTAAAGATTGATAAAAGAATCCTTACCAAAGATGGTTTTGCCGTTTGCCGTGATCCTGCTATTGATATCGTGATTGAGCTGGTCGGTGGTACGGGTGTCGCGAGTAAATTCATCGAGACTGCCCTGCAGCATGGTAAGCACGTCATCAGTGCCAACAAGGCTCTGCTCAGTGAAAAAGGCGAACCGCTTTTCAAACTTGCTGAAAAACAAAACAAACTCTTACTTTTTGAAGCTGCTGTCGGTGGTGCGATACCAGTCGTGCGCACACTCAAGGAGGATCTCGCAGGCGAAAAAATTGAGCGTATCTATGGTATCGTCAATGGTACTTGCAACTATATCCTCACCGAACTGGCCAAAGGTGGAGTAGATTTCACTACTGTCTTGCGAGATGCACAGAGGCTTGGCTTCGCCGAAGCAGACCCGACACTCGATATCGAAGGTGGCGATACCGCTCACAAGTTGGCTTTGCTGGCGATGCTTGCCTTTGGCACACGTGTAAAGTTTCGTGAGATTTACACAGAGGGCATTACTCAGCTCTCACAGCATGATTTTGTTTTTGCTCGTCGTCTCGGACGTGTGATCAAGCTGGTCGCAGTTGGTAAGCATGAAAATGGAAAGATCGAATTACGCGTGCACCCAACACTGCTACCCAAGGACTCACCATTGGCCAAGATCGATGGTGCGACCAATGCGATTAGCCTTTGGGGTCCACACCTCGGTGAGTGTATCCTCGCTGGTCAGGGGGCTGGTAGTTTACCGACTGCGACAGCAGTCGTAGGTGATTTGATCGAAGCTGCGCGAGCAGTGCTACATGGCTCAGCTGTGCCAGTACGCGGAGTCCAGCCTAGTCAGCTGGTCAGTCTACCAGTGAAGAAGATCGCCGAGGTGGCGAGTGAGTACTATTTACGCTTCACAGTACGCGATACACCAGGTGTCGTGCGTGATATCTCTAGGGTGCTAGCCAAACATAAGCTCAATGTTCGTGATATCATGCAGCTCGATCTCAAAGAATTTACCAAGGCCGTGCCACTCGTCATGATCGTCCACAAGACCCGAGAGGGTATCCTACGCAAAGCTATCAGCGAGATTGATCGATTGAGCTGTGTACGGGCAAAGACAGTCGTCTTGCGCGTAGAAGAATAAAGGTTTTTGGCTAGCTCTGTTAAAATAAACTCAAGTTTTTCGCATGCCAAAGAAACTAAAGATCGCGCTCGTTCATGACTGGCTCACTGATAGTGGTGGAGCTGAGCGACTCTTGCTCGCACTACACGAGCTGTATCCAGACGCACCGATCTATACTACGCTCTATCGTGGCGATCAGCTCCCACAGTTTGCCAAGGCTGACGTGCGCACTAGCTATCTCCAGAGTATTCCCTTTGCCGCCAAGCATCATCGTTTTTTATTGCCACTGATGCCAGCGGCAGTTGAAAGTTTCGATCTCTCTGGTTACGATGTCGTGATTAGCAGCACTAGCTCTGGTTGTGCCAAAGGTGTGATCACCAAACCCGAGACACTACATATTTGCTATTGTCACAATCCGAGTCGTGTGCTCTGGGACGAGAGTCATGCTTTTCAGCGGATTCACCAGCCTGGCTGGCTCGCTCGTCGGCTGATCCCGCGTCAACTAAAAAAACTCCGAATTTGGGATCGTCTCGCTGCCGACCGAGTCGATACCTTTGTGACCAACTCCAAATTTGTCGCGCGACGGATTGCCAAGTACTACCAGCGTGAGGCTGAGGTGATTTATCCACCTGTCGACACCAGTCTATATACGCCAGCAGAGAAAGCTGGGAGTTATTTCCTCGCGGTTGGACGCTTGATACCGTACAAGCGCTTTGATCTCGCGATTCAAGCTGCCAACGTACTCGGTCTGAAGCTGCGAATAGTTGGCACTGGACCAGAAGCAAAACGCCTCCAAAATATCGCTGGACCGACGGTGAAATTTTACGGTACAGTCTCAGACGAGACCCTGCGTCGTATGTATAGCGAGTGTAAGGCTTTGATTTTTCCGCAGGTCGAGGACTTTGGGCTGACAGCAGTAGAAGTACAAGCTAGCGGACGTCCAGTGATAGCCTACAAGGGCGGGGGAGTACTTGAGACAGTCGTGGCAGGTCGGACAGGATTACTTTTCAAAGACCAGACAGTAGCTGCACTTGGTGATGCGATGCAGCGTGCGAGTAAGACGCGCTGGGTCAAAAAATCCATTCAAAAGCATGCTCAGCGTTTTGATATCATCAAGTTTAAAAAGCAGATGGACGAGTATGTCAAAGCCGCATGGAAAGAGTGGCACAAAAGTTAAAGCTGCGCTTTGAGGCGGTTCTTGCCGGCGATGACTTTGTTCAACGCGTGGACATAGCTCTGGATACTGGCGACGGCAATGTCAGTATCTGCTCCACGTCCAGTATAGGTTTTGCCAGACTCGGTTTCGATCTTTATAGTCACTACGGCCTGTGCGTCGATACCTTCGGTCACAGCACTCATGTCAAACTCTAGGAGTTTTACTTTTTCACCGATGATTTTGTCTACAGCGATATAGGCAGCATCGACTGGTCCGGTGCCAGTCGATTTTTTTGAGAATTTCTTACCTGTATGGTTGATCAGTTCGATCTCGGCATTAGGTTTACGTTTGGTGCTGCTAGAGATGGAGACATTGACTATACTCCACTCGGCTGTGTGTTTCCCTAGCTCGTTGGTGACGAGCGCTTCTAGATCTTCATCGTAGACTTCTTTTTTTTGGTCAGCGAGGTGTTTGAAACGTTCGAGAGCTTTGGCTAGCTCGGCTTTGTCCAGTTCGAAGCCCAGCGCAAGTAGTCGAGAGTTGAGTGCGGCACGACCAGAGTGTTTGCCGAGCACTAGTCGGTTGCGATCTAGCCCGATATCCTGCGCGCGCATGATCTCATATGTTTCGCGTTTGGCGAGGATACCATGCTGATGAATACCACTTTCGTGAGCGAAAGCATTACTCCCAACGATCGATTTGTTTGGTGGTACGGGGAAACCAGTGAGGCTGCTGACCAAATGACTAGTGCGATAAATCTCTGTAGTCTTGACGTTAGTTTTTAGCCCCGTGAAGACGTCTTTACGGGTTTGGAGCGCCATAACCACTTCTTCTAGACTAGTGTTGCCAGCGCGCTCGCCAATGCCGTTGATAGTACATTCGATCTGACGTGCGCCATTGCGTACGGCTGCGAGTGAGTTTGCTGTTGCGAGTCCTAGATCATCGTGACAATGGACAGAGATCGTTATATCTTTTGCCCCACGTGTTTTTTTGATTATATCAGCGATGAATCGTCCAAACTCGGCAGGGTAGGCGTAGCCGACCGTATCGGGTATGTTTAGCGTCTTTGCGCCAGCCTTGATCGCTACTTCTAGTGCCTGATAAAGGAACTTTGGATCGCTACGACTGCCGTCTTCGGGGCTAAACTCGACATCTGGACAGAGTTTGCGAGCAAGTCTGACCATTTCTTTTATTTGTGTGAGGGCTTCAGATCTGCTTATTTTTAGTTTGTACTTCAGATGCATATCACTTGTCGCGAGGAAGGTGTGAATGCGGCGTTTCTTGGCTGGACTGATAGCTTTGGCAGTGGCTTGAATGTCTTTTTCTACTGCTCTGGCTAGTCCGCAGACAGTGCTTTTTTTTATCACTTTGGCGATAGCGTTGACTGCCTTCCAGTCATCGGGACTAGCGATCGGAAAGCCAGCCTCGATGATATCTACACCGAGTCGCTCTAGCTGACGAGCGATTTTGAGTTTTTCTTCGTGGTTTAGGCTTGCACCGGGGCACTGCTCGCCATCGCGCAGAGTAGTATCGAAGATTTTGATAGTTTGGTTAGCCATGATGCAAGTGATTAGATTTTAGCAAAGAAAAAAGCCTCTTAGCGAGAGGCTTTGCTTGGTGGACTCTACTCGACCAAACCTAGCCTCTCGGAGAGAGGAGTAGGAGGTTTACGAGGAGAGTTTTGATAGTAGTCATTACGCTCTTATTTTATACTTCTGCTTTTATTTACACAAACAAAAACTTCGCCGAGTGGCGAAGTTTTTGTAATTTGATTTAAGGTATTGGGTGTGATTATTTCTTTTCTTTCCAGTTGAAGTGAGTACCGATCATCCAGTGTGGCACCATGACGAAAAGACCGACGATGATTTGGCTGAGTGGGGTGACGAGATAGGATTGGTTGAAGTCTATAAAGCTATCGAGTAAGACACCGAGTAGATGCTCGATGATACCGTAAGCGCCGAGAGCGATGAAGATCAAGCCGATGAGAGCTGTGAGGTAGACGTAGATCGCCTGCATGGTTTTGAAAGGTGTGCCAGTCATAGTGATAAATTGGTAAATGAAATAAAAAACGATAATAACCAAAACTACCAGCAATAGAGGAATTGCTGAGCCAAGGAGAAATAAAACAGTGGGAAAAAGATCTTGATACATTACATTCATTTTAGGTGTGGGATATTGGTGCGGCAAACGAAAAGTCTTGACAATAGTGTATATATTGTGTCTCCTTGGTTAGTCAGACACTATATTGTGGAACAACTTTTTTATTCAGGCAAGTCAAAATTCTAGCATTGTTACAAGTAAAGGAATACTTTTTAACTGATTTTTAATCTTACTTTTCAGTGGTCTGGTCAAGGGAAAGACGCACTCACAATACTCTATCGCAAGATTGGGGTGTCGCTAGCTGGTTTGACAATGCTGGTTTTTTTGTTTGGCATCACAAAAATTCAGAGAAATTGGAAGTAGCTGGCAATGCTTGTGCGATACCAGTTGATAAATTGAAAAAATTCTTGGACCGTCCAAGTTTAGCTTTGGATAATATTGATTTTGTAAAAATCCCAACAGGGTATCGCGACTTAGTCCAAGATGTACTAGAAAATCATACACACTTCAAGAAAATTAAGTGGGAGGAAGTCGGTCTTACTGAACGAGAATTTCTAGCTGAAGAGCTAGCTGTAGATACAAATAAGCGCATGGCTGACTATGTAGTTTTGATTCAAGCTTTGAATCACTTGGCTTCTGGGACCAAAGTGCCATTTGTACTAAAAACCAAGGATCAAGTTGGTACCGAAATAAGATCCAGCTCTGATGAAGAATTAGCCAAAATGCTTAGCGTTATTGATTTGCAAGAAATCGAATCTATCTATCAAGAGTTTCAAGTAGCCAGTAGTCAGATTAGGAAGCGCATTGGTGATGGTCTCGTCGATGCAGCTTAACTGATCTGCTATTTATAAGACTAGTACTTGAGCTTGGAAGCAAGTTTGTTTTAGAAAAATAAAAACCCCGTCGGTGCGACAGGGTTTTTGTGATAGTACGGTTTGGTTAGTTTAGCGACCCTTTTCAAACATCTTACGGATACGCGCACCAACTTTTTCGATATCATGTTTGCCACCTTCGCGACGGAGCTTTTTCATTTTGGGCATACCTTTGGCGTAGTCAGCGAGCCAATCTCGAGCGAATTTACCACTCTCGATATCTTTGAGGGCTTGTTTCATGCGTTTCTTAGTGCCTTTGTCGATAATTTTTGGACCGATGGTGCGTCCGCCATACTCAGCAGTATTAGAAACGACGTGGTACATTTTTTCGATACCACCTTCGTAGATTAGATCTACGATTAGCTTCAACTCATGGAGACATTCAAAGTAGGCAAACTCTGGTGGATAGCCAGCCTCTACGAGAGTCTCGTAGCCAGCTTTGACCAGCTCGGCTGTGCCACCGCAGAGTACAGTCTGCTCGCCAAAGAGATCTTCGTAAGTTTCCTGTTCAAAAGTACCTTCTACTACACCAGCCTTGGTGAAGTACATAGCTTTTGCCATAGCGAGTGCGATTTTCTTGGCTTGTTTGCTAGGGTTGGCATGGATACAGATCAGTGCCGGTACACCGAAGCCTGCTAGGTAACATTTACGTTCTTCTGTGCCAGGGCATTTCGGTGCGACCATGATCACATCTATATCTTTGGGTGGTTTGATTTTTTTAAAGACAATATTGAACCCGTGGCTGAAGCTTAGGGTTTTGCCAGCGGTGAGATGAGGAGCGATATCTTTTTTGTAGACAGCGCTTTGATTTTCGTCGGGGATCAAGATGTGGATAATATCAGCTTTTTTGGTAGCATCGGCGATACTGGCGATCTTTAGTCCATCTTTCTTGGCGAGTTTGGCGCTGGGTCCACCTTTGCGGACACCGACGATGACATTGACTTTGCTGTCGTGCATCATCTGAGCTTGGGCACGACCCTGTGCGCCGTAGCCGATGACGGCAACTATTTTGCCTTTGAGAGTTTTGATATCTGCGTCTTTATCGTGGTAGAGCTTGAGTGCCATGGTGTGGAAAAATTAAAAGGATAAAATTATTGGACTGGTGTTTCGATATTTTCTGTCACTGGTGATATTTCAGTGGTATCTGTAGGTGCAGCTAGATCTGTAGTTGGTTCTGTTGGTGCACCGAGTCCACCGAGTATTTTGTTTAAGTCTACTGTGTCAGTCGGCTTAGTGATCTTATACGGTTGATTGATTTCGCTAGTCTGACTATCGAACTTAATTTCGATAGTGCCATACGGCGTACTGCCAGTTTTTGGTGGAGTCATACCTGCAGCTGCGCTAATTTTTTTGGTTAGATCTTCAGTGTCGAAGCTTGCCTCAAAGACAGTACGGTGAATGTAACCATCGTTTTCACCAATCCAGATCGTAAATGATGGCACCTCATCTATAAATGTTTTTACTGCTGGCTCGATGGTATCCCACTCTTCTGCGCTTGGTGTACCTCCTGTGTTGCCGAATGATTGCTCAGGGGCTAGTGTAGATAATTCTCGTATAAAAGAGATGATGTTGTCTGTATCAAGACTTGCTTCGATTTGGATCTCATTGTTTTTTGTAGAGAGCCTTTTGTTTGCCTTTAAAAGTGGTTGGTATTTTTTGACTATGTCGATGAGTTTTTGGCGAAGCTCGGTATCAGTGGCGAGTGCAGTCTCGAGGTCTACTCCCACTCCAGGGTTTAGTGCCAAGGCTTCTTCGATTGGCAATTCTATCCATTTATCTTGAATTAGTGCTAAATAGAGATTGACCTGACTACTGACTATCTCAGGCAGACCGGTTAAATCTGTCTTACCAATGCGTACGTAAATAATCTTGTCGATTATTTTAAAATCAATAATAGTATCAGCTTTAAATTTGATATCACCATCGATAACATCGACGGTGAGTTTTAGATTAAAACCTCTATCATATAGGGCGGTCGTGAGGTCATTGCCACCACCATCATAGGTGAGAGTGATTTTGCCTTGAGAATTATCTGCCGATGAATCTATGAATTCTAGTTCAAATTTACCTGTCTTCTGTGCTGATTCGATTGAAAATTGGTTGAGTAGTGCGGCATCGAGAGTCTGTTGAATTTCGCTGTCACTGCCAAATCCGCTTGATAGGCTTGGCAAGCCTTGAGTCGCGACGTAGTATCCACCACCACCGATAATGGCAATACTAACTAGGCTGGCGAGGATTTTTTGAAGAGACATGAGGGGCAAAGGTTAAAGATTAAATGCTGGAGGTTTGACGGTGAAATAAAGCTCCTAAGAAGATCCTTCGTTACACTCAGGATGACGACTTTGTCGTCAGTTTAGCAGATTGAGTGTTGGGAGTCTCGGTATCGTGTCGAGAGACACGGGTACTGCTAGCTTGGGTATCTGATTCTGTGAGTAGAGTTGTATTGCTAGATCTAGTTGGATATTGTCTTGGTTTGTTGGTTGTGTCAGTGTGCCATCAAGGGCGATTTTTTCGATTTGTTGGCTATCTGCACTGAGCCAAAACTCGATCCGTACTGTTTCGATTGCTGTAGTCGTATTTGGCAGTGTCAGAGCTGGTAACGCATTGATGAGGGTTCGCCAGTCGAGCTTTACGATGAATCGGCGTTTGCCATCGACGAGACCTACATCAGTGATAGACTGCCAGAGTGCACCACTAGTCAGGAGCTGCCGGACTACTGTCCGATACTCTGGTGTGAAGGCGAGACCCAGTGTGAGCGGATCAGTAGTTAGGCGGTATTGCTGTCCATGCTTGAGAGATATGGCGACTTTCTCTGCCTTTAGTAGTTTGATATAAGCGATCTGATCGATGACTGCTAGCTCTAGGCTGCCACTTTGATTTTTGGATATATCATCTGTCGGGATAGTAGCCTGTGAAAAATCCAGCTTGGCAGTCCAGTTGATTGATGGTGTTTGGAGATTGTTGGCAGAGCCAGAGAGCGAGACTCCGTTGGTTTGTATGGAATCAGTTTCGCCTCTGGATATCTGGTAGCTGCCAGCTGCGTCAAAACCCACTGAGTCCAGTGTCAGCGTATTGTTGATGGCATTCTGGAGTACTTTGGCAGGAGTGATCCTGCCGTAGAGAGCAGCGAAAAATGTGAGTGCTAGTATCGCCGCGCCTGCCAGCAGACTGGCGACGAGATGGTATTTATTGTCTGATTTAGACATTTGTTGGTTATTTGGCGAGAGCAGTAGCGCCAGTACGAGCGATTGCCTTGATCTTGCAAGGTCGGATCAGTCGCAGGAAGTTGTCGATCTGGTCGGGTGTGTCTACGATCTCTATAGTCCAGACTGTCGGCTGGCGATCCATGACTCGCGTATCAAAAGCTTTGAGAGTTTTCGTCAGTTTGGCTTTGTTACGCGCTGTCACACCGATCTGTACTAGCGCAAGGTCGCGGATGATTGCCTTGTCTGTTATTAGTTCTTTGACTTTTATTACTTCGATGATTTTGTACATCTGACGGACGACTTGATCGACATTGGTCTCGGCACCGACGACGATAGTCATGCGCGAGAGTCCAGATAGCTCACTGTGTCCGACAGTCAGACTTTCGATATTGTACCGCCGGCGGCGAAAGAGGCTGGCGATGCGGTTCAAGACACCAGCTTTGTTTTCCACGAGGGCGGTGAGTGTATGAGTTTTGTCAGCCACTTGTACAAGAAAAGGGACTTTATTTTAGCGTATGGTGGCGGGTAAGTCGAAGTAATTACTGTACTAACCCTAGATCCAAGTAAAAGCTGCTATCTGACTCTGGTACGACGATAGTCTCATCAACGCCGAGCAAAAAGCGTGGTTGTTTACCCTCGTAATTACCTTTCAGTATTTGTCCGTCGAAATTCGTCAGGCGAATTAGTGGGATTTCGTCCTTGAAATCAGTTAGAATCTCGAAACCTGGTGGGTGATTGAGCGCGACGTTGAGAGCTGCCAGATAGCCACCTGCGAAAGCGAGTGTGACGGCGAGTGCGACTACCAGCGCAGACAGAAGCGGAGAATTCTTTAATTGCATAATAATTGACTCAAATTTTATTCATTCTAGGTCGTGTGCCGCAGTTGTCAAAAGCGGAGCTGAAAGCAGTCTTTCCGCGTGCGCAGACGGT
>VAPM010422235.1_pt1 | contig 15048 bp, 8 predicted proteins | sample 3395091 | NCBI WGS metagenome assembly VAPM01 (sample SAMN08290445, study PRJNA428436) | hydrothermal vent metagenome | isolation source: Deep-sea hydrothermal vent chimney 3 | place: Pacific Ocean: Juan De Fuca Ridge | reverse complement strand
TCATCTATGACCATTGCTGCAACAGTATTTTTAACGGCATTTATTTTAATGATTGCACATTGGAATTGGATGGATCCTGAAATTGCAAACTTAGTTCCTGTTTTAAATTCATATTGGTTAATGATTCACGTAGCCATTATTGTTGCCAGTTACGGCCCATTTGGACTTGGTATGATCTTAGGATTAATATCCTTATTACTTATGATTTTAACCACTGAAAAAAACAAAAAACAATTAAACTCAAAAATTAAGGAACTAACTATTATCAATGAAATGGCATTAACTGTTGGTTTAGTTATGATAACTGTTGGTAATTTTTTAGGTGGAATGTGGGCAAATGAAAGTTGGGGACGTTATTGGGGTTGGGATCCAAAAGAAACTTGGGCTTTAATTAGTATTATGGTTTATGCTTTTGTATTACATATACGATTAGTACCTGGTTTAAGAAGTAAGTTTACATTCAATTTATTTTCAGTTGTAGCCTTTGCATCTATTTTATTCACCTATTTTGGAGTTAATTTCTATTTAGCCGGTTTGCATTCCTATGCTAGTGGTGATAAAGCAATAACACCATCATTTGTATATTATACTATGACAATTTTTACAATAATTGCAATTGCTGCTTATTATAAATTTAAAAAATATTATAAAAAATAAGTGTAAAATTGTAACTTTGCAAACCTAAAAAATTATTAAAATGTATAATAAATATATAAAGCTTGTAATTGCTGCTGGAATTTTAGTATGGTCTGTTTTTCAATTTATAGAAAGTAATATTATGAATGGAATTTCATTAATATTATTAGCTGGAATTTTTGTGCTACTTTACTTTAAAAATGAATTTATTTTATTGTCATTTTGGCAATTGAGAAAACAAAATTTTACTGGTGCAGATAAATGGCTAAACAAAATTAAAAATCCTGAGACTGCTTTGGTAAAAAAACAAGAAGGGTATTATAATTTTTTAAAAGGAATTATGTTATCACAAACCAACATTACTAAAGCTGAAAAGTTTTTTAAAAAAGCTTTAAAGTTAGGATTAAATATGGATCATGATATTGCCATGGCAAAATTACAATTAGCAGGAATTGCGATGACTAAAAGAAGGAAACGTGAAGCAACTATGCTAATAAGTGAAGCTAAAAAATTAGATACTCAAGGTGTTTTAACAGAACAAATTAAAATGTTAAAACAACAAATGAAAAAAGTATAATTGACATTCTATAAAATATAGAATAAACGTTCTAAAAAGTAAGTTTTACGTCAACCTGAACTTGTTTCAGGTTCTCATAATAAGTAGTTATTAGTAGAATGAGATTCTGAAACAAGTTCAGAATGACGATACCAAGGCTTTTTATAATGTTTATTTTTTATAACTTCAGTATTTCTGGAACTAAGTCTTTTAAAAGGCGAATAATATGAATTCCATCATTTTCAATTTCATTTTTATCATTTTTAATATAATAAAAGTTATCGTCTATTCTTGAAGACTCTCCAGACAATAAACCATCTTCTAAATTTTCATTACTAGCCAACCTTATTAAAGTATCGTAGGTTATATCAAAACCTTTTATTGCGTATTTTGATGGTAAAGCATAATTTTCTTTCTTAAACCTTTTATAAAAAGAGCTTTTTCCTTCTCCTTTAAAATAAATATTTTCAATTGATGGGTACGTAAAATTAAGTTTCCCTAAATAATTGTTATTTACGGTATCAAAATTTCTATCTTTTTTTAAAGCAAATAAAGTTACATCATAAGTATCATCAAAACTTTTTAAATTATTTACTGCTGCAACTGTAGTTATTAAATCATCCGAAATTAATAAAACCCAGTTAGATTTATTTTCAACCATTTTTTCGGTAAGTTTATCTATATCAATAAATCCTTTTGAAGACTTTATAACTGAAATTCCTTGAACCGAATCCATCTGTTTAAGCTGATTGACTATACGCCATAATTTAGATTGGTTTTCAGGCTTATCATCATTTATTAAAACTAAATTTTCACCTTTATAATTATTTTTTATAAAATCTAATATTTTAGCTGTTAAAAAACTTTGGCTAGGTTCAGAATTGATTAAATTATTTACAGAAAGTTTTTCCTGATTTTTTGAATAAAATGGAGCAACTACGTAACTATTTATATGATTTGCAACCCAATAAGCATTATCATAAAATAAGGGACCTATTACAACATCATTTTTAGTGAAATTATGTTTATTGACTAAATATTGTAATTTAAATTTAGAGTTTTCAGTATCCATAAACTCAACATCAATTTGCACTCCTTTTTTTCTTAAAGAATCAATAGCCATTGCAGCTCCTAAATGAAAGTCTGTAACAATATTTAATAGTGAATTCGACTTGCTAAACCATTTATTTTCAACAGAATCCGTTAACTTATTCAATTGATAAGGGAGCATAAAATAAACTTTTAATTTTTTGGTGAAATCAATATTTTCAATAAATGGTTTAAGCTCATCATACTCTTCTTCATCAGAAATAGGTTTTATTTTAATATCCATTCCTAGTTTTAAACCTTCAATTAATTCAGGATTTAGTAATTTTAAATCTTCTTCTGTAACCTCATACTTTTTTGTTAAACTATAAAAAGTATCATCTTTTATTACTTTATGCATTACATATTTAGTAGAATCTAACAATACTTCGTTAGTAGATTTTGGAATAATTATTTGCATTCCTATTTTTACTCCTTCTATTAACTTAGGATTAGCTTTTTTTAATGCTTCTATAGTTATATTGTATTTTTTTGAAATACCATATAAAGTTTCCTTTGGTTTTATAGTATAAAAATTATCATTTTCTACTTCCTTATTAAACTCTGAACTATTTTTCCCATAGTTTTCATTAGGAACAATAATAACTGTATTTGCTTTTGGTTTTCTTTTTATACCTGGATTTAATCGTAATAAATCTCTTGTAGACAGGTGATAATGTTTAGCTATACTTTTCATAGTTTCGCCTTGTTTAACACTATAAGATTTATATTTTTTTTGTTGTGCAAAATTAATTTCGCTGATAAAAAAAAGAATAAATATTAAAAAAAATATTTTTTTCATAGATTGTAATTTATAATTGGTTATTCCCATTCAATAGTTGCAGGTGGTTTTGAGCTAATATCATACACTACTCTATTAACGCCTTTTACCCCATTTATTATTTTGTTTGATATTTTTTGTAAAAATTCATAAGGTAAATTTACCCAATCTGCTGTCATTCCATCGGTAGATTCTACCGCTCTTAAAGCTACTACTTTTTCATAAGTACGCTCATCACCCATAACACCTACAGAATTTACTGGCAATAAAATTGCACCTGCTTGCCAAATTTTATCATATAAGCCTTCCTCTTTTAATCCATTTATAAAAATGGCATCCACTTCTTGTAAAATTCTAACTTTTTCTTCAGTAATATCTCCCAAAATTCTAATTCCAAAACCAGGCCCTGGAAAAGGATGCCTCCCCAATAAATCCGCACTTAATCCTAAAGTTTTGCCCACTCGTCTAACTTCATCTTTAAACAACATTTTTAAAGGTTCAACTACTTTTAATTTCATAAAATCTGGTAACCCACCTACATTATGATGTGATTTTATAGTAGCTGATGGACCTCCACTTACCGAAACCGATTCTATTACATCAGGATAAATAGTGCCTTGTGCTAACCATTTTACATCTTGTATTAAATGTGCTTCATCATCAAAAACTTCGATAAAAACTTTTCCAATACTTTTTCGTTTAGCCTCTGGTTCCGTTACGCCTTTCAATTCTTTCAAGAAACGTGCCGAAGCATCAACACCTTTTACATTTAAACCCATTCCTTCATATTGGTCTAAAACACTTTTAAACTCATTTTTACGTAACAATCCGTTATTTACAAAAATGCAATATAAATTTTCACCAATTGCTTTACTTAACAAAGTTGCAGCAACTGTAGAATCTACACCGCCTGATAATCCTAAAACTACTTTATCATTTCCTAATTTTTTTTGAAGTGCTTCAACGGTGGTTTCAACAAACGAATCTGGTGTCCAAGTTTGGGCTACATTAGCAATTTTAACTAAAAAATTTTCTAATATTTGCAAGCCATCTTTTGAATGATAAACCTCAGGATGAAATTGAATTGCATATGTTTTTTCGTTTTCAAACTTAAAAGCTGCATTTTTGACATCATTGGTGCTTGCCAACAATTCACAATTTTCAGGAAGTTTAGTAATGGTATCACTATGGCTCATCCAAACCTGACTTCCTTTAGTAACTTCTTCAAAAAATAAATCGTTAAGTTTAATATAATTCAAATTAGCTCGTCCATATTCTCTAATTTCAGAAGCTTCAACTTTACCACCAAATTTTTGAGCCATAAATTGTGCTCCAAAACACACGCCTAGTAGTGGTAATTTTCCCTTGATAAACGATAAATCAGGTTTTGGGGTGTCATTGGATCGAACAGAAAAGGGACTTCCTGATAAAATAACCGCTTTATAATTTTCTATTTTAAAATTTAAACTGTTGTAAGGAAATATTTCGCAAAAAATATTTAACTCCCTAACTCTTCGGGCAATTAACTGTGTGTATTGCGATCCGAAATCTAAAATAAGTACCTTTTGTTGCATCCGCAAAAATAGTATTTAATTAATTATACTAGAATAGTTTGAGTTTTTTTTTGAGTTTTTTCATTAAAATTTAAAAAATATTGACTCATTTAAAATTGATTTAAGCCATAATTAGTGATTTTAAAAAAGTAAAATATAATTAAGTTATAAAACTTTATTTTAAGCTACTTTTTATTTGATTTAAGCCATTTTTAATTAAATAACAATTGTTAACAACTTCAATGTTGTATGATTTTTAAGCATAAAATAGTACTTATTGAATTATTATATTTGTGTAATATAAAATATAGATAAAATTATTTTTTTATGAGCAACGAAGAAAAAAAACACGAGTATTCAGCAGATAGTATTCAGGCGTTAGAAGGAATGGAACATGTGCGTAAACGTCCTTCCATGTATATTGGAGATGTTAGCACAAGAGGATTACACCATTTGGTTTATGAAGTAGTGGATAACTCTATAGATGAAGCAATGGCTGGCCATTGTGATACCATTAATGTAATTATAAATGAAGATAATTCTGTTTCAGTAAAAGATAACGGACGTGGTATTCCAGTTGGAATGCACAAAAAAGAAGGAGTTTCAGCATTAGAAGTTGTAATGACTAAAATTGGTGCTGGTGGAAAATTTGACAAAGATTCTTATAAAGTATCTGGTGGATTACACGGTGTTGGTGTTTCCGTTGTTAACGCACTTTCTGAACATTTAAGAGCAACTATTTATTTAGATGGTAAAATTTGGGAACAAGAATATGAACAAGGGAAAGCACTTTATCCAGCTAAAACCATAGGAGAAAGTAATGAAATAGGTACTTTAATTACCTTTTCGCCAGATAAAATTATCTTTACACAAACCACTGAATTTAGTTATGAAACATTAGCATCAAGATTGCGAGAACTTTCATTTTTAAATAAAGGACTTACCATTACTATTACTGACAAAAGGAATAAAGATGAAGAAGGTAATTTTATTAATGAAAAATTTTATAGTGATGAAGGATTACCAGAATTTATTAGGTATTTAGATGCTACACGTGAGCAACTTACTGCAAATATAATTTCAATGGAAGGAGAAAAAAATGGTATTCCTGTTGAAGTTGCTATGGTCTATAACACTTCCTATACCGAAAATTTACATTCGTATGTTAACAACATAAATACGCACGAAGGAGGAACTCATTTATCAGGTTTTAGACGTGGATTAACAAATACACTGAAAAAATATGCCGAAGCCTCTGGAATGTTGAAAAATTTGAAATTTGAAATTGCTGGAGATGATTTTCGAGAAGGATTAACAGCAATTATTTCTGTAAAAGTTGCCGAACCACAATTTGAAGGACAAACCAAAACGAAACTAGGAAACAGAGAAGTAAACGCTGCTGTAAGTCAGTCAGTATCTGAAATGTTGCAAGATTATTTAGAAGAAAATCCTAGCGATGCCAAAATCATAGTTCAAAAAGTAATGCTAGCAGCACAAGCACGTAATGCAGCTAAAAAAGCACGTGAAATGGTTCAGCGTAAAACAGTAATGTCCATTGGTGGCTTGCCTGGTAAATTAAGTGACTGTTCAGAAACTGACCCTGAAAAATGTGAAATATTTTTAGTCGAAGGAGATTCAGCAGGTGGAACAGCTAAACAAGGACGAGACCGAGCTTTTCAAGCAATTTTACCATTACGTGGTAAAATATTGAATGTTGAAAAAGCCATGCAGCATAAAGTTTTTGAAAACGAAGAAATTAAAAATATGTTTACAGCTTTAGGCGTTACTATTGGAACCGAAGAAGATAGTAAAGCATTAAACCTAAGCAAATTACGTTATCACAAAATTGTAATTATGACGGATGCCGATGTGGATGGTAGTCATATTGCTACACTTATTTTAACCTTCTTCTTTAGATATATGAAAGAATTAATTGAAGGTGGTCATGTTTTTATTGCAACTCCTCCTCTTTATTTAGTTAAAAAAGGACAAAAAAGAGAATATGCTTGGAATGATGATCAACGTGATTTAATTTCTAGAAAATTTGGAAATGGTTCTAGTATTCAACGATATAAAGGTTTAGGTGAAATGAATGCGGAACAACTTTGGGATACGACTATGAATCCTGAATTTAGAACACTTCGTCAAATAATAATTGATAATTTAACCGAAGCGGATAGAGTATTCTCCATGTTAATGGGTGATGAAGTTCCTCCTCGTAGAGAATTCATTGAAAAGAATGCTAAATATGCTAAAATTGATGCGTAATTTCTAATTCTTATAATTTTTAAAAGACTGCATTTTTTGCAGTCTTTTTTATTTATTAACTCATAAATTTATATCTTTGCTTAAATTATAAACCCCTCTTATGAAAAAATTAACTCTTTTAATACTTACGCTAGTATTAAGTTATTCCACAAAGGCACAAAATTTAGATGTATTATTATTAGCAAGCGATGATGCTTCTCTATTATTTCAAAATTATATGACTCCTGTAATGAATGGCATGTCATACAGTTTAAATGACGGATGGTACACTACTGCAAAAACCCATAAAAAATTAGGTTTTGACCTAACTATTAATGTAAGTACAGCTATTGTTCCAAAATCTTCAAGGACCTTTCAATTCAATGCAAGTGACTATCAATATTTAACCTTAGAAAGTGGCAACGGCGAAATTCAAACGGTTATGGGAGGTAATAATAACAGTACAATTGGAGTAAGAATTCCTGAAGCCAATAATTACAAAGTAGCTCAATTTACAATGCCAGATGGTGTCGGAGGTGATTTACCTTTAAATGCTGTTCCATCTCCAATGATTCAAGCTAGTGTTGGAATGCCTTTTAGCACAGATATTAGTGTTAGATTTTTACCAAAAATTAATACAAATGACGTTGATGGAAATATGTTTGGAGTTGGCATAAAACACGATTTAATGCAATACTTTGGACCATTAGACAAACTTCCACTAAATGTGGCATTATTTGCAGGTTATACAACCATGAAATCAACATATAACATACAAAATGTAAGTACCCTTTCTGGTAGCAACCAAGAAGCCGCATTTAAATTAAATGCATTTACAATTCAAGCAATTGCGTCTTTAGATTTTCCAATTGTTACCTTGTTTGGTGCTGTTGGTTATGATAATGGATCTTCTACTTTAAAAATAAATGGAATCTATAAATTAAGTTATGACTTAAAAGACTCAAATGGAAATGTAATAAGTACTGTAGAAGATTCAGTTACAAACCCCATTAATATGGATTTTAATTCAAATGGATTTAGAGGCACTTTAGGAGCTCGGTTTAATCTAGGATTCTTTAAAATTTATGGTGATTACACTTTAAAAGAATACAACACTGTTTCTGCAGGAATTGCATTTAGTTTTAGATAAAAAATTAACAGCATACAATGTTTAAAAAGGATTACTTTAAGTAATCCTTTTTTTGTTATAAATATTGCATTCAATTACCTATAAATATTGTAATTTTGAGTAACACATTTAAAATTAAATAAACATCATTATAAATTAATACAAAATGAAAGTAACAATAGTAGGTGCAGGTGCTGTAGGCGCAAGTTGTGCTCAGTACATTGCCGTTAAAAATTTCGCTTCTGAAGTTGTAATTATTGATATCAAAGAAAATTACGCTGAAGGTAAAGCAATGGATTTGATGCAAACATCATCATTAATGGGTTTTGATACTAAAATTACAGGATCCACTAATGATTATTCTAAAACAGCAAATAGTGATATCGCTGTAGTAACTAGTGGTATTCCTAGAAAACCAGGAATGACACGTGAAGAATTAATTGGTATTAACGCAGGTATTGTAAAATCTGTAACTGAAAATTTAATCAAACATTCTCCAAATGTTATCTTAATTATAGTAAGTAACCCAATGGATACTATGGCATATTTAGCTCATAAAACTACTGGATTACCAAAAAACAGAATTATTGGTATGGGTGGAGCTTTAGACAGTGCTCGTTTTAAATATAGATTAGCTGAAGCTTTAGGTTGCCCAACATCGGATGTTGATGGAATGGTAATTGGAGGTCATAGTGATAAAGGGATGATACCATTATCTAGTTTTGCAGTTAGAAATAGTTTACCTGTTTCTACGTTTTTATCTGAAGAACGCATACAACAAGTTGTAGAAGATACTAAAGTTGGAGGTGCTACTTTAACAAAAATGTTAGGTACAAGTGCTTGGTATGCTCCTGGTTCTGCAGTTTCTGAATTAGTAAAAGCAATTGCTTTAGATTCTAAAAAAATGTTCCCTTGTTCTGCTTTATTAGAAGGTGAATATGGATTAAATGATATTTCAATAGGTGTTCCTTGTATTTTAGGAAAAAATGGTATTGAAAAAATTGTAGAGTTAAAATTAACGGAAGTTGAAAAAACAAAACTTCATGAAAGTGCAGTAGCTGTTAAAAAAACAAATGGATTATTAGATTAAATTATTTTAACCCGTTGTGCATTATGATAAAATTTCGTCAATTCGAGTGAATTTTAGCCTTTTTAGCCTTAAAATTAGTATCGAGAATAGGTTTTTTATTTAAAAACAACTGCTCTCGATACAATTTTTTATCAAAAATTACTCGAGCTGACGTAATAGTAAGTTTAAAGAGTCAAAATGCACAACGAGTTATTTTACCTAAACTAAAAACTCCTTTGAAATTTAATTTCAAAGGAGTTTTTAAATATTTAAACAGTTTGTGAGATACTGCCTTAAAAAATTAAGATAATCCTGAAATTACTCCATTATCATCTATTTCCATTTTTTCAGAAGCTGGTTTACCTGGTAAACCAGGCATACGCATCATTCTACCTAATATAGGAATTATAAATTCTGCTCCAGCCGCTATTTCAATTTCACGAACAGTAACAATAAAATCTTTAGGTCTTCCTACTAAAGTTTCATTATCTGAAAAAGATTTCTGCGTTTTTGCCATACATACTGCAAAATTGTTGAAGCCTAACCTTTCAATACGCCTTAAATTTAATTTTGCTTTTTTATCATAATCCACTCCTACAGCCCCGTAAATTTCTTTGGCTATTTTTTCAATTTTAGTTTTAACTGGTTCATCCCAATTATAAATAGGTGTAAAATGTGTTTTATGAGATTCCACAATTGACACAACAGTTTCTGCCAATTTTTCTGTTCCTTTTCCTCCTTTTGCCCAACCTTCTGATACTACTGCATGAACTCCTAGTTCTTTACATTTATCAATAATATAATTTATTTCTTCATAAGTATCGTTTATAAAGGTATTTATTGCAACAACAGGTTCTATATTAAATTTTCTAATGTTTTCAATATGTTTTTCTAAATTACAAAAGCCATCTTTTACAAATTCAATGTTTGGCGTATTGTATTCCTCTTTTTTAGCACCACCATGGTGACGTAAAGCTCTAATAGTAGCCACTAAAACTACTGCTTTCGGATTTAAATCTGCCGCTACACATTTAATATCTAGAAATTTTTCCGCACCTAAATCTGCACCAAAACCAGCTTCCGTAACCACATAATTAGATAATGACAACCCCATTTTTGTAGCAATAATTGAATTTGTTCCTTGTGCAATATTGGCAAAAGGTCCACCATGTATTATTGCCGGGTTTTCTTCTAAAGTCTGTACTAAATTTGGCTTTATAGCATCTTTTAACAAAATTGCCATAGCATCCTGAGCTTTTAAATCACGAGCAAAAATTGGTTTTTTATCAAAAGTAAAACCAATAAAAATATCACCTAAGCGTTTTTTTAAATCTGCAAAGTCAGTAGCCATACATAAAATTGCCATTACTTCAGAAGCTGGGGTAATATTAAAACCATCTTCCCTAGGAATTCCATTTGCGGTTCCTCCTAATCCTATTATTATATTACGCAATGAACGATCATTCATATCAATAACTCGTTTCCATAAAATAGTTCTTGGATCCATGTTGAAACTACAACATTTACTTTGCAAATTATTATCAATCAATGCAGATAGCAAATTATTGGCTTTTTCAATAGCATTAAAATCGCCTGTAAAATGAAGATTTATATCTTCCATAGGAACAACTTGAGAATATCCACCACCAGCAGCACCGCCTTTTATGCCAAAAACAGGTCCTAAAGAAGGTTCGCGTAAAACTACTGTAGCTTGCTTACCAATTCTATTTAGCCCTTCCGTTAATCCAATAGAAACTGTTGTTTTTCCTTCGCCTGTTGGAGTTGGCGTAATAGCAGTTACTAATACTAAGTTGTTGTTTTTAACTTTTTTATCATCAATTAAATTTAAAGGTAACTTGGCTTTGTATTTACCATACATTTCTAAATCATCTTCCTTTATATTTAATTTAGAAGCAATTTCTTTAATATGTAGAAGCTCTTTTCCCTGTGCAATATCTATGTCTGTTAACATTTTCATATTCTAAAAAATTTAAATGCAAAGATACAAATTTGAGTAATTAATTTTCCTATTAATTAACTCGTTATACTTAATACCTATAAAAACTAAAAAAGAATTGTTAAATCGTGATTGAAATTATATATTTGCACGTTTATTACAATAGAATTTTATTTAAAAAAAGTAACATGCAAAATAAAGGACTTATAAAGTTATTCGCTATTCTTTTTGGATTAGTAAGTATCTATCAATTATCGTTTACTTGGTTTACACATGGTGTTGAGAAAAAAGCAAAAATATTTGCAGAATCTAGATCTGATAATGGAAGAAAAATAGCAGAATTTGAACAACATTATCTAGATTCTGTTGCCAACAAACCGGTAATTAATTTAGGCTTTGCAAAATTTAGCTATAATGATATTAAAGACAAAGAGTTAAACTTGGGGCTTGACCTTAAAGGCGGTATTAATGCCATTTTACAAGTATCTGTTAAAGATATTTTAATTGGATTATCAAATAACTCAAAAAATCCTGTATTTAATGAGGCTTTAGCTAAAGCAACCATAGCCCAAAAAAATAGTGATAAAACTTTTTTAGATTTATTTTATAATGAATTTGAAACCCTTAGTAATGGTACTGTTAAATTAAGTGATCCTAGTATTTTTGGAAATAAATCGCTTCGTGAAAAAATAAACTTTAAATTAACCGATGCTCAAGTAAAACCAATTATTGCAGATGAAGTAACTGGTTCAGTAAATACTGCTTTTGAAGTATTACGAAGTAGAATAGATAAGTTTGGGGTTACACAACCAAATATTCAACGTATTGGTAAATCTGGTAGAATTTTAATTGAATTACCTGGAGCAAAAGATATTGATCGTGTTAAAAGATTATTACAAAGTACAGCTAAATTACAATTTTGGGAAGTTTATACTAACCAAGAAACTGCTAATTTCTTCATTAAAGCAAATACGGTTGTAGAAAACATCTTAAAAGAAGAAACCAAAGCAGATACTACTGCTACTACTAATAAAAATGATTTAAAAGATTTATTAGGGGAAGTTTCAGATTCTTTAGCAACAAAAAATCCGAAAAACCTATTTTCTGTATTTTCACCGAGCATTCCTCAAAATCAAAATCAAGTTTCTTCAGTAATTGGTACTGCAAAAGTGGCTGATACTGCAATAGTTAATAAATATCTAGCTTTAAAAAGTGTCAGAACCTTATTACCTAACAATTTAAAATATGTTAAATTTTTATGGGATTATAAACCTTTTTCAACTAAGGCTACTGGTACAAATGAAAATGTTCAATTAATTTATTTATACGGTATAAAATCGAACAGAGAAGATATAGCTCCAATTGAAGGAGATGTAATTATAGATGCTAGCCAAGAATACGGACAAACTAGTAAGCCAGAAGTTAGTATGACCATGAATGCCTTAGGCACTAGACAATGGGCTAAAATGACAACCGACAATATTGGTAAATTTGTTGCCGTTGTTTTAGATGATTATGTATATACTGCACCATCTGTTAATACAGCAATCACCAATGGTAGAACTTCTATTTCAGGTGGAAGTATGACTGTTGAAGAAGCACAAGATATTGCAAACGTTTTAAAAGCAGGTAAACTACCAGCTGCAGCTCATATAATTCAATCTGAAATTGTTGGACCATCTTTGGGTCAAAAAGCAATTAATAGTAGTATGAGTTCTTTCTTTTTAGCTTTATTATTAATTTTAGCTTGGATGATTTTTTACTACGGTAAAGCAGGTGCATTTGCTGATGTAGCTCTAGCAGTAAACTTGCTATTTATATTTGGAATATTAACTGCTTTTGGAGCCGTATTAACATTACCTGGTATTGCTGGTATTATATTAACCATTGGTATGTCAGTTGATGCAAACGTTATAATTTTTGAACGTATTAAAGAAGAATTAAGGCAAGGCAAAGGTTTAAAAGCTGCAATTAATCATGGATTTAGTTTTAAAGGAGCATTATCTGCCATTGTAGATGCCAACATTACCACCATGTTAACTGGTGTAATATTATATGTATTTGGTACAGGTCCTGTTAAAGGATTTGCTTATACATTAATGGTAGGTATTGTTACTTCACTATTTACAGCAGTGTTTATTACTAGATTAGTTGTTGATTGGTATGCTAACAAAGGTAAAAAGTTTACATTCAATACTAATATCACTAAAAACTGGTTTACTAATATTAATATTAGATTTTTAAAACAACGTAAAATTGCCTATGTAGTTTCAGGTACTTTAATTATTATATCAATTGCATCTATAACTACAAAAGGTTTAAATTATGGAGTAGATTTTGTTGGAGGTAGGTCTTATGTAGTTAAATTTGATAAACCAACAAATCCTACGGATGTTGCGGAATCCTTAAAAACCGTATTTGGAAGTGCCCCTGAAGTAAAAACTTATGGAGAATCTAGCCAGCTAAAAGTAACTACAAAATATAAAATTGATCAAGAAGGTAATCAAATTGATGGTGAAGTTCAAGGATTATTATATAAAGGCTTACAAAATTATATTCCAAAAAATATAACTTTAGAAGAGTTTAAACCTGGTTATGGAGGACATAAAACTGTAGGAATTTTAAGTTCAATTAAGGTTGAGCCAACTATTGCAGATGATATTAAAACAGCCGCAGGTTGGGCAATTTTAGGATCGTTATTAGTTATTTTCTTATACATATTGTTTAGGTTTAAAAAATGGCAATATAGTTTTGGTGCAGTAGTCGCCTTATTCCATGATGTTACTATTGTAATAGGTGTTTTCTCATTAGGATATCATTATTTACCTTTTGATATGGAAATAGGACAATCCTTTATTGCGGCAATTTTAACGGTACTTGGTTACTCTATAAATGATACCGTAATTATTTTCGATAGAATCCGTGAATTTACAGGAACTCATACTTCTTGGAAATTTAACGAACTAATCGACAAAGCCTTAAGTTCTACATTAGGTAGAACCTTAAATACTTCATTAACTACTTTAGTGGTATTAATAGCCATTTTCTTATTTGGTGGAGATTCTATTAAAGGATTTATGTTTGCTTTAATTGTTGGTATTGTAGTTGGTACCTATTCTTCATTATATATTGCATCACCTATTATGTACGATACCGTAAAATGGTTAGAAAAAAAGAAAAAATAAAATTTATATAAATTACATTATTTTAAAAACCGTTTTGATGCAGCAAAACGGTTTTTAAATTTTAATTTTTATAAAGAAATTTTAAAAAAAAGCTAATATTATATTTGGATTATTAACTTTGTGACAAAGCAAAAAAATGAGCATAATAAAACTTCACGACAAATACTTTAAAAAATACATTTCACAAGATAAAATAAATGAAGCCGTTCAGGTTTTAGTAGATCAAGTTTATAAGGATTGTAAAAATGAAATTCCTTTATTTATAGGGATTTTAAACGGTTCTTTTATGTTTATGGCAGATTTTGTTCGCCAATATAAAGGCAATTGTGAAGTGTCCTTTGTTAAATTAGCTTCTTATCAAGGAACTAATTCTTCAGGCAAAATAAAACAATTAGTTGGAATTAATGAAAATTTAGAAGATAGAACTGTTGTTATCCTTGAAGATATCATAGACACAGGTAATACCCTTGAAGAATTGTATAAAATATTTAACACCAAAAAATTAAAAAAACTTAAAATTGCTACGCTATTTTTTAAACCTGATGTATTTAAAAAAGATTTATCTATAAATTACATCGGAATTCCTATTCCAGACAAATTTATTGTGGGTTACGGTCTAGATTATGATGGTTTAGGAAGAAATTTACCAAGCATTTATCAGCTTACCAAAAAACCTACTATGAAAAATATTGTTCTTTTTGGTCCTCCTGGAGCTGGAAAAGGTACTCAAGCTGAGTTTTTAAAATCGAAATATGGTTTACTGCATATTTCTACAGGAGATGTTTTTAGGTATAATATTAGAAATAACACGCCGTTAGGAAAATTAGCTAAGTCGTATATAGATGAAGG
>VAPM010611280.1_pt1 | contig 15050 bp, 12 predicted proteins | sample 3395091 | NCBI WGS metagenome assembly VAPM01 (sample SAMN08290445, study PRJNA428436) | hydrothermal vent metagenome | isolation source: Deep-sea hydrothermal vent chimney 3 | place: Pacific Ocean: Juan De Fuca Ridge | reverse complement strand
TTCCTCGCTGTCGTCAAACGCAGGAAGACTAAGAGAAACGAGAAATAAAAGATGGTAGTTTTTTAATATTATTTTAATATCGCTTTCTGTGTATTTCTTATCATCCTTCTTTGGATATCTCTCGTTAAACTCCTTTATAAAAATTACAATAGATTTATAGCTATGCTCATCTGTGATACCATACTCACGAGCTATTTTTATCATCCTATTAACATCCTGTTTGCGGTACACAGGAAGTGTAACAAAACTGGATTGATTTAAATATCTCGTGATTGCTTGTCTTACCCACCAGGTGGCATAAGTGGAAAACTTAACCTCGAAAATTGTATCGAATTTGTCAGCAGCTTTGATCAACCCTTTATTACCCTGCTGTATAAGGTCTTGTTCTAAGACTTTATCACCTTTTGAGTATTTACGTGCAATTTTTATCACGAGTCTTAAATTTGCCTCAATAAATTTCTTGCGCGCAAGTTCGTCACCTTTTACCATACGATGAGCTAATTCAACTTCTTCTTCTCTTTTAATAATAAGACATCTTTTCATATCTGAAAAATATGCCTCTGTAGACCTACTGTCATTCATAACAACATCCTCTCATGTCATATTTAATATCCAAAGTACGTTCTACGAGGAATCCTGCCATATAGACATAAAATAGTCAAGGGTTTTTACATAGCATGAAAGAATGGACTTTGTTCTATTTTCAAGTAAACTATATCTTACTATGTTAAATTACAACGAAATCACACAGAGGAAATATATTGACCTTGACGGTGAACCATACGAGGTAATAACCTCACAAGTATCACGCAAACAAGCAAACAAGCCGGTAAACAAGACTAAGATAAAAAGCTTGATATCAGGAAGAGTTATTGAAAAAGTGTTCCACGTATCAGACAAAGCAAAAGAAGCAGACATTGGAACACGTACAATCAAATATCTATACAACAATCGTGGAGAATATTGGTTTTCTGACCCAGAAAACCCAAAAGATCGGTTCAAACTGGATGAGAATGTCTTGGAAAATAATGCTAGGTATTTAAAAGAAAATGCTTCTGTTGATGCACTTGTATTCAACGATCAAATAATGAATATCAAAATACCAATCAAAATGGACTTCACTATAAAGGAAGCTGCACCCGCTGTAAAAGGAAACACCGCAACTGGAGCAACCAAGCAAGTCACACTGGAAACTGGGATGACCGTAAACACTCCCCTGTTTATAAACGAGGGCGACATAATCCGCATCAATACAGAAACAGGAGAATATACTGAACGTGTAGAGAAAAAATAACTTATCCTGATATTCAACCTTAGGATAGAAAAACCTGATACTGGTGTACAGTATCAGGTTTTATAGGCCTAGCGCTTAGATAAGTCTTATTTACGGAACGATAATTCACACATGACTGATGCACGCCAACTGTATTCTTCAAGAAATAAACCATCCTTCCTGTTAAAAAAATTGTGGTCACAAACAATTGGCTCAATACAGATGTATTGCGTTGAGTCTGTCCAAATTACAATACGGGCTTTTTCCTGAAGGAACAGACCTCCTATTTCCATAGTAACTATCCCCACTCCAGGAAGTGTAATTATAATTAAGGGCGCAGCCTCAACCATAATCGCCTTTTGTAATATTTCGTCTTGCTGCACGAAATATGTATTATCCCCGATATTAATCTGGGTCGTACCATTGCCTCCCCTACGAAAATATGGATGCAATCCCATACCAAGAGGTATTCTTGGATTATCACGATAAAACATCCTATGTATAAACATGCTATACAATAGAGAATTACCAACAACCTCAACGTCAACATTTGCCTTACATGGATACGGAAACTTTTCCTGTTGCTCATGCGTAGTTTCCAAACAAAGATGTGCGACTCGAGGATTACGAACTCCTTGGTTTTCAGTAATGTTATAAAGAGCAGAGTTTCTCATAAACCCATGCTGAGGAAGAGAACTTCCATCTTGCGGAGGACCAAAATTTGGAAAACATGGGAACATGCCTCCCCTAGTCTTTATTCCACTGTCTCGTCTATATTGCCCAAATGGGAATATTACACTTTTATCTTCTCCTTTTGGTTTCCATTTTTTTATAATTGCACCAAGTGATGCAATTTCTACAGTACTTTTCCCATCGGTAAGAATCACGATGTAATCCTCCTGGTTTGAGTATATGAAAATCTATCAAAATAATATCACTCTATATACATTATGTCAAGCCCTGTAAAAGGATTCTGCAGGTACTGAATTTAAAAAGTTTAATATTGTTCTAGAAAATATTAAATTACAATACTACTCCTATCAATCTTATTGAAATAAAAACAACCCCGACGCAGTCGGGGTTGTTTTTATTTCAATAGCTGAGTATTTTACTAGCTTGAAACGTAAGGTAGCAGTCCCATAAAACGAGCGCGCTTCACAGCAAGAGCGAAAGCTCTTTGGTGTTTTGAGCATATACTTGACCTCTTCCCTTTCATTATACGAGCATGTGGATTAATGAACTTTTTCAGAAGTTCAATATCTTTATAGTCAATATGTTTTATATTATTTGATGAAAAATAGCACTGCATAATAATTTTTTATTATTTAACCTTAAATTATGTTTTCGATTAAAATGGTATATCTTCCGGGTTTATATCCTCTTGTGGATATTCAATGGTATCAATTTCTTCTTTTTTAGCACTTGCTGGGGCTTGTGATGCTGGAGCTGTACTTCCATCTCTCTTTGGACCAAATTGCACCCTATCGGCAATAATCTCTGTCCTGTACTTCTTTACTCCATCAGTTTCCCAGCTTCTTGTTGTTAAGCGCCCTTCTACCAATGCAGAACTTCCTTTTTTTAAATACTGCGCAACGTTTTCAGCTTGTCTTCCAAATATAACAATATTATGATAATCAGTTCCCTCTTGTTTGTTCCCTTCCTTGTCTTTCCACACACGATTTGTTGCCAAACTAAATGTTGTTACCGCATTACCTGAAGGAAGAGATTTCAACTCGGGGTCTCTTGTTAAATTACCTATAATAATTGCTTTATTTAGATACATATTGTTTTTTGTATAAAATAATTAATAATGAAGACTATGCAACCAACTCTTCAATAGCTTTATCAACTTCTTCCTCAGATACAACCTCTTTTTTCTCGGCAATCGTATCTTTTGTATCCTTGGTTACATTTTTCACGTTCTTTACATTAGTAACCTGTTTTGTTTTTACTCCTGGTTTTTTTGACAAAGTGCTTTCTTTCACTGTCTTTATTATAAGAAACCGTAATATGTTTTCATTCTTCTCAAGAAGATCTTTTATTTTTATAACATTCTCAGGATTACCTTCAAACTTTATCCACCCAAAGTACGCACGATCAAAAATAGTTTTTTTGTTTGATACGATATGATCCATCGAATACGCGAGATCTAATGACTTAGGACTATCTTCGGAAATAATAGCTCCTTGCATTGATTCAATTTGCCCTCTTATCGTGTCAACGATTGATGCAATACTTTCTTCTGCAACAGTTGGCACAACATGATAACCAATTTCATATATTCTTGGCTCAAAATCTTCTGTATCTAAATTTTTATCCAAATCATTCATAGTGAGCTAGATAGTAACAAAAACACACCCAAAAGTCAAAAGCTTTAACTATTTCTCTATATTAAACACTCTGAGCGCGTTATCTACCAATGCTTTTTCCACTTTTTCATAATCCTCCCCCCTTATCTCCGAAATTCTTTTTACAACTTCTTTTACGTATAATGGCTCATTTCTATTCCCTCTATATGGAACAGGAGAAACGTAAGGACTGTCTGTCTCAGACATTATCATATTAAGTGGTGCATATTTTATTGCCTCATCATAATCACTTGCAAATGTGATAACTCCTGTAAAAGAAATAGTGAATTCAAGGTCAAAATACTTTTTCGCTATCTCCACCCCCTCAGAAAAAAAATGGATGTCCCCACGAAGTTTCTCTCCATATTCTTTTTTCTTTGAAGACAATATATCTATCATTTCTTTATGTGCATCACGACAATGGATCATGAGTGGTTTATCAAACTTTACCGCAAATTCTATTTGTGTTTCAAAAAGTTCTACTTGTCTTTTTTTCTCCTGTTCGCTCTCATCTTTTGCTCTAAGATTATCCAAACCACATTCACCAATTGCTACAACCTTAGGAGAAAGCAATAATTCCTCAAAATACTCTTTATTAAAATACTCCTTTGGATTGTCGGCTGGATGAATACCTATTGCAGAAAATACTCCATCGTAAAAATAACTTATCTGTGCTGCAAGTTGAGAGCTTCGTCTGTCTGTACCGACAACTATCGTCCAGATATCTTCATCTTTCATTCTTTTTACAACATCAACAATATCTCCTTCAAATTTTTTATCATTTATGTGTGAATGTATATCAAAAAATTTTGGCATATAGATTATTTTCTTAAAAACAAAGGAGCCTCTGGTAGGTTTGTATTAAACGAAACAGGAACACCATCTTCTCCAAATGAAACGCCAATAAGTTCTTTTATTTTTTCTGAGGTGTCTGGCATAAAAGGATTCAACATATCCGATATGTGATAAAGACCAAATAACACATTCCAGATAATATTTTCTGTCTTTTCTTTATCTTTTTTTATTAACTTAAACGGCTCATAGTCCGCAATATATCCATCCAGTAGACTTATAAGCTTCCATATTTCATCAGCTGCCGTATTTATATTAAATGAATCCATGTTTTTATAATAAACAGGCTTTATGTCATTAACAACAGTGTACGGTATACTAAATCCTTCAACTTCATTTATTTCTCCTAGTGTTTTAAACTCACGTTTTAATGGAACATCGGTGTTAGTCTTTCGTGAAATATTTCCATCAAAATACTGCTGTGACATCTTGAGTGTTCTTGATACAAGATTACCAAGTCCATTTGCCAGATTTGCATTATATGTTTCAATAAATCTTTTTTCAGTAAAATCACCATCTTCAAACGGAGAAATCTCGCGAGATAGATAGTAACGCAGTGATTCTGCACTGTGGTCTTTTAGAAAAGAAAGAGGGTTTATTACATTACCAAGGCTTTTTGACATCTTTTTTCCTTCTGATGTTATAAAACCATGAACAAGTATTTTCTTAGGAAGACCCATCTCTGCGGAAAGTAGCATTGCTGGCCACACAGCAGAATGAAAGCGTAATATATCTTTACCAATAACATGCACGTCCGCAGGCCAGAATACTTCAAAGTTTTTACTGTCTTCCCTTCCAAAACCTAGAGCAGAGATATAATTTACCAGCGCTTCAAACCACACATACATCATTTGTCCTTTTTCGTTTGGCACTGGAACACCCCATGGTATGTTACCTTCCGGTCTTGAAATACTTATATCACGAAGTCCATCATCGAGTAGGGTTAATATTTCATTTTTTCTAACAATTGGAATTATCTCCAACTCCCCACTTACTATTTTACTTTTTATCTCCTTGGTATATTTTGAAAGCTTAAAAAAATAATTCTCTTCTTCTATTTCTTCTGGTGACACATCGTGATTTGGGCATTTTCCATCATTCAAATCTTTTTCAGTCACAAAAGCTTCACACCCAACACAATAAAGTCCTTTGTATACTCCTTTATAAATATCTCCTGAGGCAAGAAGTTTTGCCCAAAGAGCTTGAGCACCAGACCAGTGGTTCTTTTTGTCAGAAGTACGTATAAAAAAATCATATGAAATATTCATTTCGTTATCCAATTCTTTAAACTTCAAAACATTAGAATCAACAAAAGCCTGTGGTCCGATCTCGGACTTTTGTGCCGAGCGAATTATTTTATCACCATGTTCATCTGTACCAGTTAGAAAAAAAGTATTTATACCTTTTTGTCTTTTGTATCTTGCTATAATGTCAGCCAAAACAACCTCGTATGTGTATCCCATATGAGGTCCTGAATTAGCGTATGCAATTGACGACGTAATATAAAATTTTTCTTCCATTTTTAAAATTATTTCTGATCAATATGCTTTTCTTTAGCGATATCGTTAGTGAATTCTATCAAAACAGCCGCGATTGGTACAGAGAGAAGTATTCCTAAGAATCCAGCCAACTTTCCTCCTATTATAAGCGCCAAGATGACCAAAATAGGAGGAACTCCAACAACTTTTCTTACCACAAGTGGATAAATAAGATGATTTTCAAATTGTTGAATTATTAAATAAAGTGCTAGTGTCATCATTCCAATCGTAGCCCCACCATCTGCAAAACCCAAAGCGATAGCAGGAATAGCTGCAAGGATTGGACCAAAGATTGGAATCAATTCAAACAATGCGGCAAGAATTGCAAGTAAAAAAGCATAAGGAATCTGAAGTATGGTCAACCCTAAATATACTAAAACGCCTATTATAAGACCGAGTAACATTTGCCCTTGAAACCACCTTCCTATTTTAAGTTGTGATCGTTTCCATAGATCAACAATATAGTCTTGTTGTTTTATAGGAGTAATAAGTTTCAAAAAATTACTGATTCCATTCTCTTGAACAGACAAATAAAATGAAATAATGATAATTATAAGAAAACTAAAAGCACCTCCAAAAATACGACTAACAGCTTCAAAAATCCCGCCAGAAAAGCCTGATATTGTCTCTTTTGCCTGTAATATAAAATCTTTTAATGAAATTGCTCCAGATAAACCTCCTACAATTTTCTGCGCACCAGAAAGACTATCTCCTGTTAATTTGTCTGTCGTACTTGCAGATTCTATATATTGAGGTAAAACAGATGCAACCTTTGACGCTTCATCTAATAACGGTGGTATAAAAAAATAAAATATACCAATAAATAAAATAGTGACTCCCGCATATACAAAAATAACAGCTGGAACTCTTGGAATCTTATATTTTGCAAACCATTTAGCCGCTGGCTCAACTGAAGAAGCTATGACAACAGCCGTAAGTAAAACAAAAACAAGATCAAGCAATAAATAAAGTACGTAAAAAAGTAGTATAAATAACAAAGTTTTTACAATAGTGCCAGTTGTTATGTTTATTGATATGTTTTTCTGGTCATTCTTCATTTATACATAGTAACATACTTTGAATTACAAAAAATATAATTTTATAGCTTCAATATGCCTGAAAAAGCCTTATTGTCTTTAAATGGACCGATAAGTGCCATATTCAATCCTTCATTTACAAACACCTTATTAGATACTTTTTTTATTTGAATGGGAGTTACTTCTTTTATTTTTTTAGAAAGCTCTTGAGGTGTTAATTCGGTTTTTTTCAATACTTCTTGCATTCCATAAAAACTTGCCAATTCATCACTTGACTCAAGCTCTAAATACATATTACCTATAAGGTAATCTTTTACTTTTGTAAGCTCTTCCTCAGAAACCAATTCTGTTTTAAGTTTATTAAATTCTAGAAGTATGGCTTTTATAACCTCCTTTATTTTCTTATTATCAACTCCAGCGGAAGCTTGAAACACCCCATGGTCAGTACTTGCATCATTATAACCCCTTACATAATACCCAACCCCCATCTCTTCACGCAGTTTCTGAAACAAGCGAGAACTCATACCTCCCCCTAAAATACCTGCAATCACGCTCAGGACAGCATTTTGTTTATTGAAAATATCATATGACCTAAAACCGACAACTAGATGCGACTGATCTGTTTTTTTATACTTTATCAATACCTTTGGCTTCTTCTGCGCTTCTTTAACTTTTTCCTTTGTATGTTTTTTTGAAGTAGAAGCATTTTTAAACTTTTTTTCTATCACGGATATGATCTTTTTTTCATCAAATCTTCCTGCCACGATAACCGTCGTTGCAGAGGCAACATAATGCTCATTACGATATTTTACAAAATCTTCTCTTTCAAACTTTCTCACAGTTTCTTTGTCACCCAAAATCTTCCACCCTGCTGGCTGGTCTCCGTAGAGAAGTCCATCAAAAAGATCTTGTATATCTCGCGCGGGCATATCTTCATACATGTTAATCTCTTCTACTATTACACCTTTCTCTTTCTCTATCTCTTTTTCATTAAACACGGGATTGAGGTAAATATCAGAAACAACATCCAGTATCTTCCCCATCTTCCTAAAACTTGCTTTCGCCCAATATCCGGTATACTCCTGCCCTGTAAATGCATTGTACTGCGCGCCAATACTGTCCAATTCTCCCACAATATCTATAGTATGTGGTCTTTTTATAGTCCCCTTAAAACACATGTGCTCCAAAAAGTGCGATACTCCACTTATTTCTTTCGTCTCATATTTTGAACCTGCCTCAACAAGAACAAGTACAGTTGCAGTTAAACTCTCGGGCAAAGGAACAGTAATGACACGCATTCCGTTTTTTAATATTTTCTTTTTAAATTTCATTATTCTAGTTTACAGTAATTAGCTGATAGTGAATAGTAGTGTATCACAAAGCGTTATGTAAACAAAAATAGTGGTTTACCTTATGTAAACCACTATTTTAATATCATTAATAAAAAGAACAAACTACTTATTTAATAGCATTTTTAATATAGCCAATTAACTCTGTTATTACCATGCGCTCTTGTTCACCCGTATCTCTGTCACGAACAGTCACTGTGTCATTTTCTAGTGTATCAAAATCAATAGTGATGCAATACGGAGTACCTATTTCATCCTGCCTGCGGTAGCGCTTCCCGACGTTTCCATTGTCATCCCACATTATTTGTGGAATTTCTTTTTTTAGCGCACTGTAAACTCCACGTGCCTTCTCCACAAGCTCTGGCTTGTTTTTCATAAGAGGAAACACTGCAGCTTTTACAGGTGCTATCTGTGGTTTAAATTTTAAATACACTCGTGTGTTCCCTCCCAACTCATCTTCCGTATACGCCTCTGCAAGAATCGCAAAAACAAGACGCCCAACTCCAGTGGAAGATTCAATAATATGCGGAATAAATCTTTCACCACTTTCTTGATCAAAATAATCAAGCTGTTTACCACATCCTTTTGAATGTGCAGTTAAATCGTAATTACCACGTGCGTGAACACCTTCAAGTTCATCAAACCCCCACGGGAATTTATACTCAATATCATAAGCATCCTTGGCGTAAAAAACCAAATTCTCATGCTGTTTCCATCTTAGATTTTCTTCATTGATACCGAGATCAAGAATGGCATTCCATCTATACTCTCTTAGTTTTTCAAATTCACTCATTTCATTTTCAGGTCTTGTGAAATACTGCATTTCCATTTGCTCAAACTCTCTGCCACGAAAAATAAACTGTCGTGGAGATATTTCATTTCTAAAAGCTTTACCTATCTGCGCAATACCAAAAGGCAACTTCAAATGCATTGAATCTAAAACATTTTTATAATTAACGTAAATACCCTGACACGTCTCCCCTCTTAAATACGCTGGATCAGAATTATCATTCGTAAAATCACCTAAATTACTTTTTACCAAAAGATTAAACTTTTTAACATCTGTAAAATCCTGACCACCACACTTTATACATTTTATCTTATCTATATTTTCTTTGAATATTTTATCAATCTCCTTTTCTTCCATTTTCTCATCTGCAAAAACTCCAATTTCTTCCAAAGCCTTATCAACTCTAATCCTTGTATTACATTCTTTACACTCTGCCAGAGGATCTGAAAAACCTTTTGTGTGTCCACTTGCCTCCCAAATTTTAGGATTCATAAAAATACTAGAGTCCAATCCTACAATATCATCTCTTTCATAAACCATTTTTCTCCACCACTGCGCCTTCAAATTACTCTCAAGCTCTACTCCGAATGGACCATAATCATACACACCAGAAAATCCACCATATATCTCTGATGATGGATATACAAACCCTCTTCTTTTCGCTAATGAAATAATTTTTTCCATGATTATTTTGTTCTTACTGGGGCTTGATTAATTGAAAATGATGGATCTGTTGAAAGATTCGTATTGAGCCCTTTTTTCTTATCCTTCAATGTTGTTCCTGTAAATGTATCTTTACCTGAAACTATTATTTCTCCTGTTATGGATGGGATTCTACCACGCTGACTAATGCTTGGGATTAGCCCAACCTGAAATGCTACCTCTCTAGCACTTTTAACAAAACCAGTACCCGGAACAACGGTACCTACGTTCCAAATGATTTCCCCTCCAACTTCATTAAATGATATATCTTCTTCTGAAGGAGAAACAGTCCCCAGCCATCTCATATAAGTAGGTAGGTTTGTTTTTACTACCACGGGAGACACACTATTGGATGTATTTATTACAGACAATATAATTGTATATGTTGTTTCTTCGTCAGCTTTTGGAGGCAATGGACCAGTGTTACTGAATGGACCAGTATAATACACTGCTCTTGGTACAATTTCAAGATTTGATTCTAATTTTACTTTTTTAGAAACAAAGGTAGACAATCTGCTTGATACTCCTACATCCGTTACTTGATTACCACTCGCATTTATTGATATTGCAATTTCTGGATTTGTAAAGACTCTGCCTTTTTTATCAACCAAAGGAAGCGACTGCAGCGTAAAACCAACCCTTCCATTCTCTCCTGGTTCAATTACTGAAAGCTTATTTTCCCCTGTTCTGTCATTCCAGACAATAGTACCATCCAATGATTTATAAAATCCACCCTTATCAGGAGAGACAGAAAATCTATCAACGATATCTCCACTTAATTTAACCTCTATGATTCCATCTGTTATTTTTATAAATGAGTTACTTGACCATAAAACATCAAACCTCAAAGATTTTTTGCTTCTTGATATATATTCAGGGGTTTCTGTGCCATTTACAAGGACCTTTAATCCTAAAAATGGTTTTGTTATGACAATTTGCTCAGAAACTGAATTGTAAATTGTACCGACAGCATCTTCGTCTTTTGAATGTTTTAGTCCCGTATAAACAGCAAATATTTTTTCTTCATTTTCTTGACCATCCACTGTTCCTCTTATTTTTATAACTCTTTTATCTGCTTTTGGCATATCTCCTATTTCCCAGATATTTTTTCCTTGTGCAGGTTCCGGAGATGCACCACTAAAGGTAAACCCGAAAGGATAATCCACCTTTAAAATAAGGTTACTTAATGTGTTGTTTGAATTTGATTCAAGATTTATGATTATTTCAAACTCTTGCTTTATTCCTATTTCTTCAGGGATTCCCATAGAAAGATTCACGGGAGATGAAGCCAATGCTACTTCATATAATTCTATTTTATCTAAAGTAGCACTTGAACCCTCAAATCTTGACTCCAATGTAAAACTTATTTCTTTCTTAGTATTTCCACTTCCAAACAACACAAGAGATACAGTTTTATTAACTGTTTCATTTGGATTTATTCTTCCAAGAGACTCTCTGGCTCTTGTTAGTTCTTTTTGTGAATCAAATGTTTTATAAGAACCTTCAGGGTATTCAATGATTAAATTAGCAAATTCCATTACTGTTTCATTTCTGTTTGTGATACTGACATCCAAAGTAAGCTCCTCACCACCATTTACCGACACTGGTCCAGTAATCATAATATCAACATTTTTCAATGAAAAAATATTTGAACCGCTGCGAATCATATAAACCGCTGAGACTGAAGCAACTATAAAAAAAACAATAGATGCAATTAGTACCCTTTTTATAGTTGCATGTCTTTTGATAATCTTTATTTTTTTTACTGGAGACATGGGGGGCTCTTCAGACATCCATCCTTCTTTAACGCGATATTCCTTTTTTTTAAATCCAGCTATACGTTCCGGTTTTTCTTTAAATCCCTTACCATATAAACGTTTTTTAAGCTCTCTTATTTTCTCATCCTTTTTTTCTTGCATAAGATTCATTATACCTTAAAGATGGGAGTGGTCTATAGCTTTGTTTATTTCACAGATAGCATCTGGTCTAACTACAGTCATATGCTTCAATGTTTCTTTATTCCAGTTACCCTCTTTTAAAAACGAGGTAAACTTATCTCCTTCTCCTAAATAGCCTAAATGTCTTATTATTTTAAGCATCATCGTTGCTTCAAACGATTTCAACTCCTCTGTGCTTAGATTCTCGTCTCTTAAAAAAATAAATCCTCCTACAACGTCATCAAACAATTTTCCTTGAGACCCCTCCCCTACAAAAAAACGTTTTATAAACGTCACAATGTTTGCAAAAACCTTTTGTTTTTCAGTACTTTTTGCAAAGCATGAGAAAGTATAAATATTTTCAGCATTTGTAATTCGCCACACCTGTTTCCCTCGCACAAGATCCACGTTTGAGTATGAAAAATTCTGTAAACTATATCTGAGTTTTGATTTTAATTCCCGTACACCTTGCGCGGATGCACCAACAAGCCCAAGCTCTTTTGTGAAAACATAAAGAAAGCGATTAGACTCACCAATATTAAATCCTCCCAGTATAAATCCTTCTGTTTGGTATTTGTGATGACTCATTATTTAGAAATAGATACCCTAAACTCCATATCGTCAATTTTCACATCCACACCGCTAGGAACATCGTTAAACTCAACTGATTTGACTGGGGTTGCTTTTTTTAATTCACTCATAAATTCTTCAATCAGTATTTTACCATTACCCCCTGTCTCAATACTTATTGCAACGAGATCGCTCGGGGTAAATTTTTCTTTTTTGCGCATATCTTGAATGAATCGCACAAGCTCACGAAACTGCCCTTCTTTTTTAAGCTCAGGTGTTATCTCGGTATCAAGTTTCACTTCCTCATTTATTGAAGAATCAAACACAATGTCTTTTATGTTGACTTCATCTTTGACGAGCACAGCGAGTTCATCTTTTATTTTTTCACTTTTCACTTTTAGTTCTTGTAGGGGTTGGCGAACTTTTATCCCAACACTCGCACGTGCTTCAAGTCCGAGTGAGACTATTTTTCTTACTTCTTCCATTTCCTCCAAAACTTTTTTATCCACCTCCCCTGCCTTTGTCCAGTCTTCCAAATGCACACTTTCTTTACCGCCGCCAACTTCTCTGTAAATATTTTCAGCAAGAAATGGCATCGTTGGAGCAATAACTTTTGCAAATTCAGTTAAGACAAAGCGAAGCGTAGCAAGCGCTGATTCTTTTTCTTTTGTATCTTCACTTTTGAAACGTCCGCGAGACCTGCGCAAGTACCAAGTAGAAAGATCATCCACAAAAATACCAATCGGGCGCACCGCGCGATCAAGCTCGTATTTATCCAATGACTCTTCAATCTCCTCTGCTATCTGATACAATCTAGCAACGATCCACTCATCAAGAACATTCTTACTACCACTATCTGCAAGAATATTTACATCTTCGTAAAGTTTATAGAACGAGAGCACATTAAGAGTCCTACCAATAACTTTTTTCTGAACTTCGTCCACACCGCTCTCTGAAAATCGCAACTCTTCTGCATGCACAATCGGAGAAGAGAGCATATAGTAACGCAAAGCGTCAGCACTATATTTATTTAGAATACTCCACGCTTCTGGATAATTTTTTAACCTCTTGCTTATTTTCTTACCATCCTCCGCCATGACTAAACCATTCACTACAACATTTTTATAAGGAGCTTCGCCAAAAAGTGCAGTACTTAATACTAACGATGTATAAAACCAACCCCGTGTCTGATCAATCCCCTCTGCGATAAAATCAGCAGGAAAATTATCCTTAAATTCTTTTTTATTCTCAAAAGGGTAATGAAATTGCGCAAACGGCATTGAGCCAGACTCTACCCAACAATCAAATACATCAGGAATACGTTTCATCTCCTCACCGCAAGTACATGGAAATGCTATCTCATCAATATATGGTCTGTGCAAGTCAAGCTCCCAGTCCTCATTGTGAGGAAAAGATATAAAATCAATCTCTCGCACCTCTGCGTTATTTATAAAATCATCACCCTTTTCCTTTTTGATACACACCGTTTCTTCTTTATTCATTCCAGATACACCAGCAGTAATCGCCCATGACGGATACTCATGAGTGACAATTAAAATATTTTTTCCTTCATACTTTTTGTCCGCTTCAGACAAAAGACTCATCACTCTTCGCTTTACATCCATTAGATTTTCTCCTTCCGGCGGATTTTTCGTTAATTTTTCCATCAATGAAGCAAAGTGCGCACGATAGCCAGCGATTGGTTTTCCGTCAAAAATTCCCGTATCAATTTCTTTAATACGCTCATCAAACACAATATCATTCTCATTTATTCCAAGTTCTCGCGCAACAAGCTGTGCTGTTTCTTTTGTACGTAAAAATGGTGATGAAATAACAATATCAATCTTTTTCTTTTTGAGCTCTTTTATCTCATCAATGATCTGTCCCTCTCCTTTTTCGGTAAGATGATGACCGTTACCTGTCTTTGAACTTACGATTCCACTTGTATTATTTTCCGCCTCACCATGTCGCATCACAAAAAAATTATTCCTTTTCCTGCTTTTATCTTTTATGTCTTGCACTGAACCAACGACAGCCCTGTCTTCGCACTTTCCACACTCCCATACTGGAAGTGGCGCGCCCCAAAAACGAGTACGTGATATTGACCAATCACGTGCATTCTCCAGCCAATTACCAAAACGTCCTTCACCTATAGATTCAGGAACCCAATTTATTTTTTTATTTAATTTAACAAGCTTGTCCTTTAGCTCTGTTACTTTAATAAACCATGAAGATGTTGCATAGTTGAGAAGAGGAGTATCGCACCTCCAACAGTGCGGATATGAGTGAGTAATCTTAAGTTTTGAAAACAACAACCCTTTGTGCGCTAGATTTTTTATTATCTCAATGTCAGTCGCCTGATGATCGTCTTTTGGTTTTACTGAAAGTCCTGCAAAGTCTTTTACTTCATCTTTAAATCTTCCATCAAACGTAACGTGCTGAACGAATGGCAAATTGTGCTTCTTGCCTAGGTTCATATCATCCTCTCCAAATGCTGGTGCAATATGTACCACTCCAGTACCGCTTTCTGTTGTTACAAAATCCCCAGCATATATCTTCCATCCATTTTTATGGTTTTCCAACTGTTTGTTTTTTTCATAGTAATCAAAAACAGGTTTGTATGATTTTCCGACAAGGTCGCTCCCTTTCATTTC
>VAPM010617584.1_pt1 | contig 15053 bp, 25 predicted proteins | sample 3395091 | NCBI WGS metagenome assembly VAPM01 (sample SAMN08290445, study PRJNA428436) | hydrothermal vent metagenome | isolation source: Deep-sea hydrothermal vent chimney 3 | place: Pacific Ocean: Juan De Fuca Ridge | reverse complement strand
TTATATGGATAGAACATTTTAAAACCTGCAATCTCTTTTACTGCTTGCTTTGTAATTTGTCTATCAAGAGATGATCTATCAAAAAAGATATTTAATCCGGCGGCTGGCTCACATAAATATTCACCAGCAAAATCTTCTGCATCATTTTCTATTGCATTTATATCCTCTATGGAATAGTACGGCCACATAGTTTGTTCTTTAAATTTGATCGGTACAATTAAAACTTTAGTATTTGGATTATTCTTTTTCATTACTAACTTATGCACATTACCTCTTTCAGATAAATAGTTACAAGTATAAATAGCACCGCCGTCTTTTGATAATCCATTTTTTGCTTCTTCCATGTTATCCCATATAGCTTTAGTCTTAACTAAACTTCTGAGTGTGGCCCTAGTCTCAAAGTCATCAAACCATATAAAGTCAGGGCGCGCATCTTCTTGAATTTGTCCACGTTGTGATTTACCTAAAGTGCTGGCTTTTACTTTAACACCTGTATACGTAGTAAATGAATCCATACGTTCTTCTTTCTTAAAGTCTGTCTTTCTAAATATCTCAGGATATACTCTTGCAATAGAAGTAAGCAGGTTGTAAATATCAGTTACAACTTGTTTTGAGTTATCATCATCAGATAAAATCTTTATGTATTTTCTTTTATGGTCTAAATCATTAGAAATACTGAAGGCAAGAAAAAGTTTTGTCCTTGTAGTTTTTGCGCCACCACGGAATACAATATTAATAAAGAACTTTATAATAGATATAATACCACTCGGTCTTTTGACTTTTATTCCAGAGTAAACTCTATAATTATATTGGTCTATTTCTTTATGAAAATCTGCATCTCTAGCTTTATAAAACTTAGGGAAAAATTTTCTTCCCCATAGGTTAAATTTAAGTAAAACCTCTTCTTCTTTATCGTTACTATCAAATGAAAACAAAGCCCTTAGTTCAGCTTTATCATCTCGTTCTAATATTTCTTGTATTTTGTTTATTGACATTTGTGCTTGGGTAATGAAAACTACTAATATAAAGACATTATCTGTTACACCTTCCACAGTGTTTTTTAAACGAAATGTTTAAGACTTTTATCTAGTTTCAACTAAAATAAGTTCACTTTCAATAAATCTCCGATGAGGTTCTCTGGTAGCGAGCCAGTCTCCCCTAATAATAAATTATCTTGCAACATCTTTTAAAATATCTACTAACAAACAATATAATGGACTTATATTTTATATCTCAAATCGGACTTTATACTTCATCTTTTGCGATTTTAAGCCATTACCCTCGCACAAATGTCAACGAACTATTTTTTAAAAAAATCTTTAATAGCATTAGTGCTTGCTTTCTTTTGCTCATTATTAAATAATTGTTTACCATCAGATGTTAAATCTGTTTTATTATCCGGGTTACCTTCCGCCATACGCCATACCTCAGAAGCTGGAAGATTATTCATAAACTTTATTCTATCTTCTTCTGATAGTTTCTTAAGGTGTTTCCTAGCATATTCTTTCATAGTAGGATCACCCGCAGGGCGTCCAGCTGGATTGCCAGATTGTCCTTTTTTAAACTGAAATGGTTTTAAATCTGATGCATCTTTATATCCCATATATGTAACTGAAAATTAACTGTCAAACTGTTTACTCTAATAAATACCAATCATTTGCAAGTAAATCTGTATGACTTGCGACCCATGGTATAAGGTCTCCATCTGGACAACTTATATAAATATACGGCTTTCTCATTTTACTATTCTCATCAGGTATTTGTAAATGTAAATACATACATGCACCATTCCAACCGGAACGTGCAACAATACCTCCTGAACGTAATATTTCAATAGCGCGACTGAAAGCTAAATTTTCTTTTAAGTTTTCCATATATTTATTCTACTTTTGTATTTCCTATTACTTCTTCCTTGTTCTCTTTTACTAATCTACTTACTTGGTCTTTTTGAAACGGCATCCAGTCCCATTGTCCACCTCCTTGTCCTTGTTTTACATTTTTGTTGAAAAACATTCCCTCTGGATTAAGAACACAAAGAGATACTGTTGTATCATCAAGTACTTCTGTAATAATAGCCGCACGATCTACTGATGAATATTCTCCTCCGGGTGTTCCATAAGATTTATAATAAACTACTCTTGCTATTGTTGGTTTTATCATATATTTATATTTATTCTAATTCTTTAATCTCTTCATTATAAACTTTAATCTCTTCAAATTTATTTGTAAGTTCAGCTGCATTATTAACCATACTTATTTCAAACTGATTAATAACATTCTTTAATCTTTTCTTTTCATCTTTTATTTTTTTAGAATTATCGTATGTTTCTTTTTTTGATTCTGCTTCTTTTTCATCTGCAGTTAAAGTGTTGAGTTGATTATTAACACCTTCAATTTTATTCATTAAAACTTTTTGACTATGAGTTATGGTTTCAATTTGGAGTTCAATTTTATTTTTTTCTTCCATTAACCTAACAAACTTTTGGTTTTTGTTTTCAGATACACCATCTTCATAAGGTATAGCAACTTCTCCATTAGATACTAAAATACTCGCACCTTGTGCTAAAAGATTTTCAGATAACAATTTATTCATTGCTTCACTATCACTAATTTTAAAAGATTTTACTTTCAACATATATTATTTATCCTTTACAATATCCATTAGGACATTTGTAATTATCAAACTCATTAATAAAACTATCAACTTTTTCTACTTCTATTATATTATCATGTTTTTTATTATTAAAAAACAATACAAATCCAAATATAATAAAAACAATTACAATTAATATTAAAAATATTTTACTCATACTAATTCTTTTTTAACTTATAATTCCAAATAATAACATCAATTTCAACATTAGGATTGTATCGTTTGTAATTTCCAAGGTGCCCAACTAACTGATGGCAAGTTATTCCGTATTTTCCACTTTCACATAACGATATAAGATTATTCTTTACAAGTTCAAGTTCAGGGAATAAATGAAATGGTTTCTTATGATGAATCTCAACTTTAACTTTACCTTTACATAAAGCACACTTAGGATTTTTCTTTTTATAAGCATTTCTTACTTTTCTCCATTTTGAGCTTCTTTTCTTACCTTGTGTTTTTGGATCATGTGCCATATTTATTTTTGTGCCGGACAATCAAATATATTTTTAATAACTTTTTGTTCCTCTTTAAGTGGATAACATATACTATATTGTGGTATTGGTTCTTTTATTACTTCACGAGTATAAACCTCAGTATTATATGTTATTTTTAAAAAAAATAAAGATATTAAAATTATTATTCCATAAAAAATGTTTTTCAACATTAAATAAATTATATCATATAGAATTTAAAAGTACATACTATATATGTGCATAACTAATAAAATAGTATAATTATTCATTTTAACTCATTTTAACTCATTTTAGCTCATTTTAGCTCATTTTAGCTAAAATGTTCTATGTTGTTCTATGTGTTGTTCTATGTAAAAAACAACATAAAATCCAAAATAACCTTTGTTTGCAACATATTTTAAAAAATGTTCTAGTGTTCTAGTGTTCTAGGTGTTTTTACCCTACATAAACCTATAAGAGAAAAGAGGTATAAAAGGGGCTAATTCCTATATTATTATTATTAATATTAATAATTTAAATAAAATAACATAGAACATAGAACATTACCCAAAATAACCTTTGTTTGCAACATATATTCAGTTCTACTTTAGTATTTATTACATAGAACAACCTAGAACCGTCCTTATTTTACATAAAAGGTAAAAAAACTACCTAGAACATTGTATTTAAAAAGTTATACACATTTACAAGTTTTTAAATACAATATACAATAATTAAGTTAAACAATTAAATTAACCTTGGGAGTAAAAGCAGACGGATTCCCCCAAGGTGTCCGTCTGCTTTTGTTTTATATTACAAATTATATGCAAAACTTTATAAAAAAAAGAGGTATATCCAAAAAAATATATGATGATTTTGGATTAAAATATGAAAATAAAAAATTATATATTCCTGTATTTGATTTAAAAGGTAAATTTTTATTTTATAAAATACGTCACGAATCAGGTACATCAAAATATACATACTCAAAAACAGGGTCCACAGCACAACTATTTTGTGGACATCTTGTAAAAAATAAAGATAAAGTAGTGTTAACAGAGGGTGAATTAGATACACTTGTATTAATATCAAATGGAATTCCAGCTGTATCTACAACATCAGGAGCAATATCTGCATATAAAGAAGATTGGATAAAACTATTAAAAGATAAAGAATTATATATTTGTTATGATAATGATGAACCAGGAAGAAAAGGTGCTGCAAAGTTAAAAGTCCAATTCCCAAACGCAACTGTTCTATTTATAAATGATGTAAAGGATATATCAGATTACTATGAAAAACACAAAGAAGTTGAATCTTTATTTAAATTAACAGAAGGAGAGTTACCAAAAATAACAGAGACACCACAACAAATACCACAAAAAAAAGAAACAAACACTGATGATAGAGTAGAAAAAGCAAAACAAATACCAATAACAGATTTTCAGAAGTTTAATAAAGATAAAAAAATACCATGTATTTTTCATTCAGAGAAAACACCTTCTCTTACTTATAATCCTAAAACTAATACTTTTAAATGTTTTGGGTGCGGAGAGTTTGGGGATTCGATAGCTTTTTATATGAAACTAAACAATGTTGATTTCAAAGAAGCTTTAAATAAAATAGTAGGACCTATACAGGCTCCTATAGTAAAAACAAACATAACAAAATTAAATAATGAGTTAAAAGAAATGGGAATATCCCCTATTAATAATAGTGATGTAAAGGAAATTGAGTTTCTTACAACAGGTGGTAAAAATCCACACGTTAGGAAAATAGGAATAAATATAGAAAAAATACTAAACAATAGTGAAGAATTTAAAGGAAAATTCAGATATGATTCTTTTGAAGGAAAGTTTGAAACAAATCTAAATGATAAATGGGAACCACTTGAAGATCATATTATTCAATCAATAGTAAATAAAATACAAGAAAAATATCCATACTTTGATTCAGGAGTTATATCTGTAATAAAAAATCAAGTAATACTTGAATCAATGAAAAATAGTATTTCACCACCACTTGAATATATCAAAAGTATTACTTGGGATAAAAAACCAAGACTGAGAAGTTGGATTCATAAAGCTTTTAAAATAGATAACAATGAATATTATTCTGAAATAGGTTTTCGTTGGCTTGTTTGGCTTGTTAAAAGATTAAATAATCCTGGTTGTAAATTTGACCACGTACTTACTGTAAATGGAGGGCAAGGTTTTGGAAAATCTACAATACTCCAGAACTTATGTAAATTTAATGATAAAGATTATTATAATGAAACAACAGACACTCCAGATAATAGTAAAGAATTTGCAATAAATTTAAGAGGTAATATAGTAGTTGAATTTGGAGAAGGTGCAATATCAGGATACTCAGATCAAAGAAAAGTAAAATCATTCATTACAAAACCGTCAGATAATTACAGACCCCCTTATATGCGCAACACAGAAAAACAACCACGACAATGTGTATTTACAATGACGACAAACGATACAGAATTTCTTTCAGATAAAACTGGAGAAAGAAGATACTGGATTATAGATCTTACAGATAAAGAAAAAGATATAGATTTTGGAGATTGGGATTGGGTTGAGGAAAATAATGAACAACTTTTTGCAGAAGCATATCATTATAAAGATATTAAATGGGAACCATTTACAAAAGAAGTACAGGAATATATGGACGATCTTATAATGGGGCATAAGACAATAGATCCACTAGAAGATTTTATAGTGAACTGGTATGCAGATATAACAAAAGAACGTAAAGAAGAAGGAATTGAGATAAATGATATACGCCCTGAATTAACAAATGAACACCCAGAATTTAAAGATAAATATATTACAAGGAATATATCAATTATTCTTATACAAGTTTTACATCTTAAAAAGAAGAAAACAAGAAGAAATAGCAAAATACCATACCTTTATTTTCCTACACACAGAACACCAGACGATTGTGGAGAAAGAGAAGAGCTTGTAAGTGATGTTATTAAAGATTTTTAATTAAAAATATATGAACCAACAAAAAGCATTACAAATAATGAAAGGAGATAAGAATATATACCTCGCAGGAAGCCCTGGAACAGGTAAAACATACTTACTTAACGAATATGTTGAGTGGTTGATAGATAACGGCAAATTACCGAAAGTAACAGCGTCAACAGGAATCGCGGCGGTGCATATCAATGGTACCACTATTCACAGTTGGGCTGGTGTTCGTAGTGATGATGTTACAAATGGAGATATTGAGGATATTTTAGAAAACAAATGGACAATGAAAAGAATTTGTGAAACTGAGATACTTATAATAGATGAAATATCAATGGTAAGTGCGAAGATGTTTAGTATTATAAATAAAATAGCAATGGAAGCGCGAGGAAATACAAAACCATTTGGAGGGATAAAATTGGTGGTAGTTGGGGACTTTTTCCAACTACCACCAATCAAAGGGGACTTTGCTTTTATGTCGGAATCATGGAATCAAGCAGATTTTAAAGTTTGTTATTTAGATGAACAACATAGGCAATCAGAAAAAACTTTTACAGACATTTTAACAAACATACGTTCAGGTGTTTTAACAAAGAAACATAAAGATATAATATTAAGCAAAGTACATGACGATGTTTCTGGAATAAAAGCTATTAGACTTGATACGCATAATAAAAGGGTTGACGATATAAACCAAATGAAACTTGAGCGACTTAAAGGTATTCCTAAAACTTACAACATGATTTCCGATGGTAATGAAGTAGCACTAAAGGCTTTAAAAAAATACTGCCTTTCTCCAGAACGATTAATATTAAAAGATTTTGCACCTGTGTTGTTTACAAAAAATGATAAAGATCTACGTTTCGTAAATGGAACTCAAGGAGAAGTAGTTGCTTTGTATGACAATTGTGTTGATATTTTATTAAAAAATGGAGAAACAGTAAGAGTTACTAAAACCAAATGGGAGCGTTGTGAAGGATATGGAAGAAATAAAAAGGTAATTGCATCAATTGAGCAATTACCTTTGAAATTAGCATGGGCGATAACGATACACAAATCACAAGGAATGACACTTGATAGCGCAATTATTGACGTATCAAGAGTATTTGCATGTGGCCATGCATATGTAGCACTATCAAGATTAAAAAGTTTGGACGGTGTTTATTTTCAAGGTTTTTTAAGTAAGAACTTTTTAAATGTAAATGATAATGTTAAAGAAAAAGATAAGGAATTTTTATTAATGTCTAAAAATAATGAATAACTACGCACACCAACAAAAAATAATAGACAAAGATCCTATTAAACGAGGCCTTTTCTTTGGGACCGGATCTGGAAAAACTCGCACAGCTCTACAACTTGCGCGAGGCTCAACCCTTATGATATGCCCCAAGACTATTAGAGATGAGAAGGTATGGGAGAGAGAATTAGATAATAGTTATAGTAATTTAGGTTCACTTTCAACTCTTACAGTCTTATCAAAAGAAGACTTTAAGAAACAAGCAGATACTTTACCACAGTTTAATACAGTTATAATAGATGAAGCACATACGGTTGCAGGGTGTTATCCGGCAACATTTCAAAAGAATTATGTAAAATACCCAAAAACAAGCCAAATATACGCTAAATTAGTACATTATATCGCCAAAACCACACCACAGAGAGTTTATTTACTTACAGCTACTCCAATGCCAAAACCTATGACTGTGTATGGATTAGGGACGATTTTGGGTTACAAGTGGGACTTCTTTAAGTTTAGAGATATGTTTTACTGGGAGAAAGCGCGAAATATATGGCTTGTAAAGAAAGGAAAGACAGAAAAAGAAAAGCTTGCAAAAATTGTGAATAATATTGGAGAGGTGGGACGTCTTCAAGACTTCTTTGATTTACCGGACCAGGTATACAAAAATCATTACATAGAATCCACCGCACCTCAAAGAGCTTTAGTAAAAGAATTACAACTTGAATATCCTGATCCACTTGTGCAATTAGGAAAACGCCACCAACTTGAGCAAGGTATTTATGATGGAAAAAACATAAAAGAAAATAAAACAAAAGTCATAGAACAATACTTACAAGAATTTAAAAAAGTAATTGTATTTGCAAGATATACAAAACAAATAGAATATTATGAAGAATATTTTAATGGGAAAAATTATAATGTAGCAGTATTAACAGGAGCCACAAAAGACAGAGGTAGTTTAATGCAACATGCAAGAGATTCAGAAGAATGTATATTTATAGTACAATCAAGTATATCAGCAGGTTGGGAAGCACCGGACTTTCCTTGTATGATATTTGCATCAGAAAGTTTTTCCTATGTTGACCGCGAGCAAGCAGAAGGTAGGATCCTCAGAGCAAACCATTTAAAGAAAAATTTATATGTAACACTTTTATGTGGGCAGACAGATAAAAAAGTAAGAGAAAATATTGCAAATAAAGAAGATTTTGTAGAGCATATGCATGCAGAAAAATTATTAAGAGATAAAAAAGTATAATTTATGAATTTCAAAGAAAAAAAATGCAAAACATGCGGAAAAGATAATGGTACTTTTTATATAGAGAATAAAGAGTTTTACTGCGAAGAACACTGTGAATATTTAAATAAAGAAGATGAATAAAAATATTTTAAACACAATGGAGATTATTAGGAATCTTACAAATATTGCGAATAAAATAAGAACTGAAAATAATATTCCATTATCGCAAGCTTTATTAAATTTTTCGTATGGTTCTGTAGAAAATAAGAATATTTTTCACTTATTTGAAGATGAAATAAAACTTTTAGCGGAAGCAATAAATATATATGACTTAAGTTATGATTTTAATATAAATAACTATGAATTATATAATTCAAACAAACCAACAGACGGCTGGTTATGTTCTAATAATGGAAAATATTGGGTATGTTTAGACCCGAATATACCAGATTGGTTAAGTAGTGTTTATAAAGATAGAAAAGCTAATAGAATAAAAATGAAGAAAAGAAAAGATAAAGGGTTATTTAAATAAAGAAGATGAATAAACAAGAAGCAAAGATAAGTAATAAAGTTGCGACTTGGTTTTGGAAACTACCAGAAACAAAATCATATCCGTTTGAAATAAAACATACTCGTGGTGGTGATAGGTTTAATTTCAAAGAGATAAGTAATCATCAGCTTACTTGGCTTGAAGCAGCAACTACAAAAAAAGGATTTAAATATAAAATTGTAGATGCAAATATAGGATTTAATCCTTTTGATTATATGATGTATAAGAACACAAAGGCATATATAATTATAGTATTCCCAACTATAATTATTTGTATAGAAATTAGAAAGATTTTAAAATATATTAGTAAAAAAAAGTCCATCAATGAAATTGATGGACTTAAGATTGCAGACTTTACAGTGAAATTACAAGATCTTTAATTGAATCATGTGCTTCATAATTATCAAAACATAACATAAGTTCATCAAATAAAGTTTCATCTAAAACTTTTGCACGTTCATAACAATTATGTGGCAACTCAATCGGTATATGATTAATACCAGTCCTGTTTATCATTGTTTCAGTAGCTTCGTAATGGTTACTGTATACATGCGCATTTGAAATACTATGCGTATATATACCAGGTAAAACATTAAGCTTCTGCGCAAGGATCAATTGTAAAAGAGCAAATCCAGCAACATCAGTTGGAAAACCGAGCACCATATCATTTGACCGAATAGTATTATGTAGATGTAAACGACCACCTATAATATTTACAGAAAAACCTATAAGACAAGGTAGATTCTTTTTAGGAACACCACCTAATCCATCAGAGGCAGGATCCCATGTCCATACTAAACCATGACGGCTTGAAGAATCTTTTTGTAAAAGACTTATTAAATCTTCTAATTGATCGCGGCTAAAAAAATACCTCCAACGGTAACCATATGCACACTCTACATCACCATTTTCTTCAGTGAATGAATCCCAAATTTTTGTATGGGAATTTAAAAACACATTGGTATTTTTTTCTCCTGATATAAACCACATCATTTCAGCAATAAAGTTTTTTACAGGTATTTTCCTTAGACCAAGTATTGGAAATTCATTTTGTAAATCCACTTGAACAGTTACACCAGGAAGAGCTTTAACGCTCATACCTGTACGTTTATTATATTCCTCGTGTCCTTTTTCTAAAATACGAGATAATATAAATTTATATTGTGTATCAAAGTTACTCATGATATTCTCCTTTATTAAGTATCTATGTATATTATATTACAAATTAAGATAATGTACAATATATATGTGTTAGTAACTTATTGTACAATATGCAGTATATATAGTATAATAATTAAAGATTAATTTAGGAGAAAACCATGAGTACTTTAAAATATACAAGTCTTGGTAATAAATTTATGAAAGTTGCATACAGTATTGCAAAGTCTTTATACAATAAAACAAAATGGAATTTAAAAACTACACCAGTTGTTGTTATTGTAAAAGACAATAAAATCATAACAACAGGTGTAGCAAATAAAGGACAACATGTATTACAGCAAAAATGCAAACGTTTAGGACGCTCCGGGACGCCATATACAGATTGTAAATGGTGTATCAGTGAAGAGCATGCTGAGATTATTGCATTAGAAAACTGTAAAGGACAAAACATAAAGGACGCAACTGCTTATCTTTATGGACATTATAAGTTTTGTAAACCATGTTTACAAGCTTTAAAAAACAGAGGTGTAAGAACTTTTGTTGTCCTAGATGATGCAATAATTTTATTTGATAGACATCACCCTAATACAGTATTAGGAACAAAAAACCAGTTTCAATTGTAAGTTAATTGTAAGTTATCAAAAAAACCACTGATTTAATCAGTGGTTTTTCTTTTGTTAAGTGGTCTTATTTATTTAAGCTTTCGGAGCTTCTACTGGTGCTGTAGTTACAGCAGGTTCTGAAGGTGTTACTGGTGTTTCTTCCAATGGGTCTGTATTTTCACTTACAGGACCTTTTGCAACTTCAGGAGTTTCACCTCTGAATTCTGCATCAGCAGCAGCTTCTTCTTCACTTATTACACCCATATCTTCTGCGTCTAATTCTGCAACAGTTTTTTCGTTTGCATTTTCTGGTAAATTTTTACCATAGAATGCAAATATTTTTGTTGCGCTGTAACCTTTTGTAGAAGAAGGTGTTTCTTTTTCTAGTACAATAGTCACAGGGTCGTTAAGACGAAGTTTGTCTGTTTTTGCAAGTACAAAATCAATTCTTTTTATACCTACATTAACTAAAGTACCGTCTGGTTGCTCTAGTGTAAGACCTCTTTGATCTGAAAACTGGCCTTCAGCTTTTCTAAAAAAGACGTCCCTTATAAAACCCTGTACAGAGTCTCCAACCTTATCAAACTTTGACCAATTATCCCAACATGTATCACGTGGTTTTGTTAAAGCATCTTGTTTATAAGTGTTGAAATCGTATTTTGAATTATCCATATGTGTTTAATGTTTATTGAATTATTAATGATCGACCACTTAACTATGACAATACTATCATATTATTATACAAAAGTACATATAAAGTTATCAACAGTTTACAAATTAGATTATGTAGTATAGTATATAAATATTATGGAAAAAGAAACTTGTACAATACTATGCACATTAAGTAATAGCGACTTATTAATTATAATAGGTACATGTGCTTTATATTTTCTTTGGGGATATTTAATGGGACTAAAGTAATTAAAATAAATAATGACATATAATCTACCAAAACCACATTTGAGTTTTTCACAAATTGAACTTTGGATCAAAGCGCGTGAAACATACCGCAAAAAATACTATGCAAAAGATCCACCGCAATATGCACAGTCACCAGAAATGGCATTTGGTAATGAAGTCACAGAAGCTATGGAGCGTAATGAGGAATGGTGTGCATTTATACCGAGGCATAAAACGTTTGAGCATGAGATGATATTTGATATTGGAGGCGTAAAGATTTTAGCTTACATTGATAATATTGATTTAGAAACAATGACTTTTAGAGAGCAGAAAACAGGACGTACACCTTGGACACAAAATAAAGTAAACAAACACAAACAGCTTGATATTTATTCTTTAGGACTTCAAGAGAAGTATGGAAAGATAAATGACAAGTGTGAACTTGTCCATGTAATGACAGAAAAAGTACTAAAGACAAAAATGTTTCAAGGTATAGAATTAGAAAGTGATTCATATGACTTAAAACTAACAGGTGAATACACAATATTTGAAAGAATCATTACTCAACAAGAACGTGATGATATGAAAACATTAATAATTAAAGTTGCAAGGGAAATTGAAGAAGACTGGGTTGCAAATAAACATTTGTATGAGTAAAATAAAAATAGAGATTGAAGTAGATGCTTGTGATTTATGTAATAAAGAATTAGGTATGGCGCAGATACCGATGGAAATAATTGATATCGATAGTGATGATGAGGTTGCATATTATTGTCATGTAAACCGAGGCATAAAACGTTTGAGCATGAGATGATATTCTGTTAAAGAAAATTAAAAAATGAAAAAGGATTTATTAAATAAAAGAAAACATATGAAAGAAATAAAAGTAAAGAAACCGGGACGTGATCCCAAGAATACAAAAGCATTTACAGTTATAGATAAAATTCCAAAAGGGAAATTTATTATAATGAAGAAAAAAGACTGGAAAATGAAAACACTTCCAGGCGCACATATTATCAGACGATATACTAACCGTGAGTTTAAGGTTGAAACCCTATTAGATGAAAGTGGTTGGGTTATTTCTGCATTATAAAAGTTATGACACAAGCATCAAAAAAAGACGAAGGAAAACCAAGAGTTGAGCTTATACCACCAGAATTTCTTTTAGACCTTGCAAAAGTTTTAGAGTTCGGAGCGAAGAAATACGGAGATAATAACTGGCGTAAAGGTTTAAAGTGGACTCGTTTATATGCTTCTGCTTTAAGACATTTATTTGCATGGGTAGGAGGTGAAAAATTAGACAAAGAATCAAAGATGCCGCATTTATTACATGCAATAGCAAATTTATTGTTTTTATATGAGTATAATCATACTCATCCAGAGTTAGACGATCGTTATTTAATAATTAATAAAAAATAAAATGGATAATTTTGAATGTAAAAAAAGTGAATGTAAAACTAAAGAAATAACAATTATTTTACATTGTGAAAAATGCATAAAAAAAATAGCACGTTCTTTATCAAAAGAACAACAAAAAGAAATTTTTAAAATAATTACTAAAAAATAAAATGATAATAACAAAAGAAACTTATCTTCAAGAAGTAGGTATAGTACCAAAACCTGATAAATGGCAAATCAATGCTTGTGCTTTAGATCTTAGGGTAGGAAAAGAAATATTTTATACAGATACTCAAAAGAAATTTGATATACCTGATTCAGATTATATTATAATAGCTCCAGGTAATCATTTTCTTATACAAACATTAGAAAAAATTACACTTCCAAATGATATAATGGCTGTTGTATACCCACGAAGCTCAACTAATAGAAAAGGTATTACAGTAGATATGACAGGAATTGTAGACCCGGGTTATTCTGGGCACCTTATGATACCAGTAACAAATCTTACAGATATACCTATAAAATTCTTATTAGGAGAACGTATAGCACAAATTGTATTCCAAAGAGTTGAAACTCCAACAGAAGTAAGAGAAAGTAAATACCAAAATAGTAGTATGGAAGCAAAACCAGATAAACAAGAAGAAATAGATTTATTAAAATCTGGAGAATTATTTACTAATAAATTAATAGAACTATGATAAGAATAAAAAAATGTCCTGTATGTAAAGTATCTAAAGATAAACATGGTTTTACTCTTGTAAATTTAAATAGTCATATTACAAAAAAAGCGCATTATGAAGCATGGGAGAAAGCTTTGGGTAACATGAAGAAAACACCGCATTTTGATTATTATGTTAAAAATACTTATATAAAACCAATCACTCAAAGAGTTTATAAAGATAATTTAATTTTATAATGGGAAGAAGGATAAAATCATTAAATAATTGTGATAAGTTTTCTAAAGGTTACCAACACAGAGAACATAGAAGTAAAAAAAACCGAAGTAAAACAGCCAATAAAACAGCAAGAAAAATAAGAATAAACTTTAAAAAAAAGAAAGATAAAATAAAAGAAGAAGAAGAATTTTTATTGTAATGTTTAAAATAGGTTGCAAAATAAGGCTCATATGAAGCTAAAAAGTTATCAACAGTTAATACATATACATTATGTAATAGATTTTGTATAATATTAAATAGATGAGGCGATTGGAAGTATGGACGTTCTGGTTTCGGCTGTGACTATCCTGAAAATTGATCGTCCATCTCCCTTATCGGGGGATTATAATTAAGTATAATTTAAACAATGAATAGACAAATTTTTAGACTTGCTTTACTTATAGATATGACAATAGTTATTGTCATAGTAGTGGGGTTAACATATTTTATAGACAACAGAAATGATAAACTTATGGAAAGTATGGAGCAATATGAACAGTATATTCAAAATGAATATAACATGAGTGTTTATCAATATAGAGAGTTAATAAATAAATAATCATGTCAGAAAAAAAAGAACTAAAATTTGATATCGCAGTAATAGATCCTAATGAGGATAAATGTAATGCAGTGGTTGAGTCTGTAAAAGACATCACAGCAGACCCTGAGAATATAACAAAAGAAGAACTTGTAGTTGTATCAGAAACAAGGAATAAACTTGTGAAAATGAGGACTCATATAGAAAGAGTTTGTAAAGTAGAACGTGAAGAAGCAAAGAACTATCAAAAAGATGTTATTGCATATGAGAACAAACTTATCGGTATTATCGTACCGGAAGAGATACGCCTTAAAAAGATTGAAGCTGATACAAAAGCATTTAATATCCGTAAAGAGAGATTAAAGACTTTACCGGAATATAAACAAAGATTTATAGA
>VAPM010122644.1_pt1 | contig 15054 bp, 27 predicted proteins | sample 3395091 | NCBI WGS metagenome assembly VAPM01 (sample SAMN08290445, study PRJNA428436) | hydrothermal vent metagenome | isolation source: Deep-sea hydrothermal vent chimney 3 | place: Pacific Ocean: Juan De Fuca Ridge | reverse complement strand
TACCGCCGAAAGCAATTCAAGGGGCTGTTCCGAAAACATTACCGGCTTGCCGTTTCGATGGATTTTTTGCGCCATCCCGATCTTGATGAAAGCCTGATCCGGGCCGCCGCCGCCGTCGAGGCCCTGGCCATGGAACCCCGGCCCTGGCCGAAGCATGACCCGGCACTTGGCGGCAACAGGGCGCTGTATCGACGACTGTTCGACAGCGGCCCCCTGCATGTCGATAAGGTTGTCCGCTGGACCCGCTTCGCCGACTGGCTGACCGGCGAGACCGAGCCACCCCCGACGGTTCACCTTAGCCATCGATGGATCACCCCGACCGATGCCGCCGAGGTATTCATCCAGCCTTTTTCCGCGGTAAAAATGAAACAGAGCCCGCCCGCCCTGTACCGTCGGATCATCGAGCGGCTTCCGGCAACCATGCGCATCGCCATCACCGGTGCGCCAGGCGACCTGGACAACAATCCGCATTTCAAAACGCTTCTGGAATTTCCGAATGTCGAATTCGACGGCTCATCTTTCGAAGATCTGGCGCCGAAACTTGGCGCCGCTAGGCTGGTAATCAGTGTCGATACCGCCCTGATGCACCTTGCCATCGCCCTTGGCGCCCCGACCATCGGCCTGGCCAGCGCCGCCTATGTCGGCGAAATTGTCCCCTACGCTCCTGAAATAACCCCGCCCAACGCCCATATTATCTTTCAACCGATGGATTGTCAGGGCTGTCTGGGGGCCTGCCCGAAAGAACCGCTGGACGGCATGTACCCCTGCGTCGCCGGGCTCGACCGTGAACGCATCATGACGGCGGTGGAGACGGCGATAACGGCGTAATCAGTCGCCCATAGCCGCCGCCGCGGCTTCTTCGGTCTCGACACGGGCCAGATCGGCGGCACCCTTGGCTTCCGGATCACGATCAACCAGTTCGATAACCGCCATCGGGGCGCAGTCGCCGTACCGGTGGCCTGCCTTCAGCACCCTGGTATAGCCGCCCGGACGGTCCTTGTAGCGTGCCGCCAGTGCGTCAAACAATTTGCCGACGGTACCGGCATCCCGCAGCAACGAAATAGCCTGGCGGCGGGCGTGCAGGTCACCGCGCTTGCCCAGGGTAATCATCCGGTCGGCGATCTTGCGCAATTCCTTGGCCTTGGGCAGGGTCGTAGTGATTTGTTCGTGCGTCAGCAACGACACCACCATGTTGGAAAACATGGCTTTGCGGTGCGAACTGTTGCGATTCAGTTTTCGTCCACTCATGCGATGGCGCATGTCGGTATCTCCTCGTGTTCAAAGAACCCCGTTAAAAGGGATCTTCCAGCCTTTTGGCCAGATCCTCAATGTTTTCAGGCGGCCAGCTGGCTATTTCCATACCCAGATGCAAGCCCATCTGCGACAGCACTTCCTTGATCTCGTTCAGGGATTTGCGTCCGAAATTGGGCGTCCGCAGCATATCCGCCTCGGTCTTCTGAACCAGATCGCCGATGTAGATGATATTGTCGTTCTTCAGGCAATTCGCCGAACGCACCGAAAGTTCCAATTCATCGACCTTGCGCAGCAGGTGCTTGTTGAACGGCAGTTCTTCCCGCGCCTCGTCCTCGGAAACCGTCTTCGGTTCTTCAAAATTGATAAACAACTGCAACTGGTCTTGCAGGATGCGCGCGGCCAGCGCCACCGCGTCATCGGGAGTAACCGAGCCATTGGTGGCCAGTTCAAGCGATAATTTATCATGGTCGGTAATCTGGCCGACGCGGGTGTTATCAACCTTGTAGCTGACCTTGCGAACCGGCGAAAACACCGAATCGATGGGGATCAGGCCAATCGGCGAATCCTCGGCCCGGTGCTGGGTCGCCGGGACATAACCCTTGCCGTGCTCGACGGTCAGTTCCATGGACAGCTTGGCGTTCTTGTCGAGATGACAAATCACCATATCCGGGTCCATAATTTCGATGTCGGGGCCGGTTTCAATATCGCCGGCCTTGACTTCGCATGGGCCGGAACCATTCAGCGTCATCCTTTTTGGTCCCTCGCAATGCATGCGAAGACCCATCGATTTTATGTTCAGGATAATATCGGTGACATCCTCGCGGACGCCGGGTATGGACGAAAATTCGTGCAGAACATTATCTATCTGCACGGATGTGACTGCCGCCCCCTGCAAGGACGACAGCAGGACCCGCCTGAGCGCATTGCCAAGAGTTAACCCGAAGCCGCGTTCCAGCGGCTCGGCAACGATGGTCGCACGACGTTCCGGATTGGCGCCCGGCACCACATCCAATTTCGTCGGTTTAATTAGTTCCTGCCAATTCTTTTGAATCACGGAATAAACCTCGCGTTCGGCACATAATTAAAAGGTTCCTGCGCTTAGAACCTTGAACAAACATTCCGGCCCACCATGGTCCGGAATAATAAGGGACGACCCCTAATAAAAACCGCCGTTAGACGCGGCGGCGCTTGCGCGGACGACAGCCATTGTGCGGTATAGGCGTAACATCGCGAATAGCGGTAATTGTGAAGCCGACGGCCTGAAGGGCGCGCAACGCCGACTCGCGGCCCGAACCCGGCCCCTTGACTTCGACCTCCAGCGTCTTCATGCCATGATCCATGGCCTTGCGCCCGGCATCTTCGCCGGCCAACTGGGCGGCGTAGGGTGTCGATTTACGAGACCCCTTGAAGCCCTGGGCGCCGGCCGAAGACCAGGCGATGGCGTTGCCCTGGGCATCGGTAATGGTAACCATTGTATTATTGAACGTCGCGTTGACATGGGCGACGCCCGAAGCGATGTTCTTTCGTTCCCGCTTGCGGGTACGCTGCATAGTCGGTTTTGCCATATTAAATCCTAAACCTTATTTCTTCTTGCCGGCGATGGCCCTAGCCGGGCCTTTGCGGGTCCGCGCGTTGGTATGGGTCCGCTGTCCACGCACCGGCAAACCGCGGCGGTGGCGCAGCCCCCGGTAACAGCCCAGATCCATCAGCCTTTTGACATTCATCGCGACTTCGCGACGCAGGTCGCCTTCGACCTGATAATCGCTGTCGATGGCTTCGCGGATACCCGAAAGCTCGGATTCCGTCAAATCGCTGACCCTTCTTTCTGCCGGAATCCCGACTTTTACACAGATTTCCTTGGCCTTGGTCCGGCCAATACCGTGGATGTATGATAATGCTATTTCGACCCGTTTTCCGGTCGGAATATTTACGCCAGCGATTCGCGCCAAAGCTGGTACTCCTTACACGTTGGTTTTAAATGATAAAAGACCGTTGCCCGGATTCCGAAGAGGCGCGATTATAGGCGCTAAAACCCCGAAGTCAACATGCAGTCTTCAGCCGATAACTTCCTTCAATTGTTTGGTTACATCATCGATGCCAGCCATGCCATCGACCGATTCGAGAACGCCTTTTTCGCGGTAGTATGAAATAATCGGCGCCGTCTGGTCATGATAGGCCTGAAGCCTGGAGCGCACGGTTTCGGCATTGTCATCGGCGCGGCGAGTAAACTCGGTTCCGCCGCATTTGTCGCAAACGCCTTCGACTTCCGGCTTTTGAAAACTATCGTGATAGCCGGCGCCGCATTTGGCGCAGGTATAACGACCGGTAATGCGTTCAACCATGGCCTCGTCATCGACTTTCATTTCGATAACGCGATCCAGTTTCATGTCTTTTTCCGCAAACATTACGTCGAGCGCCTCGGCCTGCGGCGTGGTGCGCGGGAAACCATCCAGGATGAAACCTTTTTGGCAATCGTCCTGATCTATCCTGGAAGAAATCATATTAATAATAAGATCATCGGAAACCAGCCCGCCGGATTCCATAACTTCCTTGGCCTGCTTGCCCAGATCGCTACCGGAACTGACTTCCGCGCGCAACATGTCACCCGTCGAAAGCTGAATAATACCATAGGCATCTTCGAGTCGTTTGGCCTGGGTACCCTTACCGGCGCCGGGTGGTCCTAAAAGCATAAGTTTCATTGCCGTCGTCCCTTCAACCTGGATTTTTTAATCAATCCCTCGTACTGATGAGCCAGCAGGTGGGACTGGATTTGCGCAACCGTGTCCAACGTCACGGTAACCACGATCAACAGACTGGTGCCACCAAAATAGAAAGGTACCGAAAATCTGGCAACCAGGATTTCCGGCAACAGGCTGACCGCCGCCAAATAGGCCGCGCCGACCACCGTTAGCCGGGTCAGGACCTTGTCCAGATACTGCGCGGTGTTTTTACCGGGGCGGATACCGGGCACGAACCCGCCGTATTTCTTGAGATTATCGGCGGTATCTTCCGGATTAAAGACCACGGCGGTATAGAAAAATGCGAAAAAAACGATCAGCGAGATGTATATAAACAAATATAGCGGTTGGCCACGACCGAGCAGGGCGGCGACGGTGCCCAGCCATTCCGGCCCCTGCCCCGCCGAAAAACCGATGACGGTGACCGGCATTAACAATATGGAGCTGGCGAAAATAGGCGGAATAACCCCGGCGGTGTTCAGTTTCAGGGGCAGATGGGAACTTTCGCCACCGCTCATCTTATTGCCCTGTTGGCGTTTCGGATACTGCACGATAATCCGCCGCTGGGCGCGTTCCATGAAAACGATAAAGAAGATCACCCCGACCGACATAATCAAAAGGGCGATAACCAGAATCGGCGACAGCGCCCCGGTGCGGCTTAGTTCCAGCGTCCCGGCCAGCGCCCGCGGAAGATTGGCGACGATTCCGGAAAAGATAATCAACGAGATGCCGTTACCGACGCCGCGCGCCGTAATCTGTTCGCCCAGCCACATCAGGAACATGGTGCCGCCGACCAGGGTCACTACGGTGGTGAACCGGAAGAACAGCCCGCCTTCGATAACCGCCGAACCGACGCTTGAGGTCATCCCTTCGAGCCCGACGGCGATACCGTAGGCCTGCAGCGCCGAAATCAGCACGGTTCCGTAACGGGTATACTGGTTGATGATCTTGCGACCGCTTTCGCCTTCTTTCTTCAAAGCGCCGAGCTTCGGCGATATGGAGGTCATCAGCTGTATGATGATTGAGGCCGAAATGTAGGGCATGATGTTGAGCGCGAAAATGGTCATGCGCCCCAGCGCCCCGCCGGAGAACATATCGAACATGCCGAGAATGCCGCCGGACTGCTGGGAGAAGATATCGTTGAGCGCGACCGGGTCGATGCCGGGCAGCGGGATATAGGTGCCGAGCCGGTAAACGATCAACGCGCCGAGAGTAAACCAGATGCGGTTTTTCAGCTCGGTGGCCTTGGCGAAGGCCCCGAAATTCATATTGGCGGCTAGTTGTTCAGCGGCGGATGACATGCGTCGTTATCCCGGTTTTGGTATTTATGAAACGTCTTTGGCTGTGGTCCTGAGTTACGTTTTCTTTTTTGGCTTGCCCTTGGTTTCCGGCACGGCTTCCGCCGCCGCCTTGACGGTGACTTTGCCGCCGGCCTTTTCGACCGCCTCGATGGCGGCCCTGGAGGCGCCGGCGACGTCAATGGTCAGCTTATCCTTGAGATCGCCCTTGGCCAGAAGCTTGATGCCGTCTTTTGATTTGCCGGTGATGCCGGCGGCGATCAGGACGGCCTCGTCTATGGTCTTTTTGGAATCCAGCTTGCCATCATCGATGGCGGCTTGCAGCCGGCCCAGATTGACCACCGAAAAATCCTTCGAAAACGGGTTCTTGAAACCGCGCTTGGGCAGCCGGCGATATAACGGCATTTGACCGCCTTCGAAGCCCAGCAACGATACACCGCTACGGGATTTCTGGCCCTTGACGCCGCGACCACCGGTCTTGCCGGTGCCGGAACCGATACCACGGCCAATACGCTTACGCGCCTTGAAGGCGCCGGGGTTATCGCGAAGCTCGTTGAGTCTCATTTTAGCAAATCCTTTTAGCCTGCGTGATCGACACGGACCAGATGCTTGACCTTTTCGATCATCCCCCGAACAGAGGGCGTGTCTTCCAACTCGCGGGTCTTGTGCATTTTGTTGAGCCCGAGACCCTTCAGGGTATCACGCTGATATTTCTGACGGCCAATCGGGCTGCCGGTCTGGGTAACGACAATTTTTGCCGTTTTCTTGTCGGCCATCTCCCTACTCCTTTGCCGTCGTTTCGGCAGTCTGGGAGCCGCCGAAGCGGCGCGAAACGATCTCGCTGACTTTCTTGCCCCGCCGGGCGGCGACGCTGCGCGGCGAATTGGAAGCGGCCAACGCCTGAAAGGTCGCCTTGACCATGTTATGGGGGTTGGCGGAACCGATAGACTTGGTCACCACATCCTGTACGCCGACCGCTTCAAAAATAGCGCGCATCGGTCCGCCGGCAATAATACCGGTGCCCGGAGGCGCACTGCGCAACACCACATGCCCGGCCCCGAAACGGCCTTCGACATCATGATGCAATGTCCGGCCATCGCGCAACGGCACCCGGATCATTTCCTTCTTGGCCTGTTCGGTCGCCTTGCGAATGGCCTCTGGCACTTCGCGGGCCTTGCCAGTGCCGAAGCCGACCCGGCCACTGCCATCGCCGGCAACGACCAGCGCGGCGAAGGAAAACCGGCGACCGCCCTTGACCACTTTAGCGACCCGGTTGATGTGCACCAGCTTGTCAATCAGTTCATCATCGCGGTCGTTTTGATCCTGACGATTGCGACCGCCACGGCCGCGACCGCGGCCTTGGCCCCGCTGCTCACTTCTCGGTTTCGGTGTAGGTGTCTGTGCCATTAATAGCGCTCCTAGAAAGACAGGCCGACGTCGCGGGCCGCATCGGCCAGGGCTTTCACCCGGCCATGATATTTGTATCCACCGCGATCAAAGACCACATCCTTGATACCGGCCTTGATCGCCCGTTCGGCGAGCAGCTTGCCGACCTGCTCTGCGGCGGCCTTGTCGGCGCCGGTTTTGGCGGCCTTGCGCAAGTCCTTTTCGGCGGTCGAAGCGGCGACCAGGGTAACCCCCCTGGCGTCATCGATAACCTGGGCATAAATATGCCGACCGGAGCGGAACACCGAAAGCCTGGGACGGCCGTTGCCGGCCCGCTTGAGTCGACCGCGAATGCGCCCTCTGCGGCGCTTGAATAGTTGCATTGAATTAGCCATGGCCTACTTCTTTTTGCCTTCCTTGCGCAGGATGTATTCATCTTCATATTTGACACCCTTGCCCTTGTAGGGTTCGGGCGGACGATAAGCGCGAATATCGGCCGCAGTCTGACCGACCCGCTGCTTGTCGATGCCTTCGACGGTGATATGGGTCTGGTCCGGACAGTTGATTTTGATGCCATCGGGGATCGAATAACGGATTTCATGGCTGAAACCAAGCTGCATGACCAGATCACCGCCCTGAACAGCGGCGCGATAGCCAACGCCGTTAATCACAAGATTTCGCTTGAAACCTTCCGATACGCCGGCCACCAGATTGCCGATAACACTGCGCGACGTTCCCCACATTTTACGGGCGCTAATCGAATTGCCACGGGGTTTGACCGTGACGGTGGAACCCTCCTGAACTATTTCGACATCGTCCGTAAACACAGCGGACAACTCGCCAAGCTTCCCCTTGGCCGTAACCTGCCGACCGCTGATCGCGACGCTGACGCCGTCGGGAAGTTCAACCGGATTTTTACCAATACGCGACATGGTGCGTCCTAACCTCTAATAACCTAAAAAACCTGACAAAGCACTTCGCCGCCGACATTGGCGTCGCGCGCTTCGGCGTCAGACATAACACCGCGTGGCGTTGACAGAATCGAGATGCCGAGACCGTTGTATACCCTACCCAGATCTTTAATTCTCGAATAAACGCGACAGCCCGGAGTAGATACCCGGCTGATTTCGCGAATTACGGGATCGCCCTCGTGATATTTGAGTTCGATGTTCAGTTCATTGATGCCGGGGCGCAATTCCTGTTGCGAGTAACCGCGAATAAAGCCTTCACGCTTGAGAACCTCAAGGACATTCGAGCGCAGCTTGGAAGCCGGCGCAATAACGGTGTTCTTGCGGGCGCGTTGGCCGTTGCGGATACGGGTCAGCATATCACCCAGGGGATCGGTCATTGACATATTCGTACCTCTGCTACCAGCTCGACTTAACCATGCCGGGGATTTGACCGGTTGACGCAAGATCGCGAAGCGCCACGCGGCACAATTTGAACTTGCGATAATTTCCACGCGGGCGGCCCGTCAGACCACACCGCAAACGAAGCCTTACGGCCGACGAATTACGCGGCAATTCGGCAATTTTCAGACGCGCCTCGAAGCGTTCTTCGAGGGGCAGCGAAGTATCATTGGCGCGGGCCATCAGGGTCGCTCGCTTGTTGGCGTACCTGGCCACCAGTCTCTCGCGTTTCTTGTTGCGTTCAACGGCGCTTTTTTTAGCCATTCTTCTGTTCTCCGGTTTCGATCTCACCCTTGAAAGGCATGTCGAATCCCTTGAGCAGGGCCTTGGCCTCTTCATTGGTGTTTGCGGTTGTGCAGATGACGATGTCCATGCCACGGATACGGTCGACCTTGTCGTAGTCGATTTCCGGGAAAATGATCTGCTCCTTGATGCCCATGGCATAATTGCCTTTGCCATCGAAGCTGTTGCCGTTAAGGCCGCGGAAGTCGCGCACCCTGGGCAAGGCGATGTTGACCAGGCGGTCGAGAAATTCAAACATCCGATCGCGGCGCAAAGTGACCTTGCAGCCCACCGTCATACCGTCGCGCAGCTTGAAGGTGGCGATTGACATCTTGGCCTTGGTGACGATCGGTTTCTGACCGGAAATCAGGGTCATGTCCTCGACCGCGCCCTTAATCAGCTTTTTGTCCTGGGAAGCCTCGCCGACGCCCATATTAAGGACGATTTTTTCAAGTTTCGGGACTTCCATGCCGTTCTTGTAGCCGAACTGATCGATCAGTGATTGCCTGACCGTCTGCTCGTAATGTTCCTTTAAACGTGCCATTTCAAACGTATCCGCCTATTTGTCGATGACTTCGCCGGACCGCTTGGCGTAGCGGACCAGGCGGCCATCTTTCAGTGATTTGATACCGACCCTGGTCGGCTTTCCGTCCTTGGGATCGACATGGGCCAGGTTGGATAGGTCCATCGAGGCTTCTTTTTCGATAATTCCCCCCGGCGACGTCTGGGTCGGCCGGGTGTGACGCCTGACCATGTTGACCCCGGCCACCAGGGCACGGTTTTCCTTGGGCATCATCTTCAGGATTTCTCCCTTTTTGCCCTTGTCCTTACCGGTCCGGACGATAACGCTATCGCCCTTTTTCATTCTCAGTTTTGCAGCCATTTGTTCTTACCTGTTCACAACACTTCCGGAGCCAGAGAAATTATTTTCATGTATTTCTTGGCCCGCAGTTCACGGGTCACCGGGCCGAAAATACGGGTTCCGATGGGTTCGCCCTGCTTGTTAATCAACACCGCGGCGTTGTTGTCAAAACGAATCGCCGTTCCATCGGCCCGGCGGATATCTTTCGCGGTACGCACGACCACGGCCTGGACAACCTCGCCCTTTTTGACGCGACCGCGCGGTATGGCCTCCTTGATCGAACAGACGATAACATCGCCGACGGATGCGTACCTGCGCTTGGAACCGCCCAGCACCTTGATGCACTGGACCCGGCGGGCGCCGGAGTTATCGGCTACTTCCAAGTTGGTTTCGACCTGGATCATGTTTTTCTTCCTCTACTCATCATCGCATCCATCCAACGCCTGGCTCAGGCGTCTTCGGTGACGATTTCCCATTTCTTGCGCTTCGACAACGGACGGCATTCGCGGATTTTCACCACCTCGCCGATTTTGCTGCCGTTGTTTTCATCATGGGCAGCATACTTTTTCGACTTGCGGATATACTTTTTGTACAGCGGATGCTTGAAACGCCGTTCCACCTTGACGGTAACCGTCTTGTCCATTTTGTCGCTGACCACGACACCTTGAAGTACTCGCCTGGGCATATTTACTAACCTCTGCTAGGACGCTGTCCCGGGCGCGCTACGCTCGCCCAGGATTGTTTTGACACACGCAATTCCACGGCTTACCCGGCGCTTGCGTGCGGTATTCTCCAATTGGCCGCTAACGGCCTGGAAACGAAGGTTGAAGGCTTCCTTGCGGAGAGCGATCAACTGTTCTTTCAATTCGTCATCGGACTTGGCCCGTAAATCGGCCGCCTTTATGCCGTTGCTCATGATCCTATTCTCCTTCGCCAAGGCGCGTTACGAACCGCGTGCTGACCGGCAATTTGGCCGCCGCGAGTTCGAACGCCCGCTTGGCCACTTCCAGCGTAACGCCATCGACTTCAAACATGATCCGGCCCGGCTTGACCCGGGCGGCCCAATATTCGACCGACCCCTTGCCCTTGCCCTGCCGCACTTCGGCCGGTTTCTGGGTAACCGGAACATCGGGAAAGATGCGAATCCAGACCCGGCCGGCGCGCTTCATGTGCCGGGTCATGGCACGGCGGGCGGCTTCGATCTGACGCGCCGTGATGCGTTCCGGAGAAGTCGCCTTCAGGCCATAGGCGCCGAAGTTCAACTGCGTTCCACCCTTGGCATTGCCGTGGATGCGGCCCTTGTGGGCCTTACGATATTTTGTCCGCTTGGGGCTGAGCATCTTTCCGGGCTTTCCCTAAAATTCAAATTGCGTCGGCCTTAACGGGCCGGCTGTTGTTCCGAAACTAGTTTATCAAGGGCCATGGGATCATGGGCCATTATCTCTCCCTTGTAGATCCACACCTTGACGCCGCAAGTACCGTATGTGGTATGCGCGGCGGCAGTGCCGTAATCGATATTGGCGCGCAGCGTATGCAAGGGTACGCGGCCTTCGTGATACCACACGTCACGGGCGATCTCGGCACCGCCAAGACGACCGGAACAATAGACCCGGATACCTTCGGCGCCGAGGCGCATGGCCGACTGTACGACCCGCTTCATGGCGCGGCGAACCGACACCCGGCGCTCCATTTGCTGAGCGACGTTCTCGGCGACCAGCTGGGCGTCGATCTCCGGCTTGCGGATTTCGATAATATTCACATGAACTTCCGAACCGGTCATCTTCATGATGTCCTGCCGCAGCTTTTCTATATCGGCTCCCTTTTTGCCGATGACGACGCCCGGACGGGCCGTATGAATGGTGATCCGCGCTTTCTTGGCCGGGCGCTCGATGATGATCTTGGAAACTCCGGCCTGAACCAGGCGCTTCTTCAGAAATTTGCGTATGCGCAGGTCTTCATGCAGCAGATCGGCGTATTGATCTTCGGCGTACCAGCGGGAATCCCAAGTCCGGATGATACCTAGCCGGAAGCCTATCGGGTTGACTTTTTGACCCATCTTATGCGGTCTCCTCTCGTTCGCGCACGACGACGCGAAGATTGCTAAATGGCTTGAGAATTTTACCGACGCGGCCTCGCGCCCGTGCCCGCCAGCGTTTCATGACCATGGTCCGGCCGACGGTGGCCTCATGGACATACAGCCGGTCGACATCCAGCTCATGATTGTTTTCGGCGTTGGCGATGGCCGATTCCAGGACCTTCCTGACTTCGCCGGCGACCCGGCGCCTGGAAAACTGCAATTCCGATAACGCGGTTTCGCATTTCAGGCCGCGGATTGAACTGGCCACCTCGTTAAGCTTCTGGGCGCTGCCCCGCATATGCTTGGAATAGGCCATCGCCTCGTTATCGGCGTAAGGGCGCGGTGACGATTTCTTTCCCATAATCAAATCCTCCGCGATTTCTTGTCGGCGGCATGGCCGGTATAAGTGCGGGTAGGGGAAAATTCACCCATCTTGTGGCCGATCATTTCCTCGGTAATCAGCACCGGGATAAACTTGCGACCGTTATGAACGCCAAACGTCAGTCCTACGAACTGCGGCAAAATGGTCGAACGACGGGACCATGTCTTGATCACCTCGTTGCGTCCACTGGCGCGACTGGTCTCTGCCTTTTTAAGAAGGTATCCGTCAACGAACGGACCTTTCCATACGGAACGAGCCAAACCGACCTCCTACTTCTTGCTGTGACGACGGCGCATGATCAGCCGATCCGTCTTCTTGTTACTACGAGTACGCTTGCCCTTGGTCGGTTTGCCCCAGGGCGTAACCGGATGACGGCCACCCGATGTCCGGCCCTCGCCACCGCCATGAGGGTGATCGATCGGGTTCATGGCGACGCCACGTACCGACGGCCGCTTGCCCAGCCAACGATTACGCCCGGCCTTGCCAAGCTTGATATTCTGCTGGTCAGGGTTTGACACGGCGCCGATGGTGGCCATGCATTCCGACAACACCATGCGCAACTCGCCGGAACTCAAACGAAGCTGGGCATAGCCCTGATCCTTGCCGATCAACTGTACATAGGCGCCGGCGGAACGGGCGATCTGGCCGCCTTTGCCGGGTTTCATTTCGACATTATGGATGATCGTGCCGACCGGGATGTTTTTCATGGGCATGGCGTTTCCGGGCTTGATATCAGCCTGTTCGCCAGACACCACTTTGTCGCCGACGGCGACCCGCTGGGGGGCCAGTATATAGGCCCGTTCGCCATCATCGTAGGCTATCAGCGCGATGAACGCGGTCCGGTTGGGATCGTATTCCAGCCGTTCAATAACGCCGACCACATCATATTTTCTGCGCTTGAAATCGATTATGCGATAGCGGCGCTTGTGTCCGCCGCCACGACGCCGCGCGGTGATCCGGCCGGTATTGTTGCGACCGCCCTTTTTGCGCAAGCCTTCGGTCAGCGCCTTTTCGGGTTTGCCCTTCCACAGACCGGCCCGATCCACCAGAACCAGTCCGCGCCGGCCCGGGGTTGTCGGTTTGAATTGTTTTAATGCCATAACTTAAACCTAAATCCCTGTCGTGATATCGATTGACTGGCCCTCGGCCAGGGTAACCATGGCTTTCTTGGTGTCATTACGTTTGCCGGGGCGACCGCGGAACATCTTGCTTTTGCCCTTGTTGATCAACGTATTGACGCCCGTCACGGTGACCTTGAACAGGGCCTCGACGGCAGCCTTGATTTCCGGTTTGCTGGCGTCCATGGGGACGCGGAAGCTGACTTGATTATGTTCCGAAAGCAGGGTTGATTTTTCGGTGATGATCGGCGCGCGCAGGAGCTCGTATATGCGCTCCTTGCTCGGGCTCGCCTCACCACTGTATTTGTTCAGGCTCATTTCAAACGCTCCACCAGCTTTTCGACGGCGTCCTTGGTCAAAACCAGGGTATCGCTGCGCAGAATATCGTAAACATTGGCGCCCTGGGACGGCAGGACATCGATTTCGGACAGATTATTGGCGGCGAGATGAAAATTATCATCGATTGCCGCGCCATCGATCAGCAGGGCTCTGCCCCAACCCAGCTTGGCCAGCGATTTGGCCAGGTCGGCAGTCTTGGCCTTGTTCATTTTCGCCTCGTCCAGCACCACCAGCTTGCCTTCGGCCTGTTTCGCGGACAACGCCGACTTAAGCGCCAGTTTGCGGACCTTTTTTTGCAGACTGAATCCGTGATCGCGCACATGAGGCCCGAACACGACGCCGCCGCCGCGCATTTGCGGCGCCCGTTTGGTGCCCTGACGGGCATTGCCGGTGCCTTTCTGATTGAATGGCTTGGCGTTGGAGCCACTGACATCGGAGCGGCCCTTGGTGGCGTGAGTGCCGGCCCGGCGCTTGGCGAGTTGCCAGTTGACGGTCCGCGACATCAAGTCGGCACGAACCGGAGCCGCGAATACGGCGTCGTCCAGATCGAGCGATCCGACTTTCTTGTTATCCAGGCTGATGACGTCGCACTTCATGACTTATTCCTTCGTTTCGCCGTCAGGTGTTTCTTCGACCGCCACTTCTTCGACCGGCGTTTCTTCGGCTGTGGCTTCTTCGCTTGCGGTTTTTTCGGCAGGCGCGTCGCCGCTGATCAGGGCCGCCGGAAACGGCAGTTCCTGTGTCGGGGTGCGCTTGACGGCGTCAGTCACGAAAACGTACCCGCCCTTCGATCCGGGGACCGCGCCCTTGACCAGGATCAAGCCGCGTTCGCTGTCGGTGGACACTATTTCCAGGTTCTGCATGGTATTGCGCCGATCGCCCATATGGCCGGCCATTTTCTTGCCCTTGAAAACCTTGCCGGGGTCCTGACATTGACCGGTTGAGCCGTGCGAACGGTGCGAAATCGAAACCCCGTGGGTCGCCCTCAGGCCGCTAAAACCGTGCCGCTTCATGGCCCCGGCGAACCCCTTGCCCTTGGTCGTTCCGGCGACATCGACGAACTGGCCGCTGATGAAGTGATCGACCGACAATTGGGCGCCTACATCGACCATGGCGTCCGGGCTGACGCGAAATTCCACCATCCGCCGCTTCGGTTCCACCTTGGCCTTGGCGAAATGTCCGCGTTCGGCCTTCGACATGTTTTTGACCCTGGCGTTCCCGACGCCGAGCTGAACGGCATTGTATCCGTCCTTTTCCTCGGTCCGCTGGGCGATGACCTGGCAATTATCCACTTTCAGAACGGTAACCGGAATGTGCCGCCCGTCATCGGCGAAAACACGCGACATTCCTAGTTTTTGGGCAATCAGACCTGTACGCATGACCGGGGTTCCTAAAGCTTGATCTCGACGTCAACGCCGGCGGCGAGGTCGAGCTTCATCAATGCATCGACCGTCTGCGGCGTCGGATCGACTATATCCAGGACCCGCTTGTGGGTCCGTATTTCGAACTGTTCGCGCGACTTCTTGTCGATGTGCGGCGAACGCAGAACCGTAAATTTCTCGATCCTCGTCGGCAACGGGATTGGACCACGAACGCCGGCACCGGTACGCTTGGCCGTGCTGATGATCTCGCCTGCCGATTGATCGAGTACACGGTGATCAAACGCTTTTAAGCGGATGCGGATATTTTGATGTTCCATATTATTCGGATCCAATCTGTTGAGCCGCCCCTTCGGAAAAGGCGCGGCTCAATGTTCCCTTATTAATTATTCGACGACTTTGGCGACGACGCCGGCGCCGACGGTGCGGCCGCCTTCGCGAATGGCGAAGCGCAGGCCTTCATCCATGGCGATCGGCGCCATCAGTTCGACTTCCATGGCGATGTTGTCGCCAGGCATAACCATCTCGGT
>VAPM010059465.1_pt1 | contig 15075 bp, 13 predicted proteins | sample 3395091 | NCBI WGS metagenome assembly VAPM01 (sample SAMN08290445, study PRJNA428436) | hydrothermal vent metagenome | isolation source: Deep-sea hydrothermal vent chimney 3 | place: Pacific Ocean: Juan De Fuca Ridge | reverse complement strand
GACGAGAACCGCGTCGTGGGCCGCACGGAGCCGATGGGCATCTCGACGTGCCGGGAGTTGGGTGATCCACTGCGACGTGGTGTCTGCTGCAGCGATCTGGCCGTCGAGGGTCATCGCGAGTTTCAGTGTCACGAAGGGTGTGCCGGCGCGCCGGTTCGCGAAGTACACGGGGTCGTTCGCCTCGATGACAGGTGACAGGTCGCTCTCGATGACGTCGATACCTGCATCTCGGAGGCGTGTGATCCCAGCACCGCGAACCTGTGCGTCGGGATCGCGAGTTCCCACGATGACCCGTGAGATCCCTGCGTCGATGATGGCATCGGTGCATGGCGGTGTTCGACCGTGGTGGTCGCATGGCTCGAGGGTCACGATCATCGTGTGGCCCGAAACGTCGTCGAGGCCTTCGAGCGCGAGCCGCTCGGCGTGGGGTGTTCCGGGTCCCTCGTGGGCCGCGACCGAGAGAACCGCACCCTGGGGGTTGACGATGACGGCACCGACCCGTGGATTGGGATGCGGAAGCGTCGTTGCAGTTGCCTGCAACGCACGACGCATCAACTGATCCACGTCCGTGCCGTCGAGTTGGTTGTCGACAGCGCGACGCATCAAGCGTCCCCTTTCTTCCATCCGGACTTTCACCGTCGACTCCGGATTTCCACCGGATCGGCCCCGTAGTGGGGTTCGCGGGCTTTGACCGCCGGTCGGGAGTTGCTCCCTGCCCCGAAAGAGGTATGTGGCACATACGGTAGTGCCTGGTACTTGGTATCCGGAACCCGGAAGAGAGCAACCCGACCGAGCGCGGAGTGCCAAGGCGACGGGCGAAGAGGGAGCAGTTGTCCTCCGTTCACCACTTACCGAGAGAAGCGGAACGTTCAGGAACAGTCAGGTGTCCCGGCTGCGAGCTGTCGACCCGCCGACCGGGTCCCCTGAGCCTCCAAGTACCAAATACCAAGTACCAAATACCAAGTACCAGGTACCTCTACGTCCGCCTATCCACCTGGTAGTTCGTGCCGGGGGTTCGCTTCGCGACTTCCTTCATCTCGGATGCCACTGCAGAAGCTTCCCACTCGCTCGAAAGGCTCTTGTGTTCCGCCGTGGCGACACCCATCGAGAGAGAACAGATCGGGAACGCGTGCCGCTCTCCCCTTCTGTCTGTCACCTCGATGTAGCCCTGGAGTGCATCGGCTGTGTCATAGTGTTCGAGGATGCCGTCGTCGAATGTCACGACGACCTCATCACAGAACGGCTTCATGTTCTCGGCTCGTACGATGGCGACGAAGTCGTCACCACCGACGTGACCGATGAACGCATCCTGCTCCCCCGCAACAGCAGCCGCATTCAGCAGCACTTTTGCAGTGAACTTGATGACCAGGTCCCCTCGCATGAATCCGTAGTGGTCGTTGAATGCCTTGAAGTTGTCGAGGTCGGCGTGGACGAGAGCGAACGGATCTCCCTGTGCCACGCGGTCTTCGAGCTCGGCCGCGATGCGAAAGTTCCCGGGCAGGCCGGTCAGTGGGGAGAGATCGCGCATCTGTTGGGATCGCCGCAACACGGTCTTGACCCTCGCGATCAACTCTTCGAGGTCGAACGGTTTGGTGATGTAGTCGTCTGCGCCGAGGTCGAGGCCCCGCACACGGTCCTCAGCGAGACTCCTTGCCGTGAGGACGATGACCGGGATATTCGCCGTGGGCGGATCGCTGCGCATGCGCCTCAGGACGGTGAGTCCGTCGATCTCTGGCATCATCACGTCAAGAAGCATCAGATCCGGGGGGGCCGCTGCTGCCTTCTCGAGGGCCTCTCTGCCGCCGCCTGCCAGTTCGACCTCATAGCCGTCGAGTTCGAGGTTCAAACGCACGAACTGGAGAATGTCGGGGTCGTCATCCACGATGAGAATCCGCTCAGCCATCAGCTTTCAGCACCTACGATCGATCTCAGTTCCTGTACCGTGCTCAGGGGATCATCGGCTCCGAACACCGATGATCCCGCAACGAACACGTTGGCGCCTGCGGAGCGCGCCTGGCCCGCCGTCTGGAGGTTGATGCCTCCGTCGACCTGTATATCGGCGGGAAGTGCCCGCGAGTCAACGGATTCTCTCAACGACCGGATCTTTGGGAGGACGGCATCGATGAAGTGTTGACCACCAAAGCCGGGTTCGACGCTCATGACGACCACCATCGAGCAGAGATCGAGGTAAGGATCGATGGAAGCGACCGGCGTCGAAGGATTCACGACGAGACCGAAATCGAGACCGAGATCGCCAGCCTCTATAGCGACGGGCGTAGGATCCGGTACGGCTTCGATGTGGACGGTGACACCGTCCGCACCGGCCTCTTTGAACGCACCGAGGTACCGCAGAGGGTCGGTGATCATGAGATGGCAGTCCAGGTACAGGTCTGTTGCGCCACGCAGGGAGCGGATCACCGGAGGCCCGAGCGAGATGTTCGGAACGAAGTGGCCGTCCATCACATCGACGTGGAGCATGTCGATGTCACCGGCAATCACGGCGATCGAGTCGGCGAGATAGGCGAAATCAGCTGCAAGTATGGACGGTGCGATTGCGATACGATTCGTCATCGTGTGCGAGTGTATCGGGTTGCTGCGCCGCCGAGGAGGAGGAAGACGTCTGTGGACAGATATCGAGTAGAACCGGGTGGTCGATTCTCTTTGGCGACTGTCGATCCGAGAGATCGTTCAGCCTTCCCCGATCTGACCAAGTCGACAAGCGTTGCGGAACTCCAAGCGATGCGTAGACACCTCGCGGAACTGCAGCGGCTGTTGTGGGCGGATGCGCGTCACGCGGTTCTCGTCGTGCTCCAAGCCATGGATACGGGGGGCAAAGACGGCACGATCCGCAAGGTGTTCAGCGGCGTGAACCCTCAAGGTATCGATGTGAGGGGTTTCGGTGTTCCCAGCGACCTCGAACGTGACCACGACTACCTGTGGCGTGTTCACCACCAAACGCCACGCAAGGGACGCATCGGGGTCTTCAACCGCTCGCACTACGAAGACGTCCTCGTGGTGCGGGTCAACGAGCTCGTCCCCCGGGAGCGCTGGCAGAAGCGTTACCGCCACATCAGGGAGTTCGAAGCGATGCTGGGCGATGAGGGCACCACGATCGTCAAGATCATGCTGCACATCTCGTTGGACGAGCAGAAGAAACGTCTTCAGGCGAGGCTCGACGACCCGTCCAAGAACTACAAGTTCAATCCGTCCGATCTCGATTCGCGCGCGCGGTGGGATGACTACATGGCCGCCTACGAGGATGCTGTCAACGAGACGTCCACCGATAGTGCCCCGTGGTACGTCGTGCCCGCCGACCGCAAGTGGCACCGAAACCTCGTCATATCTCGGATACTCATCGACACGCTCGAGTCACTCGACCTATCGTATCCGGACCCCGAGCACGACCTGTCCTCGATCGAGATCATCTGACGCCCCATGCACGTTCAGCGGTCGAAGGTAGCGATGAACATCCCATCGGTGCCGGTCGTGTGAGGGGCCAGGAGAACGCCGTCCCCCCACGGTTCACCGATCGCGGTCTCGGGTCTCGACGCCCCGAGGCCGGCGATGACCTCGACCGTCTCTTGCGGGAACACCGTACAGACGCTGTAGACGAGTCGACCACCCGGCCGGACGATGCGCAACGCTTCGATGAGCATCCGTCGTTGGATCTCGCCGAGCCTCGCTGAAGAACCTGGGTCGATGCGGTGTCGAATCTCTGGCCGACGACGCAGCGTGCCGATCCCTGTGCACGGTGCGTCGAGGAGAACCCTGTCGAAGGACGCGTCTTGGAAGGGCGGAGCTGTGGCATCAGCAACGACCCATATCGTGTTGGCGAGGGTGCCTGAACGCTTACGGGCACTGGTGAGCCGTCGCTGATGCACGTCACAGGCGACCACCAGGCCGTTCGGTTCACACCGCTCTGCGATGATACGTGTCTTGCCCCCAGGGGCGGCTGCGAGGTCGGCAACGCGTGCACCCGTTGCCACGTCGAGGGCATCGACCACGGCGACGGAGGCTGGATCGATGATGTCGATGGCGTTGGCAGCCGCCAGTGCACCGACCGTCGTGTCGTGTCGAACGTAGCCCGTCCCCGCAACACCTGTTGCACTACCGCGATCGAGCCCATCACGCGATCTGATCCCCGTCAGCGGTGGCGTGTTCGAGGCGGCGATGAACGCGTCTGTTTCGTCGCCGAAGACGGAGGTAAGCCGCTCGTACAGCCACTGAGGCATCCCGGCGTACACGTCGGACGGTACCGGTTCATCCACGCGACGGGCGATGGTTCGCAGCACGCCGTTCACGAACCCTGCCGCACGATGCCTTCCAAGTTCCCTGACGGCCTCGACCGACTGGGACACCGCACTGTGCGCAGGGCGACGCAGATACCGTAGCTCGGCCGTTCCGATCCGAAGGACCGACAGCACGTCGTCTTGGATCCGGTCGATCGGTCTCGATGTCGCTCCAGTGATCGCTTCGTCGATGGATGGAAGATAGCGAAGGGTCTCGAACACGAGGCGCTGGTAGAGGCCCCTGTCGAGAGAGGGGCTGGTCTTCTGATTGGACACCACGATGTTGCTATATGCACCTTCGGCAAGGACACGATGGAGTGCCCTCGCAGCAAGAGCCCGTGTCGAGAGCCCCTCAGTCGGCATCTGTGCCGAACGACGTCGGCTCTCCCCGCCTGCCGTTCATCCAGGCAACCCCGCTCATCGGTCCTTTGCCCGGTGGCTGGATGGTGATGAGTTCCAGAGAGCCATTCGAGAAACCTGCGACGACGGAGTCATCGATGAGTTCGACACGGCCGGGCACGACCGAAGGTGAAGCTACGCGTGCGCGATGCACCCTGAGATGCCCCTCTTCGATGCGTATCCAGGCACCCGGCCTCGGGGAGAATGCGCGGACTGCACGATCGGCGGTGGTCGACGTCATGTCCTGGCTGAGGCGTGCATCCTCCTTCGTCAACTTCCTGGCGTGCGTTCCTCCGCTTGCCAGCTGGGGAACAGGCCGGCGACGTCCGTTGAGGTAGTCCGGCAACGTGGAGTCGACCAGTGAAGCTCCGAGGTGAGACAGTCGCGCTGTCAGTGTGCCTCCGGTCTCGTTCGGTCCGATCGGTGTCGCGATCTCACCCAGGATGGGGCCCGTGTCGAGACCGTCGTCGATCTTCATCAAGGTGACTCCGGTCATTTCATCACCGTACGCGATCGCCCGTTCCACCGGTGCTGCTCCTCGCCACCGAGGGAGCAGAGAGAAGTGAACGTTCAGGAACCCGTATGGCAAGAGCGCCAACATGGCAGGTGTGAGGATTCGTCCAAACGCCACGACGAGGCCGATCGACGGGCGGACACTCGCCAACACGTCGAAGAGTTCTTCACTATCGCCGGGCTGTGCAACGGTCAGGCCGAACTGCTCGGCCGCCACTTTCACCGGAGGTGACACTTTCGTCGAACCACGGCCTGCTCGACGGTCTGGCTGAGTGATCACGAGGTCGACGTCCTCGACGTCACAGAAGGCAGCCAGACTCGGTACCGCCGCTGCAGGAGACCCGAGGAATACGCCTGCCATCAGAACGCCTGTCCGATTCCGAGTGATTCCTCCCGGAGTTCCTTGAGCGCCTGCTTCTTGACTCGTTGACCGAGCCGCGAGAGCAGAAGCATGCCGTCGAGATGGTCGATCTCGTGCTGGAGTACCCGCCCCATGAGCTCGTCCCCATCGTATGCAACCGGACGGCCCGCTGCGTCGACCCCTTCCACCACGACGTAGTCGAATCGCTTGATCGTCCAGTACTTGCCAGGAACCGACAGGCACCCCTCTTCGAACTTCCACTTCCCTTCGGTGTCGACGATCGAAGGGTTGACCATGACGAACGGGCCTTCGCCGACGTCCGCCACGAACAGGCGCTTCGAGACGCCGATCTGGGGCGCAGCGAGCCCAACGCCTGGAGCGTCGTACATCGTATCGAGCATGTCGTCGACCAGACGGGCGAGGTCGTCGTCGAACACCGTGACCGCCGATGTGGTCATGCTCAGCACGGGGTCGGGAAAGGTCCGTATGGGGTAGATCGCCATCGGTAGGAGGCTACCTGGGTGCAAGGTCATGTGTCGGTGAATCCTGGCTCACAGATCGATCGGGTCGGCATCGACCCTGACCCGGGCGCCGCGATCCCTCAGCGATCCGACGAGATGCCGCAGACGGATCCGTGCCTCGCCCAGGTCACGCCCCTGGATGAGCCATCGAACTCGATCTCCGAGCACCGCGGGGCCGAGAACAGTGGCGACCCGTCCGATGGTCTCGGCGACCTCCACTCGCGCATCGATCGTCGTGTCGACTTCCAGAGCGATCAGCTGCCCGAACGGGGGGAACCCGGAACGCCGACGCACACTCAGCAACTCCGCGAGGAACGTTTCGGGGTTTCCCGAGCGAAGTGCAGCGAGAACCGGCTGGTCGGGTATCGCTGTTTGCACGAGCAGACGGTTTCCGCTGCCCCGACGGACCAGATGGGCCACACGCACGTGCAACCGCAGAGCATCCTCGGCCGCCCTGTAGTTCGGTGCGTGAGCGAGACCATCGATATCCACCGAGACCGCCAGATCGACGGCCGGGTGACCGATGATGTCTCTTTCCGAGCCAACCGTGATCGCTCTGTCATCGTCGCGGACGCCGACGTCGTTCCCGACGGATCGCGCGATGGCGTCACGGACGGATCCGATTCCGGCACCCAGTGCGTCGAATCGTTCTCCGCCGCAGTGACCGCATCCCTCCGGAACCGCTCCGCAGCGCCGACACTCTCCCCTGCGTGTGATCGCTGCGGCGCACGCGATACATCGACGCATTTCTCCACACTTGATGCATCTGAATGCAGGCGCGTAGCCACGCACGGGGACGAGAACGAACGCTGTACCCCCTCGCTTGAGGTTCGTGACGATCGCTGTGCGTGTCCGATCCAGGAGCACCGAACGCGACGGAGGCTCTTCTCGTCGGTCTGCAACCTCGACGAGCGGCCAGTTCCTTCCCTTCGTCTCGACGACGTGCGCGCCGAGTTGCAACGTTTCGAGGCTCGGCACGGGAGTCAGGAATGTCACATCTGCACCTTCGACGCCTGCGCGGTGCACGATCACTTCTCGTACCCCGAGTGTTGGAGTTGCAGGGGACTTCATGACGCGGCGTGCATCCTCGACCACGACGATCGTCCCGAGGCGTTGGACCGGCCACAGCATGATCTCACGCGTACCGATGAGCACGGTCGGCGACTCGGTCGCCGCCCTGACCCACGCTGCGGTAGCGGATTTGGCTTGCGTTCCCGACGTTGCCATCACGACGACGATGTCCGGGGCCGTCGCCAGATCAGCAGCGAGACGTTCGACTTCGGCGATCGTGGGAGCTACGACCATGACGCTGTCCCTCACGCCTATGGAGGCGGCAACGATGGCTCGGACATGGGCGACGTGGTCACCTGCGCCCGAGACGATCACCGAGAAGGATGGCTTCTTTCGCCCGTGCGCTCGCTGTGGCTTCACAGCTCCCCGTGCAACGTTGGGTGGCATCGTGCGTTTCAGGATCACCGAAAGTGGGCTGACGTAGTGTGATGCCGCCCAACGCAGGGTTTCGAGGCCGATCTCATCGAATCCCGGAATCGTCCCGGAGAGCCCGTCGAGCGGGAGCAGCCTGCGGTCGGGCGGCGCGTCGAGCAGCGCCGTGACGAAGCCTTTGAGTCTTCGACCAGAAACCCGGATACGTACCCGTGATCCAACGGTGATGTCCATGCCGTCGGGTATCAGATACGTGAATCCGTCGTCGACGGCGAACGACGGGATGTCGGGGACGACCTGGCAGGCCCGTACGGTGCTCAGCCGCGGCTCCGCTGCTCGAGCACGGCATCCCAGATAGCATCCGCGACGTCCTCTTTCGACATCAATGCCAGTGCGGTCGATTCGCCTCCCGGCCCGATGAGCGTGACCTCGTTCGTGTCCGTACCGAAGCCCGATCCAGGGCTGCTCACGTCGTTGGCAACCATGAGATCGACCCCTTTGCGTACCGCCTTGTCGAGGGCGGCGTCGGTGGAACCGACCTCGGCGGCGAAGCCGACGAGGAAGGGACGGGGTTCAAGCGCTCCGACTCCTGCCAGGACGTCTGGAGTCGGCTCGAGCTCGATAGCGGGCACACCGTCGGCGCGTCGGATCTTGACGTCGGACAATGTCGCCGGACGGAAGTCTGCAACCGCTGCCGCCATGACGGCGATCTGACATCCAACGACTCGATCCCACACGACTTCGGCCATCTCGGTTGCGGTCTCGACGGTGATGATCTCGATGTTCGTCCCGTGCGGTCTCGATTCGGCAGCGGTAACCAATATCACATGAGCTCCACGGGCCGACGCTCGGGCTGCAAGGGCGTTGCCCATCTTCCCGCTGGAACGGTTGCCGATGTAGCGAACCGGGTCGATGGGCTCACGTGTCCCTCCGGCCGTCACCAGGACTGTCATCCCCGTCATGTCTCCGGGTACGAAGACCGCGGAGAGCACAGACACGATGTCGTCGGGCTCTGCAAGCCTGCCGATGCCGATGTCGCCCCCGGCGAGGGCACCTACCTGGGGTTCAACGATGTGGTATCCGAAGCCTTCGAGCCGCGCGACGTTGTCCCGTGTTGCGGGATGCTCCCACATCTCGGCGTGCATCGCGGGGGCAACGACGACCGGTACCCCGGATGCGAGCACGGTGGCGGTCAAAGCGTTCGAGGACTGTCCCGCCGCGATCTTTGAGATCGTCGAGGCGGTTGCGGGGGCGATGACGACGGCGTCTGCCCACGCAGCGAGTTCAGTGTGTGGAGATACTCCAGGTCCTGTGAACAGATCGGTGACTGGTTCACTCCCGGTGATCGCGGCCAGGGTCGCTTCACCGATGAAGTTGGACGCTGCCGATGTCATGACGGTGCGTACCTCGGCACCCTGTTCCATCATGCGTCTGGCGAGATAGACCGCCTTGTAGGCTGCGACGCCGCCGGTGATGCCGAGGACCACATGGCGCCCGGCGAGCATGGCTACTCCTCGACCGGAGCGATGACGACCTTGTCCTCGTAAATCTCTTCGAGGGCGATCGACAGGGGTTTGCGCGACATGGAGTGGACCTGTGGTGGCACGTAGCCACCGATACCAGCGCCGAGTTCGTTGAAGTAGGCGTTGATCTGGCGGGCCCTGCGTGATGAGAGCACGACGAGCCCGAAACGGGTGCCGGTCTTTGCAACGACGGCGCCGATGGGTGGTTCGATCATCATGATGTGAGTACTCCTCATGCTGGGTCTGTGCCCGCGCGGCACTACAGGTTGGACGCGGTGCGATCCTGCCCGTTCAGTATATCGAGGACGCGGGCGATAGCTTCGTCGAGTCGATCGTTCTCGACGATCTCGTCGTATACGTGCGGGGCCTCTTCTATCTGGCTCGCAGCAACACTCAGGCGACGTTGCACGTCACTCTGGGAGGTGTCACCCCGACCGTAGAGGCGCCGGGCGAGTTCATCGAGGGATGGAGGGCTGATGAAGACGAGGAGCGCATCGGGGTACGCCCTTCGTACCTGCTTGGCACCTTCGTTCTCGATGTCGAGGATCACGTTGATGCCTCGATCGAGGATCGGGACGACCTCGTCGCGCATGGTCCCGTACAGGTGACCTCCATACTTTGCCCACTCGAGCACCTTGTCCTCGTCGATCGCCCTCTCGAACTCCTCGATCGTGACGAAGTGGTAGTCGACACCGTCGAGTTCTCCCTCACGGGGTTGACGGGTCGTTGCAGACACAGAGAACCGGGTGTCGGTTCGATCCAGGACGGCGGCGAGAATCGTGGACTTTCCGACCCCCGATGGTCCGGAGATGACGACGAGTTGGCCTCTACGAGAAGCGGTCAAGGAGCTTTGCTCGCTGGTTCGGTCCGAGGCCTCTGAGAGTCCGGTTGTCCGCGATGCCGATCTCTTCGAGCAGTCGCTTCGTCGAGACCTTTCCCATGCCAGGCATCGAGACGACGATCGCCTGAATCTTGGTTCCCGCAACGAGGTCGTTCTCCTCCGCTCGCGTGAGGACATCGGAGAACGTGAGGCTGCCCGTCTTGAGCAACTGCTTGATCTCGGCGCGCACCCTGCGGGCCTCTCCTGCCCGTTCGAGGGCCGCGGCCCTCTGTTCATCGCTCATCTCGGGAAGCATGTGGCGTCCTTTCTCCTGGGGAATCGTATCAAGGTTGGACACTCACGATGCAATACCGGCGAGAATGTCCCTGGCAGCTTCAGCGGGATCGCCGGCCCGGGTGATCGGACGTCCTATGACGAGGTACGTTGCTCCCCGCTCTACCGCATCGTTCGGCCCGGCGACCCGAGCCTGGTCATCGTCGGTTGTCACGGTTCGGATTCCCGGCGTGACACGGATCAAGTCGGGTGCCACCTGGCGCACCACGTTGAGCTCGAGCGGTGAACACACGAGCCCTTCGCATCCCGCGGCCGCCGCGACGGTTGCCATCTTGCTCACGAGCTGGCCTGGAGTGCGTTGGATACCGAGGCGTTCGAGATCGGATGAATCGAGAGAGGTCAGCACGGAGACTCCAAGCACTCCCGCCGCAGCGTTGCCTGCACCTCGTCTGAGTCCCCTGACCGCAGCTTCGAGCATGGTCTGTCCTCCCCCGACGTGTGCAGTGATCCAGCGTGCCCCGTGTCTGGCAAGACGCTCCGCTGCGGCTTCGACCTGTGATGGGATGTCGTGGAGTTTCGCATCTGCGAACACCGGAAGATCGAGACGCACGAGCGCATCGATCGTTCCAGGGCCAGGTCCGTGAAGGAGGCCGAGACCGATCTTGACCCCCGCGACGTAGGGTGCGACGCGTTGAGCGATCTCGACTGCAGCCTCGGCGGTGGGAAGGTCGAGTGCAACGATGATGGGGCTGTCTGTTCTCGCTACCACGGCTTGTACGCTCCCTTGAGTGATCGAATCGATTCGATGTCGTTGTCGTGCAGGTACTTGCGGACTCCCTTGAGGACCTTTGCTGCGATGCGGGGCCGTGCGAAGTGCGCCGTTCCAATAGCGACGGCGTCGGCTCCAGCCAGGATGAACTCGATCACATGGTCTGCGTGTGAGACGCCGCCGCAGGCGACGATCGGTGCGTCCGGTAGATCACGTGCAACCTCGAGTACACAGCGCACGATGATCGGCCGGATCCCCGTCCCCGAGTAGCCGCCGATCAGTCCCGAGAGTGCAGGACGCCGTGTGGAGATGTCGATGGCCGCACCCATCACGGTGTTCGCTATCACGAGCCAATCCGCCCCTGCGCTCATCGCTGCTTGAGCCACTTCCGATATCGGCATGGCATCTGCGGACAGTTTCGCTCCGATCGGAAGATCGGTCACCGACCGGACTGCCTCGACCACATCGTGGGTGACCTGCGGGTCGAGAGCGAACGGCTGCCCATCGAGGTTCGGGCACGACAGGTTGATCTCGATACCGGACACACCGGCTGCGCGCATCTTGACTGCCACCTGTGCAAAGCCGTCGGGGTCGTGAGCGACGACGCTCCCCCACACCGGGACCGTCATGTCCCTGAACGCGAGAGAGACGTCTTCCAACCAAGCGTCTATGCCCGGATTCTGGATGCCGATGCCGTTGAGCATCCCCGCGTCGGTGGTCGCCATCCTTGGAGGGACACGGCCGGGCCACGACTCGGGTGCAACCGACTTCGCGGTCACCGCACCGTAGCGCGACAGGTCCACCGTGCGCCTGAACTCGACGATGGATCCCAGCGTCCCCGACGCCCCGATGAGCGGTGTGTCGAGGAGGACCGGCCCGAGGGTCACGTTGAGGGGGTGCATCACCTCAGAACCCTACGATGATGATCCTGCAACGAGGTGACCCTGTTCGGATGTGACCGGGTGGTTTCGACCGATCGTGCAACGGCGAGTCCGCCCGCTGCGGTCGTCACGGTCGCGATCCCGTGTCGTGTGGCTGCGATGCGGATGAGCCTCCCGTCTCCACGGGCCTTGCCGCCGGCGGGAGTGTTGATCACGAGGTCGATCCGTCCCTCTTCGATCAGTCGCACAGGGTCGTACGCCCCATCACCGACCTTGTCCACACGTGTCGAGGGGATCGAACGACGCTCGAGGTAGTCCGCCGTGCCGTCGGTTGCGAGGATCCTGAACTCGAGATCGTGCAGGATCGATGCGATCTCGGCGCCAAGAGGCTTATCCGCGTCGGCGAACGAGAGAAAGACTGTCCCCGAGACGGGCACGGTGTGGCCGGCTGCATGCAGAGCGCGAGCGTACGCCTCACCGGGGTTCTCACCGATTCCCATGACCTCGCCGGTCGCCCGCATCTCCGGTCCAAGCATCGTGTCCTCCCCCGAGAAGCGCGTCCAGGGCAGGACCGCTTCTTTCACCGCGGTGATCTCGAGGTCCGGGGTGGACATGGGAAGTGCTCCGGATTCCTGGAGGTCCGATATTCGTTCTCCCATCATCACCCTCGTCGCGATCTTGGCGAGGGGAACCCCCGTCGCTTTGGAGATGAAGGGAATGGTACGCGATGCCCGCGGGTTCGCCTCGAGGACGAAGACATCGTCTCCCTGAACGGCGAACTGGATGTTGATCAGTCCGCACACGGAGAGGCCTTCGGCAAGGCGTCGCGTGATGTTCGATACCTTGACGATGACGTCGGGCGACAGGTTCGGCGGTGGTACGACGCACGCTGAGTCTCCCGAATGAACCCCCGCCTCCTCGACGTGTTCCATGATCCCGCCGATGTAGAGATCGACACCGTCGAAGACCGCGTCCACGTCGACTTCGGTCGCAGCTTCGAGGAATCGGTCGATGAGTAGCGGGGATCCCGACAGATCGACCTCGCCTCCCGGTGTGGGTCCGTAGAACTCCCCCAGGTAGGTGGAGAGTTCCTCGATCGAGTAGATGATGCGCATCGCACGGCCGCCGAGCACGTAGGAAGGGCGTACGAGCACCGGCAGGCCGATACGGCCGACGACATCGTGGGCTTCTTCGAGCGACCGCGCGGTGCCGTTGGGTGGCTGGGGGATGTCCCGCTGGGAGCACAGGGCCGAGAACTGCTCGCGGTCCTCGGCAACGTCGATGGCGTCGGGCTGGGTGCCGGCGATCGGAACACCAGCACGTTCGAGCGCCGCGGCGAGTCCGAGGGGCGTCTGACCCCCGAGTTGAACGATGACCGCCCGTGGCTGTTCGATCGCAACGATGCCAAGAACGTCCTCTGCCGTGAGAGGCTCGAAGTACAGACGCGTGGAGGTGTCGTAGTCGGTTGAGACGGTCTCAGGGTTGCAGTTGACCATCACCGTGTCGTATCCGCTCTCCTCGAGGGCGAACGCGGCATGGACGCAGCAGTAGTCGAACTCGATACCCTGCCCGATCCTGTTGGGTCCCGAGCCGAGCACGATCACCGTGTGATCCCCCGGTTCGGGTGCCTCCGACTCGTCTTCATACGACGAGTAGAAGTATGGCGTGGCTGCAGGGAACTCCGCCGCACACGTGTCGACGGTCTTGTACGCGACTTCGATCCCTGCTGAGGAGCGAAGCGATCGCACGGCGTCCTCGTCCATTCCCCAAAGGTACGCGAGTTGCCCGTCGGAGAACCCCCACTGCTTGGCGTCGCGGATCGAGCCGGCTGATGCGGCTCTCGTCTCGAGTTCGTTGCGGACCGAGACGATCGATGCCATCTGGTCGACGAACCACGCATCGATGTGTGTCGCCGCGACGATCGCATCGACGCCGACGCCTCGCCGAAGTGCTTCAGCGACCTGGAAGAGTCGTTGGGGTGTCGGCGTGGCGACTGCTTCGATGAGGGCGGCGTCGGACAGGGAGCGTAGCTGGCGCTCCAGTGGATCTGCGTTGAGACCCATCCGCCCCGTTTCGAGAGAACGCAGCGCCTTCTGGAGTGCCTCGGGGAACGTTCGGCCAATCGCCATCGCTTCACCGACGGACTGCATCGAGGTTCCCAGTACCGGGCGAACGGAGGCGAACTTGGCGAAGTCGAACCTCGGAATCTTGACGACAACGTAGTCGAGTGCCGGTTCGAAGCATGCTGGCGTTGCCTTGGTGATGTCGTTGGTGATCTCGTCGAGTGTCATACCCACGGCGAGCATGGCCGCGATCTTGGCGATCGGGAATCCCGTCGCCTTCGACGCAAGAGCGGAGGAGCGTGAGACCCGCGGATTCATCTCGACGATGATTCGCCGCCCCGAGATCGGATCGACGGCGAACTGGACGTTGGAGCCGCCGGTCTCGACGCCGACTGCACGCAAGCACGCAATCGCTTCGTCGCGCATCTCCTGGTACTCGCGGTCCGACAGCGTCATGACAGGCGCGACCGTGATGCTGTCCCCGGTATGCACCCCCATCGGATCGAGGTTCTCTATCGAACAGACGATCACCGCGTTGTCGGAACGGTCACGCATGACTTCCAGTTCGTACTCTTTCCACCCCGCGACGGACTCCTCGACCAGTACCTCAGACACGGGAGAGGCTGCCAGAGCCTCTGTGACCACGTCGCGGAACTCCCCGGGGGTGTGCGCTAGGCCGGTACCGCCGCCACCGAGTATGAAGCTGGGTCGTACCATCGCCGGCAGGCCGATCTCTTCGAGTGCCCGCTCCGCTTCTTCGATCGACGTCACATAGCGTGCCTCAAGCGTTTCTATGCCTGCAGCATCCATGATCTCTTTGAACTTCCCTCGATCCTCCGCGGCACGTATCGCGTCGATCGATGCACCGATGAGTTCGATCCCGAGGTCATCGAACACGTCGCGCTCTGCGAGTTCCATCGTGACGTTGAGCGCTGTTTGGCCTCCCAGAGTCGGCAGCACGGCGTCGGGCCTCTCCTTGACCAAGATCGCCTCGACGGTGTCGGCTGCTATCGGTTCGATGTAGGTCGCGTCTGCGAACTCCGGGTCGGTCATGATCGTTGCCGGATTCGAGTTCACGAGGATGACCCGGTACCCGAGTTCCTTGAGGACCTTGATCGCCTGGGTCCCCGAGTAGTCGAACTCGCATCCCTGGCCGATGACGATGGGTCCGGAGCCGATGATGAGAATCGAGCGAATAT
>VAPM010119519.1_pt1 | contig 15078 bp, 12 predicted proteins | sample 3395091 | NCBI WGS metagenome assembly VAPM01 (sample SAMN08290445, study PRJNA428436) | hydrothermal vent metagenome | isolation source: Deep-sea hydrothermal vent chimney 3 | place: Pacific Ocean: Juan De Fuca Ridge | reverse complement strand
TGATGAACACCATCCCCATGCCATCCTCTACCACCAGATTTTTCAGCAGCGTCAGAATTTGCGCCTGGGTGGTGACATCCAGCGCCGTTGTCGGCTCATCTGCAATCAGCAGCTTTGGGCGCAGGGCAATGGCCATGGCAATCACCACCCGCTGGCGCTGCCCGCCTGACAGCTCATGGGGGTAACGCGACATCGGAAACTGCGCCGCAGGCAAGCCACACCGGTTCAAAGTTTTCCGCGCTATGGCCATTGCCTCAGCCCTACTGCCTGCGCCATGGATCAACACGGTTTCCGCCACCTGAGCGCCAATGGTTTTCACCGGGTTCAGCGCCGTCATCGGTTCCTGAAACACCATGCCAATCTCATTGCCCCGCAGCCCGCACATTGTGGCTTCACTGGCTGTCACGGTATCCATACCGTTCAGCAATATCTGGCCGCTAACCTCAGAGCCTTTTGGCAACAACTGCATCACCGAAAACGCGGTCATGGATTTACCAGAGCCACTTTCACCAATCACCCCCAGAATTTTTCCGGCCTCCAGCGACATCGACACATCACGCAGAATTTGCGTGCCATGGATGGCCAGTGACAGGTTGCGGATATCCAGCAGCATCAGCCCGGCCCCCGCCCGCGCCTGATCCGCGGGTCAAACAGATCACGCAACCCATCCCCCATCAGGTTCAGACCCAGCACCGTGAACAATATCGCAAACCCCGGAAACAGCGCCATATGTGGGGCAAACGATATCATCGTCTGGCTATCGGCCAGCATGCGCCCCCAACTGGGGGTCGGCGGTTGCGCCCCCAGCCCGACATAGGACAACCCGGCCTCGGCCAGAATGCCCAGTGAAAACTGAATGGTGCCCTGTACGATCAACAGGTTCAGAATATTGGGCAGGATATGCTCGGCCGATATCCGTATTGCCCCCTTACCCGCCACCCTGGCGGACAATACATAATCCCGCGTCCAAAGCGACAGCGCCGCCCCCCGCGTCAATCGCGCAAAAACCGGGATGTTAAAAATACCAATGGCAATGATGGCGTTCAGCGCACTGGGCCCGAACACCGCCGTGATCATGATCGCAATCAGCAGCGCCGGAAACGCAAATACCAGATCATTGCCCCGCATGATGATCTCATCCAGCCAGCCCCCCGACCGCGCCGCCGCCCCCAGCCCCAGCGGCACCCCGATCGCCATGCCAATGCTCACCGCCACTAGCGCCACCGCAATTGACGTTCGCGCCCCCACCATGATCATCGAAAATATGTCGCGCCCGAAATGATCGGTGCCAAACCAATGCAGCGCCGAAGGGGTTTTCAGTTTGTTGGGAATATCCAGCCTGGTAACATCAAACGGTGTCCACAGAAACGACACCAGCGCCGCCACCAGAAACACCAGTGTCAGCGCCAGTCCCAGCATCAGGTTGCGCGACCCAAGTGCGGCTTTCAGCCAGCCCTGCCCAGCCATCAGTTGCGCCCCCGAAGGCGCGGGTCAACGACTGCATAGGCCAGATCAACCGCAAAGTTTACCACAACAACCGCAAAAACCAGCAACATCACCACACTTTCCACCACAATCAGATCTCGCTGGCTGATCGACTGAAATACCAGCCGCCCCAGCCCCGGCAGGAAAAACACGTTTTCAATGATGATCGCCCCTGCCAGTAGAAAGGAAAACTGCAACCCGATGATGGTCAGTACCGGGATCATGGCATTGCGCAGCGCATGGCGGCGCAGGGTTTGCCCGCGGCTCAGCCCCTTGGCGCGCGCCGTGCGGATGTAATCTTCATCCAGCGTGTCCAGCAACGCACTGCGCATCACCCGTGCCAGTATCGACGCCTGCGGCAGTGCCAGCGAAACCGCCGGCAGTAACAGCGCCTTCAGGCCAACAAACAGCCCCTGATCCCAGCCCGGAAACCCGCCGGCCGAAAACCAGCGCAGGTTAATGGCAAAGACCAGCACCATCAGCATGGCAAACCAGAAATTCGGGATCGCCACCCCCAGCTGCGTCACCCCCATGACAATCACGTCCCAGACAGACCCCCGCCTGGTGGCCGCCAGAATGCCGGCAGGAAAAGCAATAAATGTGGATAGGGTCAGCGCAAACAACGCCAGCGGCAGCGAAACCCACATGCGCTCACCGATCATCTCGGCCACTGGTGTGCGATAGGTGTAGGACGTGCCAAAATCCCCCTGCACCAACCCGGTGATCCAGTTCAGATAGCGTTGAAAACCCGGCACATTCAGCCCCAGTTCTTCGCGCAGACTGGCCACGGTATCAGGTTGGGCATTGATCCCCAGCATGTAGCTGGCCGGATCCCCCGGTACGACCTCAATGGCTACGAAAATCACCGCACTTGCCACCATCAGACTAATGGCCAGTGACAACAACCGTTTAAGGAAATAACGCAGCATCAATGGGGCTCATCTTGCCAAAGGATCTGGCCCCGACACGATGCCGGAGCCAGCCTGTTTCATTAGTCGTTCCAGTAAACGGCTGTCAGATCGGTGGCCTGTGTCGGCGCATTCTGCCACAGCCCGACGATCTTGGAATTTGCCACCCCTAGGGCCGCCAGCTGAAACAGATACCCGTTGACATAATCCTCGGAAATCATGGTTTGCGCCGCCTGCATTATTTCGGTGCGCTTGGCCGGATCAGTGGCCCCGTTCAAATCCTGCATCAGGCCCTGAAAAGCGGCGCTGTCATACTGAAAGTAGTAATCAGGCCGGGCGTAGATGCCGATATCCATCGGCTCGGTATGGGACACGATGGTCAGGCCAAAATCCTTGCCGCGAAACACCTGTTCCAGCCACTGGGCCCATTCCAGATTGGATATTTCAACCCTGATCCCCACATCGGCCAGCTGCGCGGCAATTATTTCACCGCCGCGACGTGCGTAGGATGGTGGCGGCAGTTTCAATGTGGTTTCAAACCCATCCGGGAACCCGGCCTCGGCCAACAGCGCGCGCGCCTTGTCCGGGTCATAATCCGACATCCCCGTCAGATCGACATAGGCCGGATTGTGCGGTGCAAAATGCGTACCAATCGGCGTGCCATAACCAAACATCGCCCCATCAATAATCGCCTGCCGGTCAATGGCATGGGCCAGCGCCTCACGCACCTTTACGTTATCAAACGGTGGCATCTTATTGTTGGTGGACAGAATGGTTTCCCCTTCTGTCGATCCGATCAGCACGGTAAAACGTGGATCAGCATCAAACTGCGGCAGGTTTTCCGGTGCCGGAAACCCCGGGAACGCGTCAACATCTTCGGCCATCACCGCCGCAAAAGCCGCCGTGGGATCGGAAATGAATTTGAATGTCGCACTGTCCAGCTTTGCAGGTGTGCCCCAGTAATCCGGGTTTTTACTGATCTCAATCTTGTCGCCCTGCACCCAGTTGGTAAAGGTAAACGGCCCGGTGCCAATTGGATTAGTCTTAATGTTTTCAATGCTTTCCGGGGCGACAATAACGGCGTCCCCCCAGGCCAGATTGAACAACATGCTGCCATTGGGGGCCGACAGCGTTAATTTAACGGTGCCTGCATCCACCACATCAACCGACGCGATACCTTCATACAGCGCCTTTTGTGCATTCTGAGATTCTTCCCCCCGCGCCCGGTCCAGTGAAAACTTAACATCCTCAGCATCCATCGTGGTGCCGTCATGAAACTTGACCCCGTCCTGCAAAGTGAACGTGTAGGTCAGCCCATCTTCGGATATTTCCCAGCTTTTGGCCAGTCCGGGAACAATTGATCCATCTGAAGAAAACCGCGTAAGTCCTTCAAATATATTTGCATAAACCACCTGATCAATCGCACCCGCAGCGGCACTTGTCGGGTCCAGATGCGGCGGTTCCAGCTGTTGTCCGATGGTGATATCGGTCTGTGCAGCAGTGGCCAGCCCCGCCGACAAAACCAGCGCCACAGCGCCCGTAAACCCAGTTAATGTAAGATGTTTCATGCTATCTCTCCTTCATTCGTGATCAATTCAGTCATTGCCTGTCAAAAGCTCTATCAAACTCCGCCCCATAACTTGGGCACTGTCAACCATGTCCTGTACGCCGATATATTCATCCGGCTTATGTGCAAGGTCCAGTATACCCGGCCCATAGGCGATACAATTCTTCAACTTGCCGATGCGATCAATGTGTTTCTGATCATAGGTGCCGGGGGAAACCACATATTGTGGCTCTACCCCCAAAACAGCCTTAATTGCCCGTGAAACCGTTTGAACCACGGGCGCATCCCGCGCGGTCATGGTCGGCAATACCCTGTGCATTTCCCGGATATCATACTGAAATGTCGTATTATTATCCTTCACCGTTTCCAGAACATCATGGATTTCCTGTTGCACATCTTCAATGTTTTCTTCCAGCAGAAACCGGCGGTCAATCACCATCCGGCAACTGTCAGGCACGCAGGCACTGGGCAGCCCGGTATAACCCTCCGGTGGTTCCGCCTGACCGCCATGGATTGAATTGATGTTCATGGTAGACTGCTTGGCCCCTTCGGGCACCACCGGCATATCGGTGCGCTTCAATGCCAGGGCCGGATACAGCGTATCTTCCATCTCGCGGATCACATTGCCCATATGGCGCACCGCGCAATCCCCCAGAAACGGCATGGAACCATGGGCAATCTCGCCAAATGTCTCAATCTCGGCCCACCAGACACCACGATGCCCCAGACAGACCCGGTCTTTGTTCAACGGTTCGGGTATAATTACATGCTGCACCCGTTCAGGGTTGAAAAAACCTTTCTCCGCCAGATACGCAACACCGCCTTGCCCGCCGCTTTCCTCATCCGCGGTGCCCGAAATTTCAATTGCCCCGGCAAAATCCGGACAGACTTCAAGGAACGCCTCAACCGCTATGATGGATGCCGCCAGCCCGCCCTTCATATCACAGGCACCCCGGCCATATATCTTGCCGTCTGACAATTCGCCGCCGAACGGATCAAAGCTCCAGCCGCGCCCCACCTCGACCACATCAATATGGGAATTGAAATGTATGCAGTCCCCGGCATGGGCACCGGAGAACCGGGCCACCATGTTCCAGCGCGGATATTTATCACTGTCGCCAATGGCACCCTCGGCCCGGATCAGCTCAACCTCAAACCCACGGTTTTTCAAGCGTTTAGCCAGATACTCGCATATTTCCAGATAGTTATCGCCGGGCGGGTTCAGTGTTGGCATACGGATAAGGTCTTGGGTCAGTGCGATCAGATCATCGCGCGTCACCTCTATTTGGCTGGATAACAGGCTGGCATTGCGCGTCATTTTTTCAGGTTTCTCAAAGATAATTACACCCCGTGATTTCGCACCAGTATGACCTGCATCCCCGGCTCTGCCAATACGGCCCTTTGTAGTCACTTTTGTCGCCCTTACCCGGGGGACATAAATACCATGTACCTGACCACCGGCCATTGCACCCACAGGGTGGTTTTGATAGGGTATAGGCGACACAAACAGCTGTTCAAAAACACAGGCGAATATCCAAGTGAGCGATACCCCGGAAACCCCTGATATCGAAGATGAAAATATACCTGAGCGCCCGGTATATGACGGACCCTCAATCGATATCGTCGATGAGATGAAAACGTCCTATCTCGACTACGCCATGAGCGTGATCGTCAGCCGGGCAATTCCAGACCTTCGTGACGGGCTGAAACCGGTACACCGGCGCATTCTTTACGCCATGGATGAAGCCGGTAACACCCACGATAAACCCTACCGTAAATCAGCCCGCCCGGTGGCCGATACCATGGGGAAATATCACCCCCATGGCGATGCCTCGATCTATGACGCCCTGGTACGGATGACCCAGAACTTTTCCATGTCCCTGCCGGTACTGGACGGGCAGGGCAATTTCGGCTCAATGGATGGCGACAAGGCGGCGGCGTTTCGCTATACCGAGGTCCGGCTTGAAAAGGCCGCCCGCGCCTTGCTGGATGACATCGACAAGGACACCGTCGATTTTCAGGATAATTACGACGGTAAGGATAAGGAACCAACGGTTCTTCCGGCGCGTTTCCCCAATATGCTGGTCAATGGCGGCGGCGGCATCGCCGTGGGCATGGCCACCAACATCCCGCCCCACAATCTGGGCGAAGTGGTGGACGCCACACTGGCGCTGATCGAAAACCCCGACCTGTCCATCGAAGGGCTGATGGAATATATCCCGGCCCCTGATTTCCCCACCGGTGGTGTCATTCTGGGCCGTTCCGGTGCCCGCAAAGCCTATCTGGAAGGCCGCGGCAGCGTTATCATCCGCGCCAAGACCCGGGTTGAAGAAATCCGCAAAGACCGGTTTGCCATCGTGCTGGATGAAATCCCCTATCAGGTGAACAAGGCGGTGATGATCGAAAAGATCGCCGAAATGTCGCGTGACAAAAAGATCGAAGGCATTTCAGCGGTGCGCGATGAAAGCGACCGGATCGGCATTCGCGTCGTGGTCGAACTGAAACGTGACGCCACCGCCGAGGTGGTGCTGAACCAACTGTTCCGCTTCACCCAGATGCAGACCAGCTTTGGCTGTAACATGCTGGCGCTGAACGGTGGCCGCCCCGAACAGCTGACTCTGCGTGATTTTCTGACCTATTTCGTCAGCTTCCGCGAAGAAGTCGTGGCGCGACGCACCGCCTTTGAACTGCGAAAGGCCCGCGAACGCAGCCACATCCTGTGCGGTCTGGCCGTGGCGGTTTCCAATGTTGATGAAATCGTCGCCGCAATTCGTTCCTCCGCCGACCCGGCAGAGGCGCGCTTTAAACTGATGGACCGGCGCTGGCCGGCCCATGACATCGCTGAATACATTCAGCTGATTGATGACCCGACCCATAAGATGAACGATGACGGCAGCTATAACCTGTCCGAAACGCAAGCGAGGGCCATTCTGGAACTGCGCCTGCAACGCCTGACGGCCATGGGCGTCAAAGAAGTCACCGATGAACTGCAAACCCTGGCCGCCAATATCCGCGAATTCCTCGACATCCTGCGCAGCCGCGACCGGATCATGGCGATCATTTCCGATGAACTGCGCGAAGTAAAAGACCTGCATGCCGTGCCGCGCCGCTCTCAGATTGTCGACTGGTCCGGTGATATGGACGACGAAGACCTGATTGAGCGTGAAGACATGGTGGTGACTGTCACCGCCTCTGGCTGGATCAAACGCACACCTTTGGCTGATTTCCGGGCGCAAAAGCGCGGCGGTAAGGGCCTGTCCGGCATGGCCACCAAAGAAGAAGACGTGATCACCACGCTGTTCGTGGCCAACACCCACACCCAGCTGCTGTTCTTCTCCACTGATGGCATGGTCTACAAACTCAAAACCTGGCGCCTGCCACAGGGCGGACGCACCGCCAAGGGCAAGGCAATCATCAATATCCTGCCCATGTCACAGGGCGCGTCCGTCGCCGCGATCATGCCGGTGGATGCCGATGAAAAAGACTGGGATGATTTGCAAATCTTCTTTGCCACCAGCGCCGGTGGTGTGCGCCGTAACGCCCTGTCAGATTTCACCAATGTAAAAGCCAACGGCAAAATCGCCATGAAACTGCCGGAAGATGTGCAGATGGTGGATGCCCGGATCTGCACTGAGGATGACGACGTCATGCTGGTCACAGCGTCGGGCCGGGCCATCCGGTTCCGCACCACTGATGTGCGGGTGTTTAAGGGCCGCGATTCCTCAGGTGTGCGTGGTATCCGCCTTGGGGATGATGACGAAGTCGTCTCAATGTCAGTCATTCGCCACTTCATCGCAACACCGGAAGAACGCGCCACCTACCTGAAAATGCGCCGTGCACTGGCCGGGGTTGAGGACGAAGACAACAACGATGATGAAGACATCATCACCGATGCTGCCATCACCCATGAACGTTTTGAAGAAATGAAAGCCGCTGAAAACCTGATCCTGACCATCAGCGCCCAGGGCTCTGGCAAAACCAGTTCCAGCCACGACTATCCGTTGCGCGGGCGCGGCGGTATGGGCGTTGCGGCAATGGACAAAGCCATGCGCGCCGGCAAACTGGTGGCCTCTTTCCCGGTTGAAATTGATGACCAGATCATGCTTGCCACCTCAAAGGGTCAGTCAATCCGCTGCCCTGTCAACGGCATATCTTTCCGCTCGCGCAGCGCTGGCGGCGTAAAGGTCTTTGATACCGCCAAAGGTGAACAGGTGGTATCCGTCGCCTGGATTGCAGATCAGGGTGACGACGAAGAAACTGACGAAGAAAGTTAAGTTTTCGGCAACACTTGCTAATTTAATGTTGGCAAGACTTTGCGCAGTTTGTTGCGCAAAGACCAACAATCTGGCGTGATCGGCAGTATTGTTAAGGGAAATATGGTTAATGCCGCAATTTGTCTAAATTCCCACCCAGTTCTGACACGCATTCCCCTTAATCCTGCCATCCCGGTATATTTCTCTCAGACACACAGTTTAGTTGTGTTTTTGTAATGAGTTGAAGCCGTTTGACCCTAATTCCACGTCAAGAGGACACCCATTATGGCCGGTACCCAAACTCAAGAAAACACCAGTAGAGCATCTGGTTATCATCTTATTCGCATCCTGCTGGCGTCCTATTTCGTAATGGTCTCCATCGGTTTCATAAGCGGCACAAACGCCACCCCGTTGGCGTCGCTGTTCATGTCCGCAGAAAATGCCGAACTTGTGGGGTCCGCCGCACCCTTTATCCTGGGGTTTCTCGTTTTGTCAGGTATCTGGATGCGCCCGGCCGCCTATATGCTGGCAGCCATCATCGTTGGATCCAGTTTGATCCTGCACTTTGGGACAACAGCGGTACTTGCACTTGAAAACTTCTGGCGCGACCTGACACTGGTTGGCATTCTGCTGGTAAGCTGCACAAAAGCACCCAGCCATAACCGTGGATCACTGCTTGGCCTGACATCATCCTCTGTTAAAACTGATCAGCAGTTGGTTGTCGCCCCCCGTCGCGTCGCGATCGCACGGCCATCCAACGTTACCCGCCTGCCAATTGCGCCCAAACATCCCCCGGTGTTTCGCCGTGTCGACAATATTTTTCTGGATGAACTTGGCGACAGCATCGCGTCCTAGGCCAAGGCCCCTTTCCAAACAATACCCAATGGCCTATCCCGCCGTGCATGGACACATCCCTACACATTGTCGGCGGCGGGTTGGCCGGATCTGAAGCCGCCTGGCAAGCCGCAAATACCGGCGTTTGCGTCACCCTGCATGAAATGCGCCCAAAGGTGGCAACCTTCGCCCACCAAACCGGCGACCTGGCGGAAATGGTCTGTTCCAATTCCTTCCGTTCCGATGACGATACCAGCAATGCCGTCGGATTACTGCACTGGGAAATGCGTCAGGCCAACGGGCTGATCATGGCCATGGCCGATGCCCATTCCCTGCCCGCAGGTGGCGCGTTGGCCGTTGACCGCACCGCATTTTCACAGGCCGTCACCGCAAAACTAACCGCCCATCCCCTGATCACAATTGATCCGGATGAGGTCACGACCCTGCCAACAGACGGCCACTGGATATTCGCCACCGGCCCGTTGACCTCCCCCGATCTGGCAACCGCTATCGCCCATGCCACAGGTCAGCAAAGTCTCGCATTTTTTGACGCCATCGCCCCCATCGTCTACGCCGACAGCATCGACATGGGCGTTGCCTGGATGCAGTCGCGCTATGACAAAGGCGAAACCGAGGCCGATCAAAAGGCCTACCTGAATTGCCCGATGACCCGCGACCAGTACGAAACGTTCATTGACGCCCTGCTGGCGGCGGAAAAAACCGAATTCCATCCGGGCGAAACCGCCGGATATTTCGACGGCTGCCTGCCGATTGAAGTCATGGCCGAACGGGGCCGCGAAACCCTGCGTTTCGGGCCAATGAAACCGGTCGGCCTGACCAATTCCCATGACCCGCAAACCAAGCCCTACGCGGTTGTGCAACTGCGCTATGACAACAAACTTGGCACCCTGTTCAATATTGTCGGCTTCCAGACCAAGATGAAATACGGTGCCCAGAACGACGTTTTGCGCATGATACCGGGGCTACAAAACGCCCGTTTCGCGCGTTTGGGTGGTATCCACCGCAATACGTTCATAAACTCCCCAACCCTGCTGGACGATCAAATGCGCCTGCGCACCCGCCCCAATATCCGCTTTGCCGGCCAGATCACCGGTGTGGAAGGCTATGTTGAAAGCGCCGCCATGGGGCTGTTGGCCGGGCGCATGGCGGCGGCTGAAATCCTTGGAAACCCAATCCCCCCCCCGCCGCAAGACAGTGCCATGGGCGCGCTGATCCACCACATCACCGGCGGTGCCGAGGCGAAAACCTTTCAACCGATGAACGTCAATTTCGGCCTGTTTCGCCCGGTTGACGGGCTAAAATCCGGTCGGCGCGGCCGCAAAGATCGTTATCTTGCCTATACCGAACGCGCCAAGTCGGCATGGCAGGGCTGGTTGCAACAATCCGCACTGGACGTGGGCTGATCCGGGCTGTTAGCAATCTGTATGGCAGATAAAAAATTTCTGAACGACGTATATGATCTTAAAACAGTTGCGCAGACGCAATCTCTCTATGATGATTGGTCAAAAAGCTATGACGATGAGGTCACCACCAACGGCTACGCCACCCCGGCCCGTATTGCCCGGGCGCTGGCCGAGCTGTTGCCTGACAAATTCGTTCCGGTTCTGGATTTCGGCTGTGGCACCGGCATGTCCGGTGCGGCGCTGAAATCCTCAGGCTTCAGCACCATTGACGGCTGCGACCTGTCCGAAAAAATGCTGGCACAGGCCGCACAAAAACAGGCCTATCGAAACCTCTGGCAGGCTGACCCGGACAAACCACTGCCCTTCGCCCCCGGCACATACGCGGCCATCACCGCCGTCGGCGTAGTCAGTATCGGCGCCGCGCCACCTGAAACCATGGATATGCTGATCAATGCCCTCACCCCCGGCGGCCTGTTTGCGTTTTCCTTTAATGATCACACGCTGGACGACCCAAGGTTTGAAGCCCGCATCAATCACCATCTGAAAAACGCCAGCTGCACGCAGCTTTTGCGACAGGAAGGTGAACACCTGCCCGGCATTGGCCTGCGCTCAACCATTTTTGTTCTGCAACGCCTGTGACATTCACAACCCGTTTCGCCCCGTCCCCCACCGGCCCCCTGCATCTGGGCCACGCCTATTCCGCCCTTCTGGCCCATGACATGGCAAGTGCCGCCAATGGCAAATACATCCTTCGCATTGAAGACACCGACACAGGCCGCTGCAAACCGGAATTTGAAACGGCCATTTTTGATGACCTCAACTGGCTTGGAATAGGCTGGCAAACCCCGGTTTGGCGGCAATCCGAACGTCTGAAAATTTACGACGCCGCACTGGAACAACTGATCAGCGCCGGCCTGTGTTATCCCTGCGCCTGTTCGCGCAAGGACATCCGTGGTGCCCTGTCCGCCCCGCAGGAAGAACAGCCGCATCTGACACCGGACGGGGTTGCCTACCCCGGCACCTGCCGCCACCGCGATATGGCGGATCGCGCAGACAATGATGCAATTCGCCTGAACACCGAAAAAGTTATTGAAAAACTGACCAATTTCAACGACCTGAACTTTACAGAAACCGGTCCCAACCATACCGGCATCTACCATTTGTCAGCGGACCGGATTTTGAACAACATCGGTGACATCGTGCTGGCCCGGCGCGACATCAAAACCGCCGCCTACCATCTGGCGGTGGTTGTCGACGATGCAGCCCAGAATATTACCGACATTATCCGCGGCGAAGACCTGTTTGACGCCACCTATATCCACCGGCTGTTGCAGGCATTGCTTAACCTGCCAACACCACGCTACCACCACCATGCCCTGATCCGCGATCAGGACGGCAAGCGTCTTGCCAAACGCGATGATGCGCGGTCGATCCGCACCTACCGCGCAAAAGGCCTGAACCCAAAAGACCTACGCGATCTTGTCGGCCTCTAAACCTTTTCCACGCCCATCAATTCAACTTCCTGACCATCCCGCACGCCGGTATAAAAACAACTGCGCCGGTTGGTATGGCAGGCCGGGCCGCTCTGACGCACCTGCAACAACAGGCAATCCCGGTCACAATCCAGTCGGAAATCCACCAGTTCCTGGGTATGGCCCGACGTTTCACCTTTTATCCAAAACTCACCCCGTGACCGCGACCAATAGGTCACCTTGCCACTGCTCAAGGTACGCTCAACCGCCGCGGCATTCATCCATGCCATCATCAGCACATCACCACTGTCGGCATCCTGCGCAATCGCCGGGATCAACCCCTGTTCATTAAATAGAAGTGAACCAACATCAAAACCCATAAATTGTCCTTTTCAACCGGCAACAGTGTCCCTACCTATACCGGCAGATGATCCAGGGGAACACCATGGCCGACACCGATCTGATCAAATTATATTCCGCCCAAATCCTGCAATTGGCGGCGGACATCCCCAACCTTGGACGGCTGGATACCCCACAGGCAAGTGTGAACCGCCGCTCGCCACTTTGTGGCTCCACCCTGACCGTTGATATCTGCATGGCAGACGGGCGCATCAGCCAGTTTGCCCAGGACGTCAAAGCCTGCGCCCTTGGTCAGGCGGCGGCGTCTGTTGTCGGGGCCAATGTCATCGGTTGCACGCCTGAACAAATCAGATTGGCCCGTGATGAAATGCTGGCCATGCTGAAATCAGACGGTGATGCCCCCAGCCCGCCATTTGACGGGTTGGTGGTTCTTACCCCGGCCCGTGAATTCATCAACCGCCATGCCTCGATCATGCTGGCACTTGAGGCAACACTGGAAGCCACCCAGCACATCCAAAACGCCGCCTGCGCCTGAACTGACGCCTGAACTGACGCCTGAATCGACGCCTGAACTGACGGCTAAACAAAAAAAACCGCCGCATTCCCTTGGGGTGGAATGCGGCGGTCAGGAAGGGTCTGTTGTTCCGGTAGCCTTAAAGGGGATGAGGTAAACCCACAAAGGCACGAAAAGCAGGTTCGTTCAGGTCAGAGCACCAAGTTTGGGACAGGGATGCGCGACGTGCCGGAACAGACCACAGGGCAGATCAGCTAAGGCCGGGCAGATGCAGCCCCACGATCAGCATAACAACCAGTGCAGTGGCACCGGCGAAATCCCCCAACAACGTCGGGGAGGTTCGTGAAACAATTGATTTTAGTTCGATCAGCATCCTGGCGGCTCCTGTTTTTAGTTTTGTTGCCCCTTTGTTCTCAAATTGGAAACGCTTTGTAAAGAACTAATTAGGAACATTAGTGAACAAAATGGCACCGACAAGGCTAACCAACTGATATTAAACGAATAGCCTGATCCTGCTGCATTAACCATAACAGCACCCGGGCCGCCTTTCCCCGCGTTGTTGTCAGCCCCGGATCATCATTTAGCAGTTTTCGCGCATCCGACTGCGCCAAAACCTGCAACGCGGTCTGGCGTGCCAGATCCGCCACCCGAAACTTTGGCAACCCGGATTGTGCCGTGCCTATTACATCCCCGGCCCCGCGCATCGTCAGATCTTCCTCAGCAATCTTAAACCCGTCCTCGGTTTCGCGCAAAATTTCCAACCGCCGTTTTGCGCCTTCGCTCAGCGGTGGCTGATACAGTAACAAACAGGTGGATGCTTCTTTGCCCCGCCCGACCCGGCCGCGCAACTGGTGCAACTGCGCCAGCCCAAAATGTTCCGCCCGCTCCACCACCATGATCGAAGCATTGGGCACATCCACCCCCACCTCAATCACCGTTGTCGCCACCAACACTTGCGTTTCCCCGGATACAAACCGCGCCATGGCCGCGTCTTTGTCCGCCCCCGGCATCTGGCCATGCACCAATCCAACCTTGCCTTCGCCAAACAGCGCCCGCAAATGGGTGAACCGTTCCTGCGCCGCCGTCAGATCAGAAACCTCACTTTCCCCCACCAGTGGACAGACCCAATAGGCTTGCCGCCCAGCTTCTATCGCCACGCGCAAATGTTGGGTTACTTCCTCCATCCGACCGGCGGATACCAATGCGGTCGTCACCGGCAAACGCCCCGGTGGCTTTTCATCCAGAACCGATACATCCATATCGCCAAACTGCGCCAGTGCCAGCGATCGCGGGATCGGCGTGGCCGTCATCACCAGCACATCCGCTGTCTTGCCTTTTGAACCCAAAGCCATCCGCTGGGACACCCCAAACCGATGCTGTTCATCCACCACCGCCAACCGCAAATCGCTAAAATCAACACCCTTTTGAAACACCGCGTGGGTGCCCACCAATATCTGAATTTTTCCGCTGGCAAGTGCGGCCAGCTTGGCCTTACGCTCAGCCCCCTTGTCCCGGCCGGTTAGAATTTCCAACACCACACCTGCAGTTTCCGCCAGGGGTTGCAGGCTTTCCAAATGTTGACGCGCCAGAATTTCGGTCGGCGCCATCATGACACCTTGCCCGCCGGCCTCAACCACAATCAACAACGCCATGAACGCCACCAGCGTTTTGCCCGACCCGACATCCCCCTGCAGCAACCGGTTCATTCGTATATCAGCCGCCAGATCATCAGCAATCTCAGAAATTGCCCGGCTCTGCGCCGCTGTCGGCCGGTATGGCAAAACTTCCAACACCTTTGATTGCAGTTTACCCGTCGCCACGCTGGCCAAACCCTTGGCCCGTTTCATCGACATACGCGCCAGCGCCAACGTCAACTGATGCGCAAATAATTCGTCATAGGCCAACCGCACCCGCGCCGGTGCGGTTGCCAGAATATCCTCCCGGTTTTCAGGCGCATGTGCCTTGACTGCAGCCGCACGAAATCCAGGCCAGCCCTCACGTTTCAACATCGCCCCATCGGCCCATTCGCCTAAATCCGGCAACCGCTTTAACGTATCACGCACGGCTTTACCCATGACCTTCAGGGTGACCCCGGCGGTCAGCGGATAGACCGGTTCAAAACCCGGGATCTCCTCGGCCTCCGACAGTCGCACCATGTGATCCGGGTGTACAATCTGCGCCACCCCGTCAAATATCTCCAGCTTTCCTGACACCAGACGCCGCTGCCCGGTTGGCAATTGTTTCTTCAGCCAATCCTCTCG
>VAPM010186968.1_pt1 | contig 15092 bp, 7 predicted proteins | sample 3395091 | NCBI WGS metagenome assembly VAPM01 (sample SAMN08290445, study PRJNA428436) | hydrothermal vent metagenome | isolation source: Deep-sea hydrothermal vent chimney 3 | place: Pacific Ocean: Juan De Fuca Ridge | reverse complement strand
TAAATAACTGACATCATCACCGTTTAAAGCTGTAGCAATCGCATCCACCACATCTTTTTCTGACACTTCCCACAGTGCCGCTTTATGCTGGTCTACTGCAATGATAAATTTGTCTGCCTTTGCTTCAATACTGTCATCGATATCAACGACTGCTTCTGTTTTTTCAAAAACAGCACGTACTTTTTTGGCAATATCCAGTTGCCCACCGTAATCCAGGCCATAAATTTCAGCGACCAGAGGTGATTGCACAGGTGGACCAGGCGGCACTTCCACAATTTTTACATTGGCATTATATTTTGCCGCTATTTCTTGCAATGGTTCCCGCAAAGCCTGTGCAATAGTATGGCTCTTTAAATCACGCTGCTTTTTATCAACAAGATTAACCTGAATATCGGCAACATTGGCACCCTGACGCAAATAGTACTGACGAACCAGACCATTGAAATTAATCGGTGCGGCTGTGCCGGAATAAATCTGGTAATTTTTAACTTCCGGAATTGTTTTAAGATGATCGCCTAATGTTGTTAATACCCGTGTCGTCTGTTCAAGCGTAGTGCCTTCAGGCATATCAACCACAATCTGAAACTCCGACTTGTTATCAAACGGTAACATTTTTAACACCACTGCTTTAAGTGGAATTAAACCGACAGAAAAAACTAATAAAAGAATAATGCCATAGAGTAATTTTTTTTGATTTGCTTTTGCGCTGTTGGCCTTGTCGCTACGATCAATTAAGAACATACCAATATAGCGTTTAAAAAATAAATAATATTTTTCATTATTACTGCTATCATCATGTGCGCCTGGCTTTAACAAACGGTTCGATAACCAGGGTGTAACAACAAAAGCAACCAGCAATGAAATCAACATGCCAATCGATGCATTAATCGGTATTGGGCTCATATACGGCCCCATTAAACCACTAACAAAGGCCATTGGTAATAAGGCTGCAATGACGGTAAAAGTGGCTAATATTGTTGGCCCACCCACTTCGTCCACGGCAGAAGGAATGGAGTCTTTTAATTTGCCAACACCTAACATCATATGTCGATGAATATTTTCGACAACAACAATGGCATCATCAACTAAAATACCAATGGAGAAAATCAAGGCGAAAAGCGAAACACGATTAAGGGTAAAACCCCATGCCCATGATGCAAACAGAGTCATTGCCAGCGTAATAGTAACGGCTAACCCCACAATAACGGCTTCACGTTTACCCAAAGCAAACAACACAAGAATAACCACCGACAAAGTTGCAAAAACAAGCTTTTGAATTAATTTTTGAGCTTTGGTGTTCGCTGTTTCACCATAATTTCTTGTAATATCCAGGCGGATGTTATCGGGAATAAACACACCTTTTAATTGCTCAACCCGCTTAATAACCGCATTGGAAACATCAACCGCATTCACGCCGGCCTGCTTCGCAATGGCGATCGTAACCGCCGGATAATTATCTATTTTATTACCGTGTAAAGTAATATTGTTAGCCTGCTCCGCTGAACGCTTAATTTTTGCAACATCACGTAAATAAACAGGCTTTCCATTATGCACGGCGACAATCAAATCCTGTAGCTCGCCAATCGTAGACAAAAACTGTCCTGCCTGTACCGCAAACTCTTTATTATTGGTAACTGTATAACCTGTAGGCTTTGTTACATTGCTCAGGGTTAATGCCTGACGAAGCTCATTTATTGATATATCGTATGCAGCCAGAGCGGTACTATTCAGCTCAACATGAACAACATCTTTATCACCACCGATGGTATAAATATCACGTGTGCCTTTAACACGTTTAATTTCTGTTTCAATCGAGTGCGCAACTTTTAATAAATCATAACTGCCGGTTTCCCTGTCTGTAGACCAGAGTGTTAACGAAACAATGGGCACATCATCAATGCCTTTAGGTTTAATAAGCGGCTTGCCAACACCCAGATTATTCGGTAACCAGTCCTGTTTGGAGTACAATGCATTATATAAACGAACAATAGCCTGCGTGCGGTCTTCACCTACTTTAAACTGAATCGTTAAAACAGACATACCCGGTTTTGAAACAGAATAAATATGTTTAACGCCTTGTAGCTCTGACAAAATTCGCTCGGCAGGCGAACTGACCAACTGTTCAACTTCTTCAGCTGATGCACCATAGAAAGGGATAAACACATTGGCAAAGGTAACATTAATCTGTGGTTCTTCTTCGCGGGGGGTTACAATAATGGCAAAAACACCCAGTAAAAAACCAACTAATGCCAGCAGTGGTGTTATCTCGGAAACTAAAAAGAATTTGGCAATTCTGCCCGATAAACCTAAAGCTGTTTTATCTGTTGTGTTATCAGAACCACCTGTCATTCGTTGTTACCCTGCAAGTTCTGTTGCTGCATAAGGCTAACTGCCCGGGTGGGATCCAGAATAATATTTTCACCTTCCGACAAACCGGCTAATACTTCAATTTCACCCTTTGCATGACGATGCCCTAAACGAATTTGTCGAAACCTGATCACACCTTCTTTATTTTTAATATAAACTGCTGTCACCTCGCCACGATAGGCAACCGCCCGCTTCGGAATAAGTAATGCGCGCTCTTCGCCAATCGTTAAACCCACCCGAGTAGACATACCCGGGTACACTTTGTGGTCACCACGTGGTAAATGCAGCCGAGCAGTAAAAGAATGGCTGAGTGGATCGGCATAAGGACTAATCGACATGGAGCTGACTTCGACAGGTGTGTCCAGATTTTCACCCAGATAAATCTGTGCTTTGTTGTATTTTCTGACTTGATGGATAATAGACTGCGGCAACTGCACACTGGCACGCAATGTTTCCAGCGACAGTCCAGTCATCAGCTTCTGGCCAATATTGGCGAGTTCACCCACTTCGACATGGCGCTTAACCACAATACCACTATAAGGTGCATGTACAATTGTGTTTTCCAGTGATTCATTCGCCTGCTCAAGTAACGCTCGCGCACTTTTAAGACGTGCCTCGGCTTTATCAAGCGCTGACCTGGCAACCAGCCGTTTTGTATAAATTTCCTTAATCCGGGTGTAATCAGATTGTGCTTCAGTAAATTGTGCCTTTGCCGATTTTACGGCTGCGCGTTGCTTTTTGTCCCTGAAACGTACCAGCACATCGCCTTTTTTAACGTAATCATCAATATCAACCGGGATTTCAAGTATCCGGCCACGCACCTGAGAGGCAACCGTTGCCTGCCGTACCGCCTCAATTTGAGCTGATAAATAACGTACTAATGGTATTTTTCTTGTTTCAGCGGGCGCTGTTTCAACAGCAGCATAACTAACTATTGTAATAGAAAACAAAATCACATATGCCACAGTGGTATAAAATTTAAATTTTAGCATTTTCCTTATCCACCAATACCAATTATTTTACAATTAAACTACAGTTTATAATACCAAGTTCAGCAACAGAATAAATTAAAACTTAATTTGATTTATCTGAATTTATATTATTATCCTCAGCATAACGACACATCTTGTTAAGCGCCTCCAGTTCAAGCGGAAGAGCAGCGTAATCTTCCATTTTTACCAGATAGTCAAGTACACCAGCCTGTCGGGTAATATTGGGGAACCCAAAACTGGCTGCAGAGCCTTTTAATTTATGTGCTGTTGCCTGAAATGCTGACCAGTCTTTTGAGCCAAGTGCCTTCATCAGCAAGCTTAATTCAGCATCTAAACTGTTAATAAATTTTATTCGCAAATCGTCAAGTGCAGAATCAATCTGCTCATGACTCTGGATGCAAGAGTTTTCATTCTTCAGAGTTAAATGCTCACTCAACACTTTATAAAATTCGTCTCGATCAACAGGTTTTGACAAAAATCCAGTACAGCCTGCCTGATAACAACACTCTCTGTCTTCTTTCATCACATTTGCCGTTAGCGCAACAACAGGTATTGTATAACCCAGTTTGATGATTTTTTTTGTTGCCTGAACACCATCCATGCGTGGCATTTGCATATCCATCAGGATTAAATCATAGTGACCACGCTGCACTTTTTCAACAGCCTCAATACCATCGACCGCAATATCAACACTTGCTCCGGTTGCTGAAATAAACAATTCAAATAAATTCTGATTATCCTCACTGTCTTCAGCAACCAGGATATTACCTTGTAACTCAGGAACAACACCCAATGTTAAGTCTTTTTCTTTATATCGCATGGCATCATCTTCATTCATTGCAATATCATCAGATTGCACCTCACCCGTGCTGATATTAAACAATAATTTTGTACCCACATTTTTCAGACTTTCTACATAAATATCACCACCTAACTGTTTAACCAGTTGTCTTGATATATACAAACCTAAACCAGTACCACCATACTTACGCGTGGTAGTCGAGTCAGCCTGTGCAAAAGGTTTAAACAAACGTTCTAATTGTGTTGCCGATATGCCCACACCCGTATCACTAATAGTAATATCAATATTTTTTTCAAAAGCAGAATATGCGACACTTACTTTCACAAAACCTTTATCAGTAAACTTGATGGCATTGCTACATAAATTAAGTAGTACTTGCTTCAATCGTGTGGGATCGGTTTGAATATAAACAGGAATAGGGAAGTTGTACTCCACAGAAAAACCCAGGCCTTTTTCCATTGCCTGCAACTGCATAAGTTGTATAACATCTTCAATTAAATTAAATAAATTTGTTCTGATTATTTCAACTTCCAGTTTATCTGACTCTATCTTTGACAAATCCAGGATCTCGTTAATTACAGCCAGCAAATGCTTACCATTACGTAGTATGGTTTTTAGTGCCTGTTCATTCTGTTCACAAGATTGCCCTGCCAATACTGATTCAGAGAAACCAATAATAGCCGTTAAGGGGGTACGAATTTCATGACTCATGTGTGCAAGGAATGCACTTTTAGCTTTATTGGCTGACTCTGCATTCAGTTTCTCAATCAAGGCTTTGTGCTCTGAAATTGCAGACTCTTTTCTTTCTGTCACATCCTGCAAAACTCCAAATAAAACCACGCCATAATGATCGTCAACTTCAACCTCGGCAATAATAGATATAAAACGCTTGCTGTTATCCCGACGATTAAATTCAAGCTCCGTTTCAAATGATTTTTGCTGTTGCACTGCCTTTTTATAAAAATCAAATAACTTTCTACGGCATTTTTTCTCCAGCATGGCCAATAATTTTTTGAAACTTATTTCTTCACCTTCATTTAAACCAAGAATATTGTATGCTTCATTTGATGCATTAATCTGCTGACTTGTGCCCACAATATCCCAGTGCCCCATGTGAGCAATACGTTGTGCCAGCTCCAACCGGCCAGTTCGCTCCTTAACCCGCACTTCAAGTGTTTTATTTAAGAATACAAGTTTATCTATTGCCGCATCATTTGATTCAAGGCTTTTCTTTAAGCGCCGCATCATAATATTAAATGCATTTGCCAGAACACCTATTTCATCAGCTGATTTAACTGTCACTTCTTTATCAAGATTACCATCAGTAATTCGTTCCGCACCTTTGATTAGCTCACGAACAGGTTTCAATGTGTTATATTTGAAAATGATAAAAATAAACAGGCTTAAAATCAGAATAATAAATGCATTAGTCTGTAGCTGTTTAATAACATCTTTTTTTGCAAGCGTATATAATCTTGTATGGTCAACCCCTATAACAATTTCTGCAATTTTTTTATTTTCAAATATTACAGGAAAGGTTGCGTGGCTAATATTTTCAGACTGCCTGACCTGGCTAACAACATTCAATACACCCCTGCTTTCAATATCCTCTGCTGCAGCCTCAACATACTTGTTTTTATAATTTAGAAAATAGGATGCTGGCAGACCATCTACCGACAGGATAACCCCATAAGCAATGTCTTCAACCAATGACATACTCGCGGTATAATTGTCCAGTGTAATATAGTCACTGGAAAGAATCGCTTCCTGGCTCACCCTGGCAAGGAACTGACTATTTGCTTTTGCCTGTTTTAACAGATCTTTATGCGCCTCACGTTTGTTATCGACATAGCTAAAATATGCACTCAAGCCCATTGTAATAGATAAAATACAAATCATCATCAAGATGAATTTCGCACCTAATGATACCTTTATCGGTTTTTTCTGGAGTTGGGTTACTTGTGAGGGCTTTACTGACACAAATCTGTTCCGTTTATATAATATACTTCTCTACCAGTATACTATCGGCGCGAACAGAAATAGACTTTAGTCGCTATAAGTAATAATAACTACTAATGAAAGGTTTCGGCACACCAATCTTCAATAATTCGCCGCGTTTCTTCCGGTTTTTCAGTTAGCAACCAGTGATCAGCATCAACCACCTCAATTCTTGCATCAGGAAAACGCTCTATTATTTCCTTTGTTTTATCAAACGAACTGATCGTTGCACCACCGGACAGCAAAACCAGCACAGGAACTTTAATATTTTCTAACGAGGGCAATGGCTGCACAACCTCATTAACATCCTGCAGATAATTTGCAAGTGGAATAAATTTGAAGTCTGCCAATGGATTAGTATATAAATCGGCAATGGTTAATTCAGGTTGTTCTTTTAAGGTTGCACGGGTCTTTTCATCAAGTGCACGCAAATCACGTTTAGGTATTGACCAACGCTTAATTCCCAGCCGGTTTAAAATACGCAACACTATCCGTATAACAGATAAAAGGTAACGATAGCGTTTTGCTTTACTTAGCAGGCCATGCAAATTCTCGGGAAAAACCGGATCAATTAAAATTAACCCCCTGCAACGTTCCGGAAACTGGCTTGCGTATGTAATTGCAACTTGCGCACCAAGACTATGCCCCATTAATACCGTCTGCTGATAGTGTTCGGTTTGCATAACCAGGTTTAAATCGTCTATCCAGGTTGCCCGTGAATAGCTGCCACGGTACATGGATTCACCATGACCGCGTAAATCAATACGCAATAAATCCCAATGTTCTTTTAAACGGGTATATTCAACAAACTCACTGTAGCGGGTGCAATTACTTGCCAGACCATGAATTAAAGTTAACAACGGTTTTAACTGTTGTTCACGCGTAAGGCGGTAACCCAAAGTTGCACCGTCATCCGTTTTGATGCTGGATTTTATTTCAACGCTACTCATAAAACACGTTACACAACCTAAAAGCTCGCGCCCAGTCGAAGATAAAATTGATCTTCACCGATTACGCTGTCATGCCCACGCGCATAGCCTAATATAATTCGAATAACGTTACTGTAACCAAAAATTACATCTGAATATAACTCTATACCCGACCCCGTGTAATATTTATCCGGGCTACCGTCTCGCCATGTTGCTCCACGATCAATAAATACGGCCGCTGATAATTGCTGTAAACCAATCGGTGGTGTCATTAAGCTGCCTTCCGGTCGCCAGATAGGGAAACGGTATTCCATACTCATCAGGCGCATTTTGCGATTTCTTAACTCGGCCCGACCTTCACTGTAGCCCCTTAAAATATAATCACGACGGTTAAACGGTGAGCCAATTAATGTTGACGAAAGAAGTCCTGGTTCAAAGTTGGTATTCTGGCTGCCACCTAACTGGAATGGCCTTGGGTTATCTGTACCACGACCCTCAACTGCACGCAGCGCAAGCACATGAGCTCCACCTAACCGAATATATTCACGCCAGTCTGCAACATGTACTTTACCGGTATAGTCGCTGTTGCCAATTCGATCACTGTCTTCTGTTACAAGCTGAATAACTCGTCCTTCGGCACGACTAACTGATTTTGCGTGTATTGCCGTATTATTATAAACAACCGCCATACCCAGTAAATTATCTACCGTTGATGCAAGACTGCCAATACTGCTATTTTTCCGCCAGCCATCTTTCTCGGTTTCTTTAATCAGCGCTGCATGGAATGACAAACGATCAGTTAATGATAGTAGTGGTAAAACCATTTCTGCCTGCTGCACATCATTACCACGTACACGAACCAGATTATCGTTACTATCAACAAATAAATCATTTGTGTGTGATGCATGTAATTTAAATGTTGGAAACCAGCGGTCGTAAACATAGTCGACGGAACCAAGCCAGTCCTCATAGCTTGAATCATAATTAGCATAGGAGATCGACACACCGTAAATGTGCCTTGCCAATATGTCCCAACCAGTAGTAAAAGCACCCACCTGATAATAGTCTTCTGCTATGGCTAAAACCGGATGATACCAGCGAGGGATAATGCTCTCTGCGGGAGAATAGTCTTTAACTGCTTCCGTTTTGATATCAGCAGGTGCAGGCTTTGCAATAGCGGTGCTGGCTTTTTTAGCCACAGGAACATCGCGAGTTTCTTTTACGGCTAACTTAAAAACATCGTAACCCTGTTGGGTGTAACCCACGTAATACAGTTCATTTTCATCTTTACCCTGCACAGGATAAAAACCACCACCGACTAAATCGGTTAAGCTGGTGGTTTTACCCGACTCGATATTAAGGCGACGAATATTATAAATACCACCATTGTCAGAACTGTATAAAATATTTTTACCATCTGCTGAATAAACAGGGTTGGTTTCAATTACATCGTCCTGGGTAACAAAATGCCATTGCTTTGTCGCAATATCAAACTTCTCCAGATTCCAGCCGGTCTCGGGGCGAAATACTGAAGCAATAACAGTATCTTCTGTTGGTGACCAGTCAACCGATGCGATGACTTCAGCATATTTTCCTTTCCACAATGTTTCCTTATACTGTCCATTCGCATCAAGAAGATGTACTTCATTTTTAGCCAGACCATTTTTAATTGCTATTAACTGTTTACCATCCGGGCTCCAGCTAACTGTTCGGTATCGTGCACACTTTGTTAAACGCGTTTCGGCACCACTGGCCGGATCGATATGATAAAGATCATAGTAAATAGCTGCATTCCGACAGCGTTCCGGCTTTGCCAGAATAATACCGGCTTGTTCATGCAGGTCGAAGCGCGCAGCCACTCTTAGCTCGGTTAATTCTTTTGCAGCCTGGTAACCACCTTTTTTTCCCGGACGGATAACCTTGAGTGCCATATTTTTATCGGCATTATAATCAACATAATAAATGTCACCTTTTGCAGACACCTGCAATGGCCCGGTAAAGTAACCTTCACTGGTAAGACGTTCACCAATCAATTCACCACGTTCTTTAACCGCCTGCCACTGTAGTTGATACCTGGCTTTCATTGCAGCTTCAAATTCGTCCCATAAACCCCACATATCCTTACCCACGGTGTAATAGGCGTTTGAATTCAGGCGCCATGGAATGACGTTGTCAGAATAATTATCAACAAGCTCGATAATTTTTCTCTTGCCATATTTTTCTTCGAGATACTGAAAAAAATGGACACCATATAAATAACGCGAAGTATTCATTGGCCAGTCGGATAACAGCGGCGCATTCACATGGCGTAATGTTTTAAAACCGTCTTTCGCTTCCATCCGCATTAGCATGTCAAAATAACTACTTTGCCCACGACCTACGCCACGCTCTTTGTCTGTTTCGCCATAAGTTGCCAAACCTTCAATAAGCCATGATGGCTGATAAGCATTTGGGAAAGCGGTAAAAAAAGGAAAGATATAAGCAGCGCGGCCAAAGATTTTACGCATAACCGATGCGGCACCGGTTGCTTTATCTAAATGTAAAATATGAATATATTCATGTTTAATAACGGTTTCCAGCCAGTCTGAGTTATCTTCAATACTGTTAACACTGTCCGGCCCCGACAAAAATATACCGGTTCGATTGGTTGGGAAGGGTGTTGCATAACCATTTGCAATATCATATTCATCAGTCAGAATAATGTCAGTCTTGTCCACTGGCGTCCAATCCAGTATTAAACTCAATTCAGAGTGTACCTCTTCTGCAATCGCCAGGGTGCGCCGTGCCAGCTCTTCCCCACCCGTATGGAAGTGACAACGAAAATGTTTTGATTCAAGGGTGAACCAGTCAAGGGTGTAATCATGCAATATTGCCGCTTTAGCGGGTAACGCGCTCAATGCTAAAATAATTAGTGCAAAAAATGATGCTGCAAATTGTTTCACTGCAGGCCTTGTCTCTGAAAAATAATACCCCATACCCCATCCTTCCCGATCAAAATATCCTGTTTTTATTTAAGCCAGTAGCAACACTGTAGATACAATAACTCAATATTTAGTGCTGTCTGGCTATACCTTATATATATTGCTAAGGGAAGATAGCATTTCAGGCTCTGGCCTGCAATTTTCTGGTAGTTTTACCCTGAACAAGAGTATATTAAATCACTGGGCAGCCCCTAAAACATAGAGTATCAGCCATAATCACAATTTTTTGATTTCGACGATACTGTTAAGTTTTGGCTAGCATTTACTGCTGGGTAAGTATGTTGTATTTATTTTGATTTGACGACAACGGCATATTTTAATTTGTCCATCGCCACTATTAAACAGTTTGTTCTTTTAAAGCCAGCCCTGCCTGCTTGAAGATTTGATCGGCTCGATGGCGAATGGTTTAGCTCAATTTATAATAATCTTGCCCTACTACTTTAAACTTAAAGCGATAACAGTACAGACTACGATTATTCCAGGGCCATCTGGGCTGATAATTTGCCAATACCGACATCAAACTCGCTCCACTTTAGCCGGCAAACCTTGTCTTGCTGTGCTACCAACAACCCAGTCTGCCAACACCGATAAGCCTTTACGAGTTGGGTCTGAAAATCCCAGATCATTAATATTGACACCATAACCCGCCATACTGTTGGCTTTTTGAATCGTATTACCAATTCGATGTGCCCGTGCACCCAGTTCACGGTGGCCATAACCATGCTCGATACCCAATACACCAGGCTGTATACCATTTCTTACCATGGCGATGCCAGTTACGGCACCACCAGGTGTAGTAATACGAATTTTGTGCCCTGAGCGAATACCCAATTTTTCAGCATCCAAAGTGTGCATACTAATTGCATTTTTTGGCTTAATTTGCTGCAAACTGGCTATGCCTATAGTGTGTGATGATTGCAGGTTGGATTTAGTGCTGATCACTTTAAACGGCCATTCACTAGCACTAAAAGTATCGTCCAATAGTGATCCATCAGCAAGTTTTTCTTCAACCCAGGTGGGTGTACCAATAAAACGCTCACCATTGAGCGTGTTACGTGCAGTTGCCAGTTCTTCATCATAGATCTGCATCGGTTTTTTATAACGATGCTTCAGTTTACTACCTTTATAAGACTGATCACTGTTTTCAAAACGACCACCCCGTGCATAAACATAGGCGACTCTACGCCATTCTTCCGGTTTTAGTGTACTCTTAATCACCCCTGCAATTCGGTCGACCCCCGTCAATGCAAGCTCCTCATCATTTGCCTCTGGTACAGCACCGCTGTCGTATGCAACGTTCGCAGCGGCACGTAAATAAAAATCTTCCGGAGTATTAATTGCAAACTGGTTACCGTCCTTATCACTAATTGCATTCTCACCAAAACCAGGCAGCCCCATACATTTGGCAACAGCGATAAAGAAAGTTTCCATTTGTATCACCTGGCCTTCGGCGTTTTTTGCCATCGCAGGCTCGACCACTGGCCAGCGAGCCGTACTGACTTTAGTCAGGTTAGCACCCCAGGCGCTGGCCCAGCCCCAACTTTCATACAATACGGAATCCGGTACGATGTAATCTGCATACGTATTCGACTCATTAATAAATGGATCGATAGAAACTATCAGTGGCAGCTCTTTAGGATCAACTAATTTTTCTTTTACTTGTGCTTCCATTCCGGCGATACCATAAACCGGGTTAGCACTCCAAAGAATTAATGCTTTGAGGCGATAAGGGTAACCATTAAGTGCCGAGGTCAGGTATTCTGATGACATAGCAGGTGACAGTGGATACCACGGCGCCCTGGTAGGGTAAGGGTTTTCACCCGCAGCAACACGACGTTTATATTCACTGCTCTTAGTATAAGGGAAACGTTGGCGTCCCAGCCCAAGCCCTTTTGCCTTCACCTTTCCTTTAAACTTCTTCAGGTTATAACGTGGCCCCGATGCAATTTCCTTAAAGCGACCCGCGCTTGCACTGGTACCGCCTTTCCAGTTCAGATTGCCAACCATCGAGTTTAACATCACGATGGCATAGGCATTATAAAAACCGCTACTTCCCATGGTTCCACCATGCGTATCCACTGCAGCTTTTTTGCCATGGCTGGTAAATTCTCGTGCGAGATCAACCAGAGTATCAACTGGAATACCGCAAATACTGGAATATTCTTCCAGGGTATGCTTTTTAGCTTCTTCATGTAACAGGCTAAAGCTGGTTTTAACTGCAACTTCCGATCCATCGGTAAGTTTAATTTTACCATTAAAAAACAGCTCAGCTTCACCTGCCTTATTGTGTGCCATGGGCTTGCCACTTGCAGAGTCAATAACAACAGCCGGTGGCTTTTTACCTTTCTTCGTAACAAAAACAGCACCAAGATCTGTACTACGCAGGAACTTACCCTGAGCAGGATGACCTGTTTCAACAATCACCAGATGAGTCGCATTGGACCAGCTCGCTTCACCTGCTGCTTTTGCTGCTGCAGGGCCAGGCTGTCTTAAAAATATTTCATCGTAGCGTTGTTTTTCAATGATCCAGCTAATCATGGCCATCGCCAATGCGCCATCGGTGTTCGGTTTTATGGGTATCCAGCGGCTACGATCTGAAGCCGCCATGTTATCGCTATTGGTTAATACCGGATCAATAACAACGTATTTTAATTTACCTTCGCTGCGTGATTTTGCAATTAACTGACCTTGACGTTTAAATGGGTTACCTGCATTTCCGGGTGCAGTACCAATAAACATCAAAAATTCCGCATTAGCAAAATCCGGTTTTAAATGTGGCTGTTTTTTCCAGTTGCCTAACAATGATGCATAGCCCGACCGCATGGACAAGCCACAATAAGAACGATGCCCGGTAAAGTTAACCGTACCAAAACTGGCTTTAGCAAAACGTGCCGCAAAACGTAGACGGCCATCTTTAAAGGGAGCAAACACGGCTAGCTGGTTTGCCACTGGTCCAAACTCGGGTTGCTCAGGATCTATTGGCGTTTTTAAATCACGAATTGCACGCAACCCATCCACATGGCCTTCCTTAAATAAATCACCCCCCTCCACAACTTCTTTAACTAATTGCTCAAACGAGATAGGTGCCCATTGGCCACTGCCGCGTGGCCCAACACGTTTTAACGGTACCTTAACCCGATCAGCCGCATTGAGTTTTTCAAGTACAGCGTTGCCACGCCCACAAGCCGTTGAGCGGGACAACAAACCTTTTTCCTGAAAACGACTCAGTGCCTGAAAGCTTTCTTTTATTGGCGTTTCATAAGGTAAAAAAGGATCTGAAGAAAGCAAATGGTATGGGTTACCCGTAACCCGTAAAACCTGCTGCGTTTTATTGTCGATTCGAACGCGCACACCACATACGGTGGTGCATCCCATACACATGGTGTATGAAACTGTCTGATCCGGATTGATAGTCAGTTCACCGGTTTTAGGGTCAACATTGAATTCTGGTTTAGGTGCATAACCGGAAACAGGATCCAGTGTACTGTCTTTATCGAGTACGGCTTTCAACATTTTATTAGCCGTATGGCTGAAACCAAAACCGAACAAACTGAATGCACCAGCAGCGGTTACTGTTTTGATAATTTTGCGGCGGGAAGTCAACATGACTTATTCTCCTGACAAATGAATAGGGTTGTAAGACAAGCGGAATTAAACCGCAGAATTTTGTTTTTCTCCCTGCCAGGGCAGGAAGCTAGTGAACAGCAATAAGAGAAACACCCAAAGCCCAAGTATGCTCAAAATACCAAGCAATCCTTCACTACCTAATGGTAAGGAATAGTCGTAAAAACCAATACCTGTTTTGGGGATACGCTGGCCATCGATAAACATGCTCCAACGAAACAGCCAGGCACCGGCAACGGCTAACAAACCCGCGACCCAAATAGTTGGCTGTGTTTTAATCAAGGCCAATAACAATGGTGTGATAGTGCATATTACCAGCCACAACAAAGTAAACGATGTGTAATTGTATTCAGTTGCCAGGCGCTGTAGCACCATACCTGATGAACTAAAACCAGCCACACCACTGATATACCAGATAAATTGCAACAATAAAGTTAGCCCAAGACTGTTAACCAGTATGTTACTTAATTGCTGGTTAACCATTAAGTTGTTACCCGCCAATAAGCGATTCAAAAGCAAACTTAAGCCTGTTGCACCACTGATACCGGTAACAACAAATAACAAAGGCATCATCATTGTATTCCACAAAGGGCGTGCTGCAATAATTGCGACTTCGGCACCGGTATAAAGTGCGACCAGCGTTGCAGCAACTAACGTCAACAACCCGATTTTTTTTATTGCACCAGGTGCGGTGACTCCACCAAAAGCTAATAGTGTTGATAATCGTGCCACCAGGCCGATTTGATATTTTGCCTGTTGTAACATTGCGGGTCGGTATATCAACCAGGCATAAACCATTAGCAGTACAACATAAATTGGCAGAAAAAATGCACCCCACGACATCCATGAACCCGGGGTAAAGTACAGGTAAAAATTATAAAAGCGTGCGGGTTGATGCAAGTCAGAAATTAATGCAATCGGTGCAGCAATACCACAGGTAATCGCGACCAACAAAGCTAAACGTGCGACCTTCTCATATTGTGCTTTACCAAAAACAAAGTACGGCATGGTCAATAGAAAAGCACCATAACTCAATGCTATCAGGAAGAAATACTGTACACCCCAGGCAATCCAGGTAACCTCATAACTGACATTAATTAACTCTATAATATTTGATTGTGTGCTCATGATTTATTCTCCTTACCCATGGCGACTTGCCGATTCCACAATGATGCAGAACCTTCCACCTTGCTCGAAATACGATCGTCCAGGCCAATGTAGTACACCTGTGGTCTGGTTTTCATTTCCGGCCTTAAACCCCGAGTAGCATATTTTGAAATCAGTTTTGCTACTTCACTTTCCGGATCTTTCAAATTGCCAAAAATACGCGCACCACCAACACAGGTTTCAACACAGGCAGGTAACAGACCGACCTCGACGCGGTGAACACAAAATGTGC
>VAPM010011302.1_pt1 | contig 15108 bp, 14 predicted proteins | sample 3395091 | NCBI WGS metagenome assembly VAPM01 (sample SAMN08290445, study PRJNA428436) | hydrothermal vent metagenome | isolation source: Deep-sea hydrothermal vent chimney 3 | place: Pacific Ocean: Juan De Fuca Ridge | reverse complement strand
TTTGCGGAAATTTCAGAAGCGGGTGAAATCAATGATTTTTCGGAAGTTCCTTTTTCATTATTAATGCCAGCGTTTATTACCAGCGAATTAAAAACGGCATATCAAATTGGGTTCCTGATTTTTATTCCATTTTTAATTATTGATTTAGTGGTGGCCAGTGTGTTGATGGCCATGGGTATGATGATGTTGTCGCCGATGATTATTTCGTTGCCTTTCAAAATTATGCTGTTTGTTCTGGTGGATGGCTGGGCCATGATAATGGGTACTCTGGCATCCAGTTTTTATGTTTAATGTTTTTATTCTGTCAATGAATAACCGGTTAATACACAGGTCATTACAATGAGCCCGGAAATGGTCATGACAATCGCTAATCAGGCGCTGGAGCTAGTGTTACTAATGACTGGCGTTATTCTTTTGCCTGCTTTGGCCGTGGGTTTGTTGGTGAGTATGTTTCAGGCTGCTACGCAATTGAATGAACAGACCTTGAGCTTTATTCCAAAGCTGGGAGTGACATTTATAACCCTGATGGTTGCCGGTTCTTGGTTATTACAGTTGTTAATGACATTCACGAAACGTCTTATTACTGACATCCCGATGATTATCGGTTAATAGGAATGACATGACATGATGACTCTGACCAGTGCGGAAATCATGTCATGGGTAGGTTCATTTGTTTGGCCATTGTTCAGGATTGCCGCATTAGTGGCAGCAGCTCCTGTTTTTGGTGCGCGTACCATCCCGGCTTCAGTCAAAGTGATATTCGCGGTTGTTTTTACTCTGATCATTGCACCCATATCCCCACCGGTACCTGTCGTGGATCCTTTGAGCGGTGAAGCAGTGTTAATTGTGATGAATCAGATATTAATCGGTGGTGCAATGGGGCTGGCGTTACAACTGGTTTTTGCCATGTTTATTGTAGGCGGGCAGATCATTGCCTTTCAGATGGGCCTGGGTTTTGCTTCCATGGTTGATCCTTCATCCGGCACGCAGGTGCCAGTGGTGAGTCAGTTTTATGTCATTGTACTTACCCTAGTGTTTCTTGCGCTGGATGGCCACCTGACATTTATCAGCGTCATGGCAGAAAGTTTTCACACCTTACCTATTGGTGTTAACGGGTTGAGTAATACCGGTTTGTGGGCATTGGTGAATTGGGGAGGGAATATGTATGCCGGTGCAGTACAAATTGCGCTTCCGGCAATTGCCTCATTGTTACTGATTAACCTGGCTTTCGGTATTGTCACCCGTGCTGCACCTCAGTTTAATATTTTTTCCATCGGTTTTCCGGTGATCATGGTGGCGGGCTTTTTCATCATGCTGGCAACGCTTACAGCCATTCTTCCACAAATAAAATTACAGGTGGCCAATGCCTTTGCGTTGATGCGTGGCCTGGCCGGTGGTTTTTAAAGGGTGATGCATCATGGCTGAAAGTGAAACAGGTCAGGAACGCACCGAGGAGGCGACGGAAAAACGCAAACAGAAATCGCGCGATAAAGGCGAGGTTGTTCGTTCGAAAGAATTAACCACATTGGTAATGATGCTGGTGTCCGGTGCAGGTTTTGTTTTTTTAGGCAGTGCGTTGGTTCAGGATCTTATGCAGGTTTTGCGTGCCCATTTGAGTATTGAGCGTGCGCAAATTTTTGATCTCGCTTCTTATCCTGGTTTGTTGTTCGAAACACTTAAATTTTCCCTTTTTTCAGTTATGCCTCTGTTTATATTGTTGGTGGTGGTTGCCATTGTGGCTCCCATGGCTTTGGGTGGCTGGACTTTTAGTATAAAACCCCTACAGCCCGAACTTAAAAAAATGGACCCTATTAAAGGTCTTGGCCGAGTGTTTTCTCTAAAAGGTTTAATGGAACTTGCCAAGGCACTGGCAAAATTTCTGCTAGTGGGTTCTGTAGCTTATTTCCTGCTGAAAAATAATATTGAAGGTTTTGTGAGTCTGGGCAATGAAAGCCTGGTGCAGGGAATTTCCCGCATGGGTGAAGAATTGATGTGGATGTTTATTTTGTTGAGCAGCGCACTTTTTTTTGTGGTGCTGCTGGATACACCTTTTCAAATATGGGACCACAATCGCAAGCAAAAAATGACTTTGCAGGAAGTGAAAGACGAGCGTAAGGAAACGGATGGCAATCCGGAAGTCAAGAGCAAAATAAGGCAGACGCAGCAGGAAATATCCCAGCGTCGCATGATGGAAGAAGTCCCCAAGGCGGATGTCGTGATTACCAATCCTACGCATTTTGCTGTGGCTTTGCGTTATGACCAGAGCAACATGGGCGCACCGATTGTAGTGGCTCTGGGTGCGGATGAAATTGCGGGGCACATTCGTCGTATTGCCGTGGCCAATGATGTTCCGTTGCTTTCTGCACCACCACTGGCACGTTCCTTGTATTACCATTGTGAACTGAATGAAGAAATTCCTGGGGGGTTGTTTCTGGCGGTCGCCCAGGTGCTGGCTTATGTCTATCAACTGCGACAGTACGAATTTAATGGGGGTGTTGCACCGGAATTTGATACCGATGTGCCTATTCCTGATGATCTTAAACGAGATATTAAGTAATGAATCTTACTGAACTGACAGCCTTCGGGCAACGCTTGCTTCGCTCCGGTCTGGGTGCGCCCATTCTGTTGATGATGATGCTGGGTATGATGGTGATACCTATGCCGCCGTTTTTACTGGATATCTTTTTTACTTTCAATATTTCATTGGCTTTGGTGATTTTACTGGCAGCGGTGTATGTGAAACGACCGTTGGATTTTGAAGTTTTCCCTACCGTCATTTTAATCGCAACATTGTTGCGTCTTGCATTGAATATTGCCTCTACTCGTATTGTTTTGCTGGAAGGTCATACAGGTACTGATGCAGCGGGGCAGGTGATCAGGGCATTTGGAGAATTTGTAGTCGGTGGCAATACGGCGGTGGGACTGGTGATTTTCCTGATTCTGGTAATTATTAATTTTGTGGTGGTTACCAAGGGTGCCACACGAGTAGCGGAAGTGAGTGCCCGGTTTACTTTGGACTCTATGCCTGGCAAGCAAATGGCCATTGATGCAGATTTGAATGCGGGACTGATTAATCAGGAAGAAGCAAAGGCACGGCGCGAAGAAGTCTCGCGTGAATCAGATTTTTACGGTTCCATGGATGGTGCGGGTAAATTTGTGCGTGGTGATGCCATTGCCGGTATTTTGATTTTGGTGATTACCATTATTGGGGGGCTTTCCGTTGGCATGTTGCAGCATGACATGGGACTTGCCGATGCCACACACAATTATACTTTGCTGACCATTGGTGACGGTTTGGTGGCACAAATTCCTGCATTACTGTTATCGACGGCTGCGGGTTTGATGGTGACTCGTGCTTCGGTTTCCACAGACATGGGCGTACAGGTGTTGTCGCAATTATTCAGCAGCCCGCGTGCGCTGGCAATTACTGCTGCCATTCTCGGTATCATGGGCCTGATTCCCGGTATGCCTAATCTGGTGTTTTTATTATTTTCTGCCATGGCAGGTGGTGCTGCCTGGTGGGTGACAGAGCGCAACAAACGCATTGCCGCAGAACCGGTCGCTGCGCCTGTAACGGAAGAGCCCAGTAACGAATCCCGTGAGCTGAGCTGGGATGATGTGGAAGTGGTGGACATGATTGGCCTGGAAGTAGGTTATCGCTTGATTCCCATGGTGGATAAAAATCAGGGCGGGCAGTTAATGGGGCGTATTAAAGGTGTGCGCAAAAAGCTGTCCCAGGAATTAGGTTTTCTGATTCCTTCCGTTCACATTCGTGACAATCTTGATCTTGCCCCTAATGCCTATCGACTCTCACTCATGGGAGTACCGGTGGGTGAGGCAGAAATTCAACCGGAACATGATATGGCGATTAATCCCGGTCAGGTATTCGGTTCGATTCCCGGCACGGCCACCACAGACCCTGCCTTTGGTTTAGAGGCGGTATGGATCGAGGCTTCACAGCGTGATCAGGCACAAAGCCTGGGTTATACCGTGGTGGATGCCAGCACGGTGGTGGCGACGCATCTTAGTCATATTTTACAGAGCCATGCGGATGAATTACTGGGCCATGAGGAAGTGCAGCAACTGTTAGACAAGTTAAGTAAATCTGCACCCAAACTGGTGGAAGATCTGGTCCCCAAACAATTGTCATTGGCCACAGTATTAAAAGTATTACAGAGTTTGTTACAGGAACATATTTCGATTCGTGACATGCGCACCATCGCCGAAACATTGGCGGAACATGCGCCCATTAGTCAAGACGCTGGCGTTTTAACCGCAGCTGTGCGCGTGGCGCTGGGGCGCTCAATTGTCCAACAGATCAGTGGAATGGGGGCTGAACTGTCTGTTTTGACACTGGAACCATCGCTGGAACAGATATTGCATCAGACCTTGCAAGGTGGCGCAGAAGGTGCCGGTGGACTGGAACCGGGACTGGCAGAAAATCTGCACAAGTCTTTGATTGAAGAGACTCAGCGTCAGGAAGCAGCAGGCCGCCCAGCAGTGTTATTAGTTTCGCAAGCGGTAAGAACTCTGCTGGCACGTTTTGTCCGACACAGCATTCCTGGATTACATGTGCTGGCATTTAATGAAATACCGGACAACAAGCAGGTCAAGATTATGGCTACGGTGGGTGGATAAGTTGGAAAGCCGACTCGCTAACCAGAAGCCGCAGGTTTACAGAGGTGTATGGAATGAAGATAAAACGCTTTTTTGCAAAAGAGATGCGGCAGGGGATTCGCCAGGTACGGGATACTCTGGGCGCTGACGCTGTGATTCTTTCCAATGCACAGGTTGATGGTGGTATCGAAATTATTGCCGCAGTTGATTATGACGAATCATTATTACAAGCAGATGCTGCAAGTGAAGATTTGCTGAGTCGCACATCATCATCACCAGCAATACATAAAAACAGGATGGCTGAGCCTAGGATGAACACTCATACAGGGAATGATTTTACACCGGCAGCTCGTGCTGATCGGAAACTTGCCGAAGACACGGTAATGCTGAACACTGCCGCGCTACCGGATTTAAAACTGTCGGCGATGCAAGACAGTGTTTCCTCTCCTGGAGAAATTCCTCGTCCTCCCCAAGCTTCCACACCGGCTCCAACATCGACATCCGTCAATACAAAAAAATCCTCACGTAAACCGGCATCAAACAAAGCTGAAGAAAAAATTCAATGGTCACAGGATCCAGCGATCCTGGAATTAAAAAATGAAATGAGTGATATGCGTGAATTGCTGGAGCAGCAACTCTCTGGATTAGCATGGGGTGATTTAAACCGACGTGATCCGTTACGGGCAAAACTGACACGCTGTTTGCTAGAGCTGGGGTTAAGTCCAACAGTGTGTGAAAAAGTAGCCAATACAGCCGGTGAACATAAGGACTTCGATAACGCCTGGCGTCATGCTCTGGCGGTTTTATCGCATAGTCTTCCAGTGGAAAGTACCGATATTCTTGAACAAGGCGGTGTTGTGGCTCTGGTGGGTGCAACCGGTGTGGGTAAAACCACCACCATTGCCAAACTTGCCGCACGTTATGCATTGAAACATGGCAGTGCCAGTGTGGCCATGGTGACGACAGATGGTTATCGTATTGCCGCACACGAACAATTACGCACTTACGGTCGCATTCTGGATATTCCAGTACGTATTGCCAACACTCATGCAGAATTAGTGGAAGCGCTTAAATTATTGTCGGATCGTGCTTTGGTGTTAGTGGATACTGCGGGCATGAGTCAGCGTGACATGCGCTTGTCACAACAGTTTCAAATGATCAAAAACAGTACGCCAGGTATTAAAACGTATTTAGTGCTATCGGCAACAACACATCGTGCAGGTTTGCGTGAAATCGCCAAAGCCTTTGGTGAAATAAACCTGGATGGTTGCATTCTTACCAAGTTGGATGAAACAACCAGCCTGGGGGGGGCGCTGTCAGCCATGATGGAACACAGTCTTCCGGTAACTTATGTCAGCGATGGTCAACGGGTACCGGAAGATATTCATATAGCACGAGGACACAGCCTGATAAACCGTGCGGTAGTGATTGCACAGGAAACCAATCAGGCACTGAAGCAGGAATCCTTAAATTTAGCGTTTAGCGGGATGGTGGCAAATGCTCATGGCTGAAACAATTGATCAGGCAGCGGGACTTCGCCGAATGGCGAAACCGCGTCCGGTGCAAGTGATCGCAGTAACCAGCGGTAAAGGTGGTGTGGGCAAAACCAATGTGTCCGTCAACATGGGTGTGTGTATGGCCAGCCAGGGAAAGGATGTGATGTTAATGGATGCAGATCTGGGCCTGGCCAATGTGGATGTCATGCTGGGGTTGCATACTCAATACGACTTGTCACACGTCATGTCGGGTGAACGTACACTGGAAGAAGTGATGTGTACCGGACCACAAGGCATGCGCGTGGTACCCGCATCATCCGGTATTCAGGCAATGTCAGAACTGAGTACCGCAGAACATGCTGGTGTTATCAGCGCCTTTAGCGAAATCAGTTATGCCCCCGATGTGTTGATTGTGGATACGGCGGCAGGTATCTCAGATAACGTGGTGACTTTTTCACGCGCAGCACAGGAAGTGGTGGTCGTGGTTTGTGATGAACCGGCTTCTATTACCGATGCCTATGCATTAATCAAGTTGCTCAATCGGGAATACAGCATTTATCGATTTCGTATTGTTGCCAATATGGTGCGCAGTACACAGGAAGGTCGGGCGCTGTATAGCAAAATTCTTAAAGTGACAGATCGTTACCTGGATGCCGCCCTGGATTTTATGGGTGGTGTTCCTTATGACGAATATTTGCGTAAGGCAATACAAAAACAACGAGCGGTGGTTGAAGCTTTCCCTCGTAGTAAATCGGCATTGGCATTCAAGAAGCTCGCCAGCAAAGCCGATAGTTGGCCAGTACCGGCAAATGCTGGCGGCCAATTGGAATTTTTCGTGGAACGGCTAATTATGGCCAGTCAGCAAGAAATAGGAGCGTCGATATGAGTGGAGCGGTCATGTATGCCGAGGCAGAAGCCTACAACCTACCTCTTAATCAAAGTGATGATTTTGATTCACAGGTCAAACAATATGCGCCGTTGGTAAAGCGCATTGCCTATCATTTGATGTCTCGTCTGCCACCCAGTGTGCAGCAGGATGACCTCATTCAGGCAGGTATGATTGGTTTACTGGAGGCATTGAAGAATTACGATGCCACGCAAGGTGCCAGTTTTCAGACCTATGCACGTATTCGAATTCGCGGTGCCATGCTGGACGAAATTCGTAAAAATGACTGGGCACCACGTTCAGTACATCGCAAGGCCAGAATGGTGGCCGAAGTGGTACGAAATATTGAAAATGCCACAGGACGTGATGCGCGTGATCAGGAAATAGCGAAGGAACTTGATGTGTCGCTGGAGGATTATCACCGTCTGTTGCAGGAAGCCAGCGGTCATCGTGTTTTCAGTTATGAAGAGCTGGATGTGGAATCGCATGGCGGTGCCGAAGCTCTGACACAGAAAGTAAAAGGTCCGCTGGAAGGGCTTCAGTCAGCAGACTTTAAAAGCAGCTTGGCAGATGCTATCGCCGGGTTACCGGAACGTGAACGTTTGGTGATGACCTTGTATTACGACGAAGAATTGAACCTGCGTGAAATCGGCTCAATTCTGGGTGTGAGTGAATCACGGGTATGTCAGATTCATAGCCAGGCAGTGATTCGTTTGCAGTCACGTATGACGCAATGGACCAGTGCAGACTAACGAAATGTTATTTTTCAATGTTGATTGAATAGACAGGTAAGCGGAGGATGTTTTGAATAAAGAAATGAAAATTCTCATTGTGGATGACTTTTCCACTATGCGACGGATTATTAAAAACCTGCTTCGTGACCTGGGATACACCAATACGCAGGAAGCGGATGATGGTCTTACTGCATTGCCCATACTGCAAGGTGGTGGTTTTGATTTTCTGGTGACGGACTGGAATATGCCAGGAATGCAGGGTATCGATTTACTTAAGGCGGTGCGGGCGGATGCAAACCTGGCCAGCCTGCCAGTGTTGATGGTCACTGCGGAACAAAAGCGTGAGCAAATCGTGGAAGCTGCTGAAGCCGGTGTTAATGGTTATATTGTCAAACCTTTTACGGCGCAAACGCTGAAAGAAAAAATCGACAAAATTTTTGAACGCATTGAGGCAGGGAGCTGATCATGGCTGGCAACGCACAGGAAAGTATTGTGGAGGAAGATGGCAGTATCCTCGCGCATGCAGAAGAAATGGTACGCGCCATAAAAGAAGGTGATGAAGAGCAGGTTAAAAGCATGCTTGAGTATATTTCTCTGGCGCGTGAAGGCGGGTTGTACAACGAAGTCGGGAAAATGGCCCGGCAGCTGCATGATGCCATGGACACCTTCTGTCAGGAAACACGTATTGATGAACTGGCGGAAGATGCTATTCCTGATGCGCGTACACGCCTTCGCCATGTCATTACCCTGACGCAAAACTCAGCTGATCGCTCGTTAACCGCAGTGGAAAATACTCTGCCAAAATGCGATTCACTATCTGGCCGTATCGATGAGCTGGGTAAATCCTGGCAGAATTTTAAAAAACGTGAAATGTCTGTTGAGCAGTTTCGCGAATTAAGTGCCAGTCTGGAAACATTTTTTGTGGAAGCGGAAAAAGAGACAGGTGATATTCGTGCCGGGTTGAATGAAATCATGATGGCCCAGGACTTCCAGGATTTAACCGGGCAGATTATTACCCGTGTTATCGAACTGGTGGAAGAAGTTGAAGGAAACCTAGTGGATTTGGTGCGTTTGACGGGTGAAAGACTGGTTAATCCATACGAGAAAAAAGAAAAAACTGAAAAGTCAGGTGTTGAAGCAGAAGGCCCGCAAGTGCCAGGCGCTGCTTCCAAAACAGCCGTGAGCGGTCAGGACGAAGTCGATGACTTGCTGTCGAGTCTTGGTTTTTGATTGTGCAAACAAAAAAGTTGAAACCCGATTATGTCAATGGATGAAGATCAAGAATTATTGCAGGATTTCCTGGTCGAGGCCGGTGAAATACTTGAACTGCTGAATGAGCAGCTGGTTGACCTTGAGCAACGCCCGAAAGATTCGGAATTGCTTAATGCTGTATTTCGGGGGTTTCATACCATAAAGGGAGGCGCAAGTTTTTTGAGCCTCACAGCATTGGTTGATATTTGTCATCGTGCCGAAGATGTATTCAATGCCCTGCGTAATGGCGAGAGAGATGTTGATGCAAACTTAATGGATGTCATTCTACCTGTTGTAGACGTGGTGAATGAGCAGTTTGACGAAATTCGTACTGGCCAGGAGCCAACCCCCGCAGCCCCCGAGTTATTGGCGCAGTTGGAAGGTCTGCTTTTGGGCAATGCGGCTGAAGCGGAGCCTACCACAGAGCCTACGCCAGAAGTGACAGAAAAGGTATCTGATAAGGATGCTGATGCAGAATTTGAAGCTATTATTGATGCAGCACAAAATGCGAAAAAAACACAGGATAAACCCGCCAGCAACGCTGAAGAATTTTCCGAAGATGAGTTTGAGGCATTGCTGGATCAATTGCATGGTGAGGGAAAACATGCTGTTGTGTCATCAGACAAACTCATTGGAACAACGACTGCTGCAGACTCCAGTAATGCAACAGAAAAACCAAAGAAAAATGAATCGTCAGATATTATTACTGATAATGAGTTCGAAGCATTATTAGATCAATTACAGGGCACGGGCACACCGGCTGCCGGTCAGTCTCCGGCTAGCGGAAAAGCGGAAAAAAACGCAGCCGAAAAAATACCGGAACAGAAAAAACCGACTGTCGACGTTGTCAAAAAAACTGAAACCAAAAAGTCCAAAGCTCCCACAGCCGTTAAAGAAGCTTCCGCGCAACAGGCAGAAACCACCGTTCGGGTGGATACCAAACGCCTTGATGACATCATGAATATGGTGGGTGAACTGGTTTTGGTGCGCAATCGCGTGGCGACACTGGGTCTGGCTATCCATGATGATGAAATGGCAAAAGTGGTTTCCAATCTTGATGTAGTGACTGCTGATCTGCAATCCGCGATTATGAAAACGCGCATGCAGCCCATTAAAAAAGTGTTTGGACGCTTTCCCCGTGTCGTGCGTGATCTTGCTCGTACTCTCAAAAAAGAAGTCAATCTTGAAATGCAGGGTGAAGATACTGACCTTGATAAAAACCTCGTTGAAGCTTTGGCAGACCCGTTGGTCCATTTGGTGCGTAATGCCGTTGATCATGGTATTGAAACACCGGAACAACGTGAGGCCGCTGGAAAGCCGCGTGCAGGTACGGTGATATTAACAGCAGAACAGGAAGGTGATCATATCCTGTTGCTGATTCAGGACGATGGCAAAGGGATGAATCCTGATAATTTGCGTAATGCTGCTGTAGAAAAAGGCATGATGGATGCTGAAACAGCAGCACGCCTTGAAGATAGAGAATGTTTTAACCTGATATTTGCACCGGGGTTTTCCACCAAACAGGAAATTTCTGATGTATCGGGACGCGGCGTGGGCATGGATGTTGTCAAGACACGCATCGAACAACTGAATGGCACCGCAGAAATTGATTCGGAAGAAGGGCGCGGCAGTATTATTCGTATTCAGGTGCCATTAACGCTGGCCATTATGCCAACATTGATGGTGAAACTTGATGCGCAAATATTTGCTTTGCCATTAGCCAGTGTCAATGAAATATTTCATCTTGATCTAACCCGCACCAATACCGTGGATAGTCAATTGGTTGTGATGGTGCGTGACAAGGCATTGCCTTTGTTTTATTTACGTCGCTGGTTGGTGGACGGTGCGACATATGATGAATTGCCCAAAGAAGGACATGTGGTAGTGGTGAGCATCGGGGCGCAACGTGTGGGTTTTGTGGTTGATAAATTAATTGGCCAGGAAGAAGTTGTGATCAAACCATTGGGTGCATTATTACATGGCATGAAAGGACTTGCCGGAGCGACCATTACCGGTGATGGAAAAATTTCACTGATTCTGGATCTGCCCGGTTTGATGCATACCTATACCGGTAAAAATTAATGGTGCCCATCCTGCACCGGAAGAAACAGTACACATACAAAGTGTGGAGAAATAATTAATGGCTGTCCGTGTATTAGTGGTGGATGACTCACGATTTTTCCGCCGCCGTGTGACGGAAATACTGGAAGCCGATCCACAAATAAAAGTAATTGACAGTGCTGAAAACGGTGTGGAAGCGGTAAGTAAAGCATCACGCCTGAAGCCGGATGTAATCACTATGGATGTGGAGATGCCAGTGATGGATGGTATTACCGCTACACGAAAAATCATGGCAAGCCATCCAACGGCGATTTTGATGTTTTCCTCACTGACCACAGACGGTGCGCGTGCGACGCTGGATGCATTGGATGCCGGTGCTGTGGATTTCTTACCAAAGCGGTTTGAAGATATTTCCAATGATCGTGAAGAAGCCAAAAAGCTTTTATGTGAACGGGTGCGAGCTGTGGGCGCACGACGCACCCCTGTTCGTCCAGTAGTTGTTCCGCGTCCGGTATTTTCGTCAACGCGTCCTGATACAGCTGCGAGCACTACAGCCGCTACAGCTTCAAAAACACCGACGGCTCGCACATCAATAAACAGTGTACTGAAAAAAGGTCAAACAAAACTGGTGGCCATTGGCACTTCCACGGGTGGACCGGTTGCCTTGCAAAATGTGTTGAAACAATTGCCTGAAGCCTTTCCAGCGCCCATTATTTTGATTCAGCACATGCCTGCCAGTTTTACCCATGCTTTTGCTCAACGACTGAATGCTACCTGCGCCATTAACGTGCGTGAAGCACAAGACGGTGATTTACTGGAAGCGGGGCTGGCCTTGTTGGCACCGGGTGGACAACAAATGATTATTGAAAAAAGAGCAGGGCGAGACATTGTCCGTATTACGGATAGTGAGCCAGGCCAAAATTATAAACCCTGTGTGGACATTACCTTTTCTTCCATCGCCACACTGTATCCCGGAAAATTGTTGGCCGTGGTATTAACGGGGATGGGTGCAGATGGCAGGGAAGGCGCAAAACTGATCAAGCAGGGAGGCTCGCCGATATGGGCACAAGATGAGGCATCCTGTGTCGTGTACGGTATGCCTGCGGCTGTCGTGGATGCCGGTATTGTGGATCAGGTTTTGCCGTTAGATGATGTCGGCAAGGCGTTAGCTGAAAAGGTGTAATGTGGATATTCTCAGCATTCTGGGTCTGATCATCGGTTTTGGTGCCATATTGGGTGGCCAATACCTGGAAGGTGGTCATGTCGGTTCGCTGATTAATGGCCCCGCCTGCTTGATCGTATTGGGTGGCACCGTGGGTGCAGTGATGCTGCAATCGCCCCTGCGGGTATTCATGATGTCACTCAAGATGGTTTTCTGGATTATATTCCCCCCTAAATTGAAAAGTGAAGAAGCCATCGAAAAAATTATGGAGTGGAGCAATATTGCCCGCAAAGAAGGACTTTTGGGGCTGGAGGATATTGCAGAAAATGAAAGCAATCCCTTTGCACAAAAAGGTTTGCAGTTGCTGGTGGATGGTAGTGAACCCGAAGTCATTCGCCGAGTCATGGAGGTTGAGCTGGATGCCAAGGAACATTATGGCAATGAAGCTGCAAAGGTATTTGAAAATATGGGCGGGTACAGTCCCACCATTGGCATTATTGGTGCGGTGATGGGGTTGATCCATGTCATGCAAAATCTTGCTGATCCATCAAAGCTGGGCTCGGGTATTGCCACAGCATTTGTGGCCACTATTTATGGTGTGGGTTTGGCGAATTTATTGTTTTTGCCAATGGCAGGAAAATTAAAGGCACAGGTACATGCGCAATCCCAGCTTTATGAAATGATTGTTGAAGGTGTGATTTCTATTGCCGAAGGTGAAAACCCGCGTAATATTGAAACAAAATTGCGAGGCTTTACAGGTTAGTGTTGGGTGGATAATCCGTAATATATACCTGTAGAAATTGAAATTTAGGCGCTTATTGCATGCGCGCTTCATTCTACGGCTGCATTGACATTTTTCACAATAGATTAGCTATTATTCGTCATTTCAACTCGCCATGAAATGAATATGACGCACACTAAACACCTAGATCTCAAACGCTATGGGTATAGTTGTTATGGCACGCAAAAAAAAACCGGAAGAACATGTTAATCACGAGCGCTGGTTAGTTTCCTATGCGGATTTTATTACGCTGTTGTTTGCATTTTTCGTAGTGATGTATTCAATTTCATCGGTAAATGAAGGTAAATACCGCGTATTGTCTGATTCTATTTCTTCCGCCTTTAATCCATCAGAAGCAGGATTACCGATTAAGCTGAATAACCCACTAAAGGCACCGATTGTTTCGCGTGCGGCCATGTCCTCACAGGATTCTAGCGATACGCAGAGTCTATCTGCCTATGGTGGAGTTGAAGCCAGCAGAAAGGATAAAATAAACCTGCGTAAGATTGCCTCCCGTATTTCCAAAGATCTGTCACCGTTAATTGACAATAAATTTGTAAAAGTGAAAAAAAATGATTTGTGGATAGAAATAGAGATAAAGTCCAGTGTTTTATTTGGCAGTGGCAGGGCATCATTACAGGCAAAGGCCCGTCCGGTATTGCGTGATGTTGCAAAAGTGTTAAGTGATTTTAATAATCAGATACAGGTAGAAGGCTTTACTGATAATGTACCCATTGATACGGAGGATTTTCAGTCTAACTGGGAGCTATCAGCGGCCCGCGCAGCCAATGTGGTGCATTTGTTTTCCCGTGCCGGTGTCAAACCCTCGCGGTTGTCTGCCGTAGGTTATGGTGAATTCAAACCGATTGCCGATAATAATACGGCAAAAGGGCGGCAAGCAAATCGGCGTGTAAAAATTATTGTTTTATCGGATGCCATTGCGCGCAGAACCAGTCGTTCCGAGCAACTGGAAAAAACCATTGCCGCTAAACGAAAGGTTAAGAATGCACAATCTGGCATTTCCGCAAATATACCTGCAAAAGGCACGGCACCCATTCATATTCTTCCTCCTGCACGTCAATAAGTGACTGCGAGGGATTCTGCATTGAAAGTCTGGTCCGTCGCAAATCAAAAAGGAGGCGTGGGTAAAACCACTACCGTGGTCAGCCTGGGTGGTCTGCTGGCTCGGCGGGGTTATCGCACATTGTTGCTGGACATGGATCCGCATGGTTCCATGTCATCTTATTTTGGTTTGGACCCGGATCATACCGATGCCAGTTTGTATCGTTTATTCCAGATCAAACAGTCAAAATTGACTGTGCCACCGCAGCAACTTATTCACAAAACTCGTTTCGAGAATCTTTCACTGTTACCCGCATCCACGGCCCTGGCTACGCTGGATCGTCAACTCAGTACCGCTGATGGTATGGGACTAGTGGTCAAACATGCGTTGGACCTGTTGTCTGCAGAATATGATTTTGCCCTCATTGATTGTCCGCCACTGCTGGGTGTTTTGATGGTCAATGCATTGGCTGCCTGTGAACATCTGGTGATTCCGGTGCAAACCGAATTTCTTGCCGTGAAAGGCCTGGAGCGTATGGTGCGAACGCTGAGCATGATTGGTCGCGCTAAACATCGCGTACCGGAATATACTATTTTACCCACTATGTTTGATCGTCGTACCCGCGCTTCTGTCAGCACTTTACGGCATTTACAGGACCGGTATATTTCCTGTTTATGGCGTTCGGTGATTCCTATTGATACCGAATTTCGGGAAGCCAGTCGTGCGGGGGTGCCTTTACCCATTCGTTCACCTAAAGATCGTGGCTCATTGGCCTATGAAGAACTGCTTAATGATTTGCTAACGCCTGCAGCCCAGGGGCATTCATCGGTAGCGACCGGTATTGCTTAAGCCCATGCATAAGAAACCTCATGAATTACATACCCTGGCAGAGCCACAACAAGCTTTGGGTCTGTATCTGGATGCCTTGTTGGATGAAACCACGTTCGTTGTGGAGGAAAATAAACAGGAGCTGTATGTCACTGAAAATGCAGCACTCGAAAGAGCATTGGAAAAGGCGACGGCACTGCCCCTTGAGTCTGTGTCTAAGCCTAAGCCT
>VAPM010082128.1_pt1 | contig 15127 bp, 15 predicted proteins | sample 3395091 | NCBI WGS metagenome assembly VAPM01 (sample SAMN08290445, study PRJNA428436) | hydrothermal vent metagenome | isolation source: Deep-sea hydrothermal vent chimney 3 | place: Pacific Ocean: Juan De Fuca Ridge | reverse complement strand
CCAGACCAGAAACGATCCTCAAAACGTTTGGCCGATTTTTTTGCACGTTTAATTACCGAGCGTTTAATAAAAATAACAATCCATGACATTATTGATGCCAATAGTAACGAGAGCATTACCAATTGCACTACAAAGCTGGCATCGATTACCAAACGCATTATCGACATATCTGTTGACACACTTATTCCCCTGTTAACTTTTCCAGAATCTCTGCTGGCATGGGTAGCGGTTTAAATAAATCCGCATCCAGACAAGCTATTTTAATATTTGCCTTTACCAATACTTCGGTATCACGCTTAACTATTTGTTCAAAGGTAATGCTGGCCTTGCCTTTTTTACTGACCTTCGATTCGACAACCAGTTCATCATTAAATTTTGCTGGTAGCAAGTAATCTATTTGTACCTGACGCACAGCAAAAATAATACCGAACCGTTCACGTAAATCATCCTGTTGTATCGAAAAACTGCGTAACCATTCGGTACGTGCACGTTCCATAAACTTTAAATAATTCGCGTAATAAACCACACCACCAGAATCGGTGTCTTCATAATATATCTGGATAGGCCAATTAAATGTATTCACAATACTCTATAATTTTATTATTTTTTAACCACATAGTTTTTTAATATAAAACAATATAACTTTATCATTGCGAGCGATAGCGCTCGCAATGACCATTTCTTTAATTATATTTCCAAATCTTGTTGTTCCGCTGGGTTACTCGGTGGTGTTAAACCAAAATGCCGGTAGGCCTGTTGGGTTGCAGTTCGGCCACGCGGGGTACGCATCATAAAACCCTGCTGAATTAAAAATGGCTCAAGCACATCTTCAATCGTACCACGTTCTTCGCCAATGGCAGCGGCTAAACTTTCTACACCCACCGGGCCACCATCAAACTTTTGCATGATCGACAATAATAATTTTCTGTCCATCATGTCAAAACCTTCCACATCCACATCCAGCATATTCAGGGCTCGTTCCGCAACCTCACCAGAAACTTCACCATTGGCTTTCACTTCTGCATAATCACGGACACGACGTAATAACCGGTTGGTTATTCGCGGTGTACCACGGGAACGTTTGGCAATTTCAATCGCGCCGGCATCATCCAGCTTGACACCTAAAATTCGTGCTGAGCGTTTTACAATTTGTACCAAATCATTCTGCTGATAAAACTCCAGTCGCTGTACAATACCAAAACGATCTCTTAGCGGTGAAGTTAAAGAACCCGCGCGCGTGGTCGCACCTACTAAAGTAAAAGGCGGCAAGTCCAGTTTAATGGAACGTGCAGCCGGGCCTTCACCAATCATAATATCCAGTTGATAGTCTTCCATTGCCGGATACAGTATTTCTTCGACAACCGGACTTAAACGATGTATTTCATCAATAAAAATAACATCATGTGGCTCAAGGTTGGTTAATAGTGCTGCCAGATCACCTGGGCGTTCTAATACCGGCCCCGAGGTATGCTTTAAATTAACTTCCAGTTCATTGGCGATAATATTTGAAAGTGTGGTTTTACCTAAACCCGGTGGGCCAAAAATTAAAACGTGATCCAGCGCTTCCTGCCGTTTGCGTGCGGCATGAATAAATATTTCCATTTGCTCGCATACTTTAGGCTGGCCGACATAATCGTTTAGATTTTTCGGGCGGATAGCATGGTCAAGTGAATCTTCGCGTTTTTGTTCAGCGCCTGCTGTTAGTCGATCATTTTCTATCATGGTATTCCTTTATACCGTTGCCTTGTTCTTTAAGGCGGCACGAATAAGCTCGCCACTGGAAATATTGTCTTCAGCCAAATCCGCTAGCGCCTGTTGTACCATCATACTGGCTTCCTGTGGTTTATAACCTAACGCTATTAAAGCACTGGTGGCTTCTGTCGTTTCGCCCTGCTGCACAACATGTTGTTGCATATTATCCTGCGCTGGCAGACTCGCGGGTAACCAGTCTTTTAATTTATCCCGCACTTCGATGATGAGTCTTTCCGCTGTTTTCTTGCCTATACCCGGCAATTGTATTAATGCTTTGGTATCATTCTCGTTAACACAACGTGCAAATTCCTGTGCACTGATGCTCGATAAAATAGACAACGCCAGCTTTGCGCCCACACCGTTTACTTTTATCAAGGTTCTGAATAAACGCCGTTCTTCATCCGAAATAAAACCACACAAAAACTGGGCATCTTCACGCACTATCATATGTGTGAAGAGGGTCATTGTTTCCTGTATCTCGGGCAAACTGTAAAAAGTGTTCATCGGTACTTCAACTTCGTAGCCAACGCCTTGCACATCAATAACCAGTATCGGTGGGGTTTTTTCTATTACTTTACCTGTGAGTCGACCAATCATCTTTTTTCTTTATATGGATTCTAAATTCGGGTTCGGCGTTTACGTGCAGAACGTTTAAATACATTCATCGCTTTTAAATCAATTTTATTTTTGCTTAATGCTGATGTTTGCCTGGCCGTTGCCTGTTCAAAATTTTGCATGCTGGTACGCAAATGTGCACGGCATAGTGCAATGGCCAAAGCATCAGCCGCATCTTCCTGCGGAAATTTATTTAAACCTAACAGTACCCGTACCATATGCTGCATTTGCACTTTACTGGCGTTGCCTTTACCCACGATGGCCTGTTTGATTTCACGTGGTGTATATTCATGAACAGGGATGTCCTGATTGGCAACCACACAAATGGCGGTTCCGCGCGCCTGCCCTAACTTCAAAGCCGAGTCCGGGTTGCGGTGCATAAACACTTTTTCAATCGCCATTTCGGTTGGCTGATATTCGGCAATTAATTCGGACAGCCCTCTAAAGATAGACTTGAGCCGGATCGGTAAAGCCTCATCCGGTGTGCGGATGCAACCACTGTTTACCCAGCAACTTTTATTTTTTGTAACGTCAATAATGCCATAGCCCGTAATACGTGAACCCGGGTCGATACCCAAAATTCGCGTAGTTGAACCTGGTTGCTGTTGCTCTGTCAGCTTTGTGGTCGTTGGCTTAATCCTTATCTTATAATTTATTTGGTTTATTATTTATTGATCCAGTGCCTGCATCACCTCTTCGGTAAAGTCGGCATTGGTATACACATTTTGTACGTCATCCAGATCTTCTAACCCATCAATCAAACGCATGACTTTTTCTGCGTCCTCCACCTGTAAATCAACACTGGTGGACGCCACCATCGTGACTTCGGCATGTTCCGGTTCTAAAGATGCTGCAATCATGGCATCTTTCACATTCAGAAAATCTTCCCATAATGTAGTGACATCAATGCTGTCATCATCATTTGTGACGACATCTTCTGCACCCGTTTCCAAAGCCGCATCCATGATTTTGTCTTCATCACTGCCAGCCGGATAACTTAAAATACCTTGCTTGGTAAAAAGATAAGCCACCGAACCATCGGTGCCCAGGTTACCACCCGATTTTGAAAAAGCATGGCGCACTTCAGAAACCGTGCGGTTGATATTATCGGTTAAACATTCTACTAATACCGCAACACCGCCTGGGCCATAACCTTCATAACGGACTTCATCGTAATTTTCATTGTCACCGGCACCGCTGCCACGCTTTACTGCGCGCTCGATGGTGTCGCGCGTCATATTGCCGCTAAGGCCTTTATCGATAGCAGCACGCAGTCGTGGATTTGAATCGGGGTCACCGCCACCCATTTTTGCGGCAACAACAATCTCACGGATTAATTTGGTAAATAATTTGCCACGCTTTGAATCCTGTGCTTTTTTACGGTGTTGTATATTCGCCCACTTACTATGACCTGCCATGCTGACTCCAGATTGATACGTTTGATACAGATATGGGAAGATTTTACCACCACTCATCAGTTTACGCAGGTTAAAACAGGGGGATTTGTCCGAAAATATTGAATAATCGGGCTTATCGTGGAAGATTGTCTTTACAGGTGCGGATAAAGCGCTATGTGTTTGGATCTGAACTTCGTGTTGCATAATGTGTACCTAAAACATTAGCAGAAGCCACCATTTCAAATCAAAGTATGATGGGGTGCACCCAACCTGTGCATTTTGTATGTGTTTTATTCTTCATCGTCCGGAAGGTAGATGGCGGTACGCTCGTGAGTGGGGTTTTGTCCTGAATCAAAGGTAAATTCATGGCTGCCAACTTTGACAATATCGCCCTGTTTCAGTAAATGACGTTCTACTCGGTCATCATTTACAAAGGTGCCATTGGTCGAGTCCATGTCCTGAACAAAAAAGTCCTGTGCGTCATCAAGATAGGGGTTATTTTCCGCAACAATTACGGCATGCAGGCCACTCACTGCATAATCGTCTATATAAATATCGTTATCATCGTTACGGCCAATGGTGGTTGCTGCTTTTTCTAATAAGTAGGAACGCAGGTTAATACCATCGTGTTTCAGAATTAATTTTGCCACCGTTGAACCAAACCCAAGTTATAAATTAGTATTAAACAAAACCGTCAAAAGAACCTAAGGCTGTTCCTGAAACTCCAGTTGAGTACCAGAAACTTCAATTTTGTCTCCCGAGGACAACAACTCACTCTTAACTCCAATCGCACTATTGTTTAGTAATGGGGGTTTAGCATTGGTTGTACCGCTCATTGGCATTAAATAGTATTTGCTGCCTCTTTTGGCAATCACCGCCACCTGTCCACCGGGTGAACCTAATGTCGTATAAGGTTTGCTTAAGGTAATCACTTCGCCCGTTTTAGGCCCGGAAATAATCGACACCTGATATTTTTTAGGTGGCTCAATGACATCTTTGGTATTTTTTTGCGGTGAAATCATCACCGTACGTTCAAATTCGTTTACATTTTCATCAATAAATTTAAATTCATGCCGCCCAATTTTAATCAGGTCACCGTTCGTCAGTTGCCGTTTGGTGACCGGCTTACCATTCAAACTTGTGCCATTGGTACTGTTTAAATCTTCCACATAAGCATGTTGTAACATCAATATTGCAGCATGCTCACCACTAATGGTGGGATCATCAATATGAATATCATTACCAGGCTTTCGGCCGATGGTCAGGCGCTCTTTATCGAGCATGAATTCTTTTATTACTGCACCATCATGGGTTAATACTAATTTAGACATACTATTATCCTGTTAAAAGAAATAAGTTTTATGCAACTGAACCTTCATACCCATTATCATCTGAAAAAGCTTTGCGCATTGTTATCAATATAACCGATATATTATCTTTGCCACCTTTTTCATTGGCAGCGGCGACCAGTTTTTTTCCCGCATCGCTTAAACTGCCTTGTTCACTAAGAATAGCTGATATCTCTTCATCTAGCACAAGATCAGACAGTCCATCCGAGCATAACAGAAACACGTCTCCCGGCTGGATTTCATGTTCGATTAAATCCACTTCAACTTCTTCACTGATCCCTAATGCACGGGTAATTAAATTCCGGCTTACTGCAGAATAGGCTTCTTCTTCTGACAAGTAACCATTATCTACCATTTCCTGCACTAATGAATGGTCGGTTGTCAGCTGGGTTAAAGTCTCACCATTATTAACATATAAACGCGAATCACCTACATTAGCAATAAGTGCCTTACCATTCTGGATTAAACTCATTACCAGCGTTGTTCCCATTCCTGCATATTCTGTGTTTTCGAGCGCTTGCTCAAAAATCTCGGTATTGGCATAGGTTATCGCCTCATACAGGGCGTCGTTGTAATCCACAATTTCCGAGTCAATAATTTCCGGTGTCAGCACGTCATACAATGCATGCTTGATACTCTCTATCGCCAGAGCACTGGCAATTTCACCTGCATTATGCCCGCCCATACCATCGGCAAGAATAAACATACCACGTTCTATATCACAATCAATAGCATCCTCATTATGATCACGAACCTGCCCCACATCCGTCAGGCCAAAAGCATCTATTTTTCTCGAATATTTATTCGCATTGTTGCTCATGCTTTTTTGCTACCTCGCTTTTTGCCGATTCGTTCCTGGCAACGCTGCAGTGCACTGGCCATGCGCTCACCTGATTGAAAACGTTTTTCTAAATCTTTATGTAACGCTTTATTCATAATCGTACTGGTGCAAGCCGGCAAGTCCGGACGGAACATGCGAATATCAGGATGTTTTTCATTTGCAATTTTATACATTAAACTGGCCATTGACTCACCAATAAAGGGAAGCTCACCTGTTAGCAACTGATAAAAAGTAATCCCTAACGAAAATAAATCTGAACGGCCATCTACTTTTTTCCCGGCTAGTTGCTCTGGCGACATATAAGAGGGACTGCCCAATATTGTACCGGTTTTCGTCTTACTTACATCGGTTAAACAGGCAACACCGAAGTCAGTAATTTTTACCGTACCGGTATCTCTATCATAAATAATATTTGCCGGCTTGATATCCCGATGCACAACATTCTTGCCCATTGCATAATCCAGACCCTCGGTTACTTTTATTACAATATCAAATACTTCGGCAGCCGACAGTAAGTTATCAGGCTGGCAATACTCGTTTAACGGCCTGCCTTTAATATAGTCCATTGCAATATATGATAAATCCTGATCTTCACCTACATCATAAATTGTCACAATATTTGGATGGTCAAGTCGACCGGCTGTTTCAGCTTCACGGAAGAAACGTTTTTTCACATCTTCCAGTTTGTCGCCTTCAAACTCCTGCGAAAGCATCATTGTTTTAATTGCAACCGTGCGGCCTATTTTAGGGTCATGCCCCAGGTAAACCATGCCCATTGCACCACGCCCGATTTCTTCATCAATGCTATAGCGGCCAATGGTTGGCTTTTGAATACCCGGACTGCTTAAAATCAGGGTACCATTCATATTTGCTTTTTTGGCACTGCCCCCAAAAGCCAGTGCGTCGGATGCTTCTTTATTACGTCCAATACGTTCCTGAATGTCACTGTAATTTTCATCATGACCTTCAATAAATTTGAAAACAGAGGCCGCCTTGTTTAACTGGCGTTTGCGTTCATAATCCAGACCTAAATTATATAAACTGTGCAATACATCCGGTGTCATTACGCATTTACGGTATTTTTCATAAGCCTGATCCAGTTGTCCCTGTTCATGAAAAGATTTACCAAGTAATAAATGTGCATCGGAAAGTTCCTGCTTAACGCCGGAAAAACTCTGTTCAAAAAGATGTTTAAAGCCAATAACAAAATGCCCTACCACCAGAGCAAATGCCGGTATCATTAAAGGCAACCAGGTTGCACTGGCTATCATTGTTATAAAATGTGCATTAATAAAACCAATCAGCAAAAGAATACTGACAACCAAACCGGTCGTTATACGCAAGCGTGGCAATAAAAAGATAAGGTATAAGGCAACCAGAATATAACTGGCAAGCTGGATCAACTTTGTATTTTCCAGAAAGTGGTACTGCTCACCATTAATCAAACTCGACACAGTATGCGCACTGACCAGTGCCGGTGCCATCGGCGTACCTAATGCAGTGGGAATGATTTTTGTGTGTTGTCGGGTGGTAATACCAACGATAACAATTTTGTTACGTAATGTTTTAGACATCACACGGTTATTATAAACTTCACTGGCTGAAATGATGTTGAATGCAGAACGATCGTCTTTACCCTGATAAAAACGGGGATAAACACGCAACTGTTCATCTGTTGCAACACGCTCGCCACCCATTATCACACCATCTTTTAAATCAACCCGAATATCACGGGTTGATTTATTATTGTTTCGTATCGCCAGCATTAACGAAAACGAGGGCAGGTAATGTTTGCCGTATTGCAAAACTAACGGTTCACTGCGAAAAGTTGAAATATCGCCAACCCCTAATTCAAGATGCCCAATCGCACCAACAAAACGGGTAAGTTCTTTAATGGGTGGGTAAATCACATCGGCTAAAGGAACCGGATCATCAACCCATAACATATTCCACCATGAAGCGGGCCTGGGGATGCCGGTTACTTTTTTCAGCTCGTAACGCTTCAGATATTTACTTAACACGGCACTGCGGGCAATGTTTTTATCGGTCGACGACTGGTAGGGCAAAGCCAGAACCACACGCCCGGCATTGCGAAATGCCATGGCTAAAAGATTGTCGGTATTCAGATTATTCTCGGCCCGTTTTAACAGACGACGTGCGCTTCGGTTATAGGTTTGACGATCGTCATCGAACAGCATTTTTAACTGTTGAATATATTCCAGGCCTGGCGAACTTTGTTTTTTGTCAAAGGGTAATGCAAGGCCAATAACGGCCGGATGGGCTTTTGAAATACGCCGTACAATATCGGCCAGAATATCACGCGGCCAGGGCCATGCACCGAGCTCGTCAAGGGATGTATCATCAATGGCGACCACTACGACCTTAGGGCTGGCAAGCCGCGCTGAAGAAAATTTCACCCCTAACTCATAGGCTGCATCATCAAACTGGCGTAAAAAATGACTACCCGAAAATAGGTGAATGACTAAAACAACCAGCAAACCAATAAACTTATCGGATTTTAAAAAAGCAGAGCGCACTGTCATTCCTTATGTATCAGCTAAACCTTGCCGTTCATTGACCCTGATAAATTCAGGCACACTGTTTTTATTCTGTGTTTTTATCGTTGCTAAGCGACTCATATCATACCTTTATATATGTTCTTGTAATTATCGACACTTTGACCCTAAACATGAATGAATCAGCATACATGATTACAAAAAAAACAGCTATCTGCTTGTTTAATAGGCATATTAGCCCCAAACCGGACAAAATATGTCCAGTTTAGGTAATTCGGGGTAAATTTAGGGTTTTAGCTGTCAGTTTCGGCTTGAACCGGCTGGCGCAATTTGATGTGTAAGTCTCGCAATTGGTTAGCACTCACTTGCGAAGGAGCCTGCGTCAACAAGCAGCTTGCAGACTGGGTTTTAGGGAAAGCCATCACATCACGAATGGAATGCGCGCCCGTCATCAACATAATCAGGCGATCCAGGCCAAAAGCGATGCCGCCATGTGGTGGACAACCAAATTTAAGCGCATCGAGCAGGAAACCAAACTTGTCTTCGGCCTCTTCGTCGCTAATGCCAAGCAATTTAAACACCGACTTTTGGACTTCCGGACTGTGGATTCGGATAGAACCACCGCCTAATTCCGTGCCATTTAAGACCATATCGTATGCCCGAGACAATGTTGTGCCCGGATTGGCTTCTAACTCTGCCACATTATCAACTTGCGGGGCTGTAAAGGGATGATGCAGTGCCGTCCAGCGTTTATTGGCTTCATCTTCTTCGAACATGGGGAAATCAACCACCCACATTGGTTGCCACTCATCGGCTATCAGGCCGCGATCTTCGGCTAACTTGACTCTTAATGCGCCCAACGCTTCATTTACAACCGAGGCTTTATCGGCACCAAAGAAAATCAGATCACCTGTTTCAGCCCCCGTACGTTCTAAAATAGCCGCAACCACGTCATCCGGCAGGAATTTCAAGATCGGCGACTGGCAGCCCTCTTTACCCTGCGATAGATCATTCACTTTAATGTAGGCCAGCCCTTTGGCACCATAAATACCAACAAAATCGGTGTAATTATCAATCTCTTTACGGCTGAGTTCGCAACCCTTCGGTAAACGCAGAGCCGCTACTCGACCTTTAGGATCTTTGGCCGGGCCGCTAAATACTTTGAAATCCACCGCTGCCATCACGTCTTTTAAATCCACTAATTCGAGTGCAATACGCAAGTCCGGTTTATCCGAACCATAACGCAGCATGGCTTCTTCATGACTCATACGTGGAAATGGGTTGGGTAATTCGACACCAATACCTTCTTTGAACACATGGCGCATCATGTTTTCCATCATGTTCATCAGTGTTTCTTCATCTAAAAAGGAGGTTTCGATATCCAGTTGGGTAAATTCCGGCTGGCGATCGGCACGTAAATCTTCGTCACGGAAGCAACGTACAATCTGATAATAGCGATCCATCCCGGACATCATTAGCAATTGTTTAAAAATTTGTGGCGACTGTGGTAAGGCAAAAAAGCTGCCTTCATGGGTACGGCTGGGCACCAGATAATCCCGCGCACCTTCCGGTGTTGCCTTGGTGAGCATGGGGGTTTCGATATCTAAAAAGCCATCTTCTTCTAAATAGCGACGGAATAAATTGGAAATTTTTGAGCGCAATTGCAGGCGTTTTAGCATTTCGGGGCGACGCAGGTCAATATAACGGTACTTAAGGCGATGCTCTTCAGATACGTCATTATCGTCAATCTGGAATGGTGGTGTATCGGCATGACTTAGAATTTCCAGATCCAGTCCCAGTACTTCAATCTGGCCGGTTGCCAGGTTATCGTTTTTAGTGCCTTCAGGACGATGGCGCACTTTGCCCCGTACTCGCAGTACAAACTCATTACGCACACTCTCGGCTGTGGCAAAAACATCTTTAATATCAGGGTCATACACCACCTGAAGCAGGCCTTCACGGTCACGCAGGTCAATAAAAATAACCCCGCCGTGGTCACGACGGCGATGCGCCCAACCACATACGGTTACTTCCTGATCGATTAAAGATTCGTTAACTTCACCACAATAATGGGTACGCATAAAAATGTTCCTTTAAAAACAAACTGTTAGTACAAAATATGTCTAATTAACTGCTCTATATTAATACTGTCATTCCCGCGAAGGCGGGAATCCAGGACATAGATAAACAGCCTTTATTTAATTCTTTCTGGATTCCTGCCTTCGCGGGAATGACGACACTGGTAGAACTTCTCAACCTAAAATAGATATAACCTATTTAGCCTTACTCTCGCTTTTCGACTCAGAATTTGATTTAGTATCTGACTTACCCGATTCCTTACCTGCCAAATTCTTCTTACTGCCCGTTTTAAAGTCTGTTTCATACCAGCCATCCCCTTTCAAACGAAAGGCCGAGGCGGATATCAGCTTTTTCAAAGCCGCCTTTTTACACTCAGGGCACTCTTTTAGGGGCTCGTCTACCATCTTCTGAAAGGCTTCAAAAGTGTGATCACAAGCCTCACACTTATATTCATAAATTGGCATCTAAACTTCCTCAAAAACTAAGCTATGTTAAATCAAGCCGCGCATTATACCTGTTTTTATACTGTGGAAACTATCCATTTAATGGCTTATTCCTGCACAATATCCCTAAGATCAGCCATAGAAGCTCAGGTAGCCGATTGTGCTGCACTGCCTCCTTATTTCAAAACTTACCTACACTGTAAAAGAAATTACCGTTAAACTCTGCCAATCATCTTTAAATATCAAGTTGCACTTTTATGGACAAAAAATCAATTCTCATCACCGGTTGCTCCAGTGGCATCGGCCTGTGTACGGCACAAAGACTTAAACAAAACGGCTATCGGGTATTTGCCACCGCCAGAAAAAATGATGATGTTGAAAAACTCAAACAACAGGGTTTTGAAAGCTTCCTGCTTGATTATACCCATTCAAACACTATTCATTTGACATTACAAAATGTGCTCGATGCCACAGGCGGTACACTCTATGCCTTATTCAATAATGGTGCCTATGGCCAACCCGGTGCGGTTGAAGATTTAAACACAGAAGTCTTACGTGAACAGTTCGAAACCAATTTTTTCGGCTGGCATGAACTCACCCGGCTGGTTATCCCCATTATGCGTAAACAAGGCTATGGGCGCATTATCCAGAATAGTTCCGTGCTTGGGCTGGTTGCCATGCGTTTTCGTGGTGCTTACAACGCCAGTAAATATGCTATTGAAGGTTTAAGCGATACCCTGCGTTTAGAATTACACGGCAGCAATGTATTTGTTTCCATGATTGAACCGGGGCCGATTAGCAGTCGCTTTCGCGCCAATGCTTTACTCTATTTCAAAAAGAACATTAATACTGAAAACAGTTATTTTAAAGAACAATACAACAATCTGCTTAAAAAACTGCAAACAGATGGCCCAGTGGTACCTTTTACGCTACCCGCAGATGCGGTTTACACAAAAGTATTTAAAATATTAACGGCGAAACGACCCAAAGCACATTATTATGTAACTTTTCCGACTTATTTGTTTGGTTATCTAAAACGTATTATCTCGGCTCGTGTTCTCGACTCACTGCTCAGAAGAGTTTAAATGTAAGATGAAGTAAATTACATAAGCGTGCCACTCAATCCACCCATTTAAAATTCTTGAGTTATGCATATTTTGAGTTGTTATAGGAGCAATAGCATGTGCAGCTCAGAGAGAATTAACTTCATTATTGATCTTCCGACACAGGGAAATACCATATTCATAATAGCTAAACCTGGAAGTGAGGATCTTGCAATACTGTTGTGCTATAAGGTAATCTTTCGCAAAATAATACCGTTCTGTTAACACCCGTAAATTTGCCGGGTTATATGGATTAAGCTTAATTGCTTTGTGAAGTAACGGTGTTGCCTCCTTAAAACGCTTTTGTACTGCATACAATCTACCTAATAGTCGATAATGGACATCTGCATCTGGAAAAGCCTGAATGCCATCTTTCAGTACACGCTCGGCTTGCAAGTAATCAGGAATATTAATTAATAGTCGTGCTGTTTTTTGATAAAGACCGAATACTTTATGCTCTTCGAGTGTTACCTTTTCATAATAAAACAACCCTTTCTCAACGTTCTGCTTTTTAAGATAGTAGGTACTTAAATGCCAGTTGGCTAGCTGATTAGTTTCATCATGCTTTAATACTTTAGTGAACAGTGTTTTAGGCGATTCCCAGTGACGACCCTGATAATAAGATAGTGTGGTAAATAATAGGCTGAAACCAAACATTAGTAACAAGAATAAAGTATTACCGTTTTTAAATTTTTCCAGAATATGTGCAGAGTACACAACTAAAATGATTATCAAACCAATAGATGGTATATACATATAGCGATCAGCATGAGCGTGTATGCCTGTTTGAATAATGCCCGAAGTAGGAGCCATCGCAAAAACAAACCATAACCAGCCAAATAATAAATACGGTTTATTTATTCTAATTTTGTAAAAAAGTACTGTTATGCCAATTAAACCTGTTAGCGCAAAACCCACCTTGCTTAAACCATGATCAATTCTGTATCCATAAAATACTGATAAATCATATGGGAATATAAATTGCCGTAAATAAGTTACGTATGAGAGAATAGTGTTTTTAATTTTATCAGTGAAGTCTATAACCGTCGCACTTTCCATTGCTCCGGTATTGTAATGAACATAGATAGTTATAATTGTGAATGCTATCGCTATAAAAAAGTAAGGGATCTTTTCTTTTAAAAGCAATTTCAGTTCATATAATTTAAACTGAAAACTTTGTTTTAAAAGATAGATATCAACAATTAACAACAGCATCGGTGTAAATACAATGGATGCTTTAGATAATAAACCAAGAATAAAAAAAACAATAGAAAAATAATAATATTTTACTTTACCAGTATTCTTATATTGCAGATACATATATAACGTAAGGATAAAGCCAAATCCTGCTAACAAGCCTTTACGTTCAGCAACCCAGGCAACAGGTTCCACATTCAAAGGCAATACAGCAAACAAGAGTGCTATAAAAATACTTTGCCAGTAATTTTTGAGTAATAAATGCATACATAAGAATACAAATAGAGCCGTTATCATGTGCAGAATGAGATTGGTTAAATGAAAACCTGCAGGGCTGGAACCAAAGAGCTTATAATCTAAAGCAAAACTAAACAATGTTACGGGATGCCAATTTGAGTTTACGGGAGTAATTAATATTGCACCCAGGTTGCTTAGCCCAATACCATTTTGAATAACAGGATTATCGATATATTCAAAATCATCATAATTCTGGAAGTCAAAACTTATAACTTGAGAAAAGGCGATAAGAATAACGCAAAGCAATAAAGCAATAGATAAAAATACTTGACGAGGTGATAAGGTACTCAAATGAATATTCCTGCAGCTCTTCCAGTTAATTTGCTTAAATCATGTCAAAGCAAGCTTGAGCAAGCAACCTGCATAATAGCTTATATTATTAACTTTGGTTAATCATGCATTTTTATTCCAGACATAAAAAAACCTCCTCTGAATATTAACTACCCAGAGGAGGTTTTTAAGTTTTAAGCTACGGCAGTTATTCCCAGCCAACACTTTTTTGTTTTGTAGGAAGCAAATCACCCGTTGGCCCATACGCTGGCTGGCAAACGGTTACGCCGACTCCGGCATTATTTCGTGAACCATCCCAGAAGATCCCAATTTGTCCTGTTGTAGCTGCGGTTGTAGGCATGGCGCAAAGAACACTAGTTGCAGCAACATAGGCAGGGTAAGTCGTTGACCCAATAACATCAGGTGCAAAGTTTACATCTGCTGTTTCACCGTCATGTCGCCCATTTAAGTAATTTACTAGTAGGGTCAGGCTGGTCGCTGATGTAGCAGTATTAGTCCGTGTTGAACGGAAGAAACTACCGGCTACCTGGCCTAATGCAACCGCAGTTGTGTCCTTTTTAATTTCATTGGAAATTTCTTTAAAGCCTTGTTCAAAATGCGCATGCACCTTATCTTTTTTAGCCGTGTCAATATAACCGTTATAGGCTGGAATCGCGATAGCCGCTAATATACCGATAATCGCTACCACGATCATCAATTCAATCAGGGTAAAACCCGCTTGTATCTTTTTCATTTTAAATCTCCTAAATTTTGGTATCAATATCAACTGAATCTACATCCTGTAATACCATTCTTCCAGAAGTATGTACTTGCAGTACCGCAGCAGAAGCCCCCGACAAAACAAAATATACACCGGTATCAATTTGAATTAATATGACTGGAGCAGTAACTATGCCAACATCAGACACGCCAAATATCAGCAGATAATATCCTTTAAATTCATGTAGTTAAAAAAATGTACGCATAGTGTAATTTGGTTTAAGTTATAGAACAAAAGGTCAGAATGTGACCAATTTTGTCACATCTGTTCATCTGAATCATTAGACACTAAAGTAACAAGCAGTATATCCTAGGTGTAACACTTACAAGAGCCAACGATAAATAATGTTGAAAAACAGCTATAAAAACTACTTGCACCTCACGCTTTTAGGCCTATTCATTTTTATCTTTTACCTTATATGCATGCCAAAAACAGTCGCTTTAGAGGATGATGGTAATTTTCTTCTTGCTGCTTTTTTTAATGGTGT
>VAPM010557772.1_pt1 | contig 15129 bp, 15 predicted proteins | sample 3395091 | NCBI WGS metagenome assembly VAPM01 (sample SAMN08290445, study PRJNA428436) | hydrothermal vent metagenome | isolation source: Deep-sea hydrothermal vent chimney 3 | place: Pacific Ocean: Juan De Fuca Ridge | reverse complement strand
CTTGTCATCCGAGCCGCATGGCTCAGGTATCCGTTCAGGCCTCACATAAAAAGACGGGAGTGATCATACTCGTCCTCGGTTCTGCTAAAACCGGCGCAGCGTTCGATCCATCCCCCGCCGCTTTGAATGGTGTTAACGCCATTCAAAGCGGTCCATCAATACCAGATGAACCAAAAAGATCATAAGACAAGCGAAGCGTTGGACTAGGCTCCAAGGGGGCCGCAGGCTGCGCGCCGCTTGAGCGCCACTTAAATGAGCCGCCACTTTAATAAGCGCTACTATAAACTCCAAAACTCAACTCTGGGGAGCCAGAGCCACATCGCTTGGCAAAGACAATTCAGCCTTGCGAAATTCTTCCAGGAAACTCTTCAGCGTGTCGATTGCAGCAATTTTCGTGGCTATGTTGCGAAACTCCGCCTCAAGCCCGCTGTTCGATGACGTGATGACCTTGAAAGTCTGGGCATCTACAGACTTTGCCATTTTGGTGTCGAATTTTGTCACCAGCCGTCTGGTCCCCAACATGTCTTCGGCAAGCGTATATGAGATTGCCGCACGCAGGACATTAATCCTTTGAACATCGGTTAATTCGGTAGCTTCTTTCCAGATATCGCCCAGATAGCGTTCATAAGCTTCGCCAGCGTTTTGCCAGCGTTTGCTTCGCCACAGAACCGCCGCGCGTGCGCGTTCCACATCTTTGCCTTTTAGATTCACCAAAACACTTAACGCCAGATCATACCGGTTCAATTCGGCCAACGCGCGGGCTTCCAGAAGAGCCCTTCGCCGGACCACGGTTTTGGGCAAAACCGCCTGACGTGTACGTCTTATGATTGTGAGGGCTTTTTGTGGCTGGCGTCTCAGCAATTCAACCAGAGCAAGCCTGGTGGCCACTTGTGCACGTGCTGCACCTTTGAGGCGTTTTTCAACCTGATGCGACAGGATTTCAGCAGCCTGATCCAACAGGTCAACTGATATAAGTGTGTCTGACAATCTGCGTATCATTTCGTCACCGAGCCGACCGACCGGCGTCAGTTCACGGAAATCATAAAACAAACTCAATGTCTGGAGCGGAGACAGGGTCTTGATTTTTTCACCCAGAAAAATCCTGTTGAACAAGGCAACCATATCATCCTGGATAAGCCGGCCAATTTTTTTGTCGCGGTAATACGTGACCGCCGTGCGCATGGTCTCAAGCCCGCGCCGGTATCGTTTACGGGCAACATAAAGCTTGGCCAGTTCGCGCATGACTTTCAACTCAATCTCGTCACCGCGCCAGGCAATCAATTGTGATTCAAGCTGCTCAAGTGCAACATCAGATTTAATGTAACTCAGGCGAAATCTGAGCATGGTTTTGTAAAAGGACGTTTCGGATTCAACTTTCCGGTCCCCATAGCTCAAGGCTTCATTATAATAATCAAGCGCCTCATCATTGCGGGCTTGTAATTCAAGGATCCGGCCATTCAAAAACGCTGCTTCAGCAATATACTTTCGCTCCAGATTGGTTTTTGGCATGGCGGCGAGTTGGTAACGTGCGCCCGATGTATCGTTTGTCTCGATGTTTGCGCGCGCCGCACTGATCCTGAACAAAGCTTTTAGCTCATCGGGAAAATTCTTCATCGAGTTTTCCCCACTGAAAAAACTCTTACGCGCCTGCTCCCAGTCACCCTCCGCAACTTCGAGCAGTCCAAGCCACAGTTTAGTTTCATTATCGTGCGCCAGACCCTGCGATGCCAGATCAAACCTCGCCGCCTTCAGGCGATACATCATCAGATTGGCAACACCGCGCAATGCATGATACTTGGGATCGTTTTCGATTTTTGGATTGATCCTTTTCAGAATTTCCAAAGTGCCCAGAGCTTCAGCGCCAAGCTGATTGCCGACATAAAGCTGGGCCAGCTCAAGGCGCGAGGCCAGGGTGTATTTCAATTCTGATTTCGAAGCGATATCACGTTCCAGTTGGGCGCGCCGGTTACCAAACCGGAGGCGCCCGCCTTGTGCCCATTTGACAAAGTCCACGTTGCCGGAGAGCGTGATATCGACCACCTTTTGGGCAACCCGGTTGGCCGAGGCCCCATCGACACGGGACAACATCAAACCTTCATCGCGGGTAATCACCACGTTGTCGGAATTCAAATTGATTTTCAAATCATCAATTGCAGGCTTAACAGCGATGCCCTGGGCGGTGATAATCGTCGAAAATTCAACAAATTTTTGAACCCTGACGACACCCTGTGGCGATCCTACTGCTGTTACAACGGCTAATTGATCACCGACTTCAGGATCTTTAAACTGGTGCAGACGGGCGGGTTTTTTGAGATTGAAGGTAATTTTGGTGCGGCCGTCCGAGCGGTTTCCAGACACCAGAGAAACAGGTTTGACCGGACTTGCGATAAAATCCCCAACACTCAACAACCATCGGGTATCCTCCCGGGTAACGCTGGCCAAAGAGGGGCGGCTCAACTTCAGCAACAGGGCAACCGTGTCTTTTGTCGGGATGATGTTATAGCCAGCAATGCGATCAAATTTGGTTTGCCCGTCATCGAGCGCACTCATGTCGAGTTTACTGTTGGTATCAAAAATTACCCACAGGCTTTCGCCGCGCTGAAAGACTGCGGCGGGCACATCTTGTGTGAATGGAAAACTCAAACGTAAATTTCCAGCGACCATCTCGGCTTCTATTTTGATCGTTTCGCCATTTTTCTGAACGACTGAGGCGGTGGTTTTTTCGATCGAGGAGCTTTTTCCAGCGGGTTGTTCATTCAGCGATTGGACTGGTCCTGTTTCGGATTTTTCAGACCCCATTTGTGATCCGGCAACCTTCATGGCCACGGACTTGCCGCCGGTTTTTGAAACCTTGCTCACCACCATCTGCGGATCTTTCACCTGTTCGGTGTCCGGCTTTTTAACCGGCATTGCAGGTAAAGGTTTTTTCACAGGGGTTTTTTCAGCCGGTGCCAGCTTTACGGAGGCTGGCTTGGGGGTGATGGGTTCTGGTGTCACTTTTGTTGACAGGGCCGCGTTAAACTCCACAACCTCCTTGCGCGCATCTACATTGGCTGCGGAAGGATCGTCAGTGGCATCTGGCGCAAGGATGACCAGGGGTTGCTCGTATTCCTTTTCCTCTTCAGCACTCAGAGAACTTGTTACATCAACAACATAAGTCACACCTTCGCGAAAAGCGCGGATGTTGGTATCTTCACGCAGCATGATATCGACAACAAGGCCATTGTCGGTAAGTTTTGTTTCGGCACCGGTAACAAATTTTGGCGGATCAACCTTCAATCGTGTGACGTCGGTTCTGATCAACTTGTCAAACTGGATGTTGAGAACCTTGCCATTGCGGCTGACCTTGACGCCAACTTTTTTGTCCCAGTCAAACACCAGGCGGCTGAATGTCGGATATTCCCCAACTCTGATTTTGAGAATATTCTTTGAGTTTTTAAAAGCCTCAATCCGTGCCAGCTTACGTTTTTCTTCATCATCTTTACGGTTCCTGGCAGAAATTTCATCGATAATTTTTTGCGGGAGTCCGGGCAGCAGACCGACCCAGGGCTCGGGCAGAATATCTATGAACAACCGATCACCGGCTTCGATGGTATTCAGCCTGAGATCTCTTGACAGTGCAAAGCGAATTGACTTGCCATCAGGGTCAATGCGCCCAATGGTAAAATAATCTTTCAGCGGCACCATAAACTGGTCCAGCTTCAGGCTTATTGCTTCCTCAAATGAGATAATGAGCACCCCATCGGAAATTCTGGCGCGATAAGGCGGAAGTTTGGCGAACCGAAAGACGATACGACCATAGCCATTATCGTCTATGGCGGAAACCTGCGCGGTAATCTGCGCCTGAGCGGGAATTGACGAAAGATGGATGAAGGTCAGCGTCAAAAGCACCAACACGCCTTTTGGAATGACGTGGAATGCTGCCAGCCGGTGTCGCCAGGCAGCTCGAAACCGCTTTTCGCAAACTTTCAGACTATGCAGAAAAAATCCCGATAACCAATTCACGTGACACAACCGCCATAATCGCCTTGAGAACACACCGCACAATACGGTCTCTCAAGATAGCGCAGGCACAGTTAATACCCGATTAAATCACGCAACTGCGGTCAATCATCCTTGAGTGTCATTGCCAATTTGCGGCAGCTCTTTTGTCGGTTTGCTTTCGTCTACAGCTTTGGCGGCCAGTTGAACCGTCAACCGCTCTGCGGCATCAGCATCCATCTTGGCTAAAATCGCCGACATTTTTCGCGGTGCGATGCGTTCGGCAACCTGTAAAACCACGTTGGCGTCGAGGCGGCTTAAAATACGTGCAGCTTCTTTGGGTTTCATTCCCTCATATATCGAAACCAGTTTTTTAAACTTGCCTTCCTGAAGCTTTTTTTGCTGCGCATTTTGCTGCTCAATCTCGTCCCTGATTTTTTTCAGTGTGCCGATTTTGCCATCTATGCGCTTTTCAGCCGCTTGCAGCAGGTTCATTTGCAAATCGAGTTTTTTCTCGCGCTGATCGAGCTCCTTGCGACGTTTGGACAAGGATTCCAGCAAGGCCACTTCTGATTGAGACAGGTTGGTAACCACCTGCTCCTGAGGGGCCTCGACTTTTTCCTTTTTTTCTTTTTCGGCCATGTCGCCGTCTTTTTTCATCTCCGCTGGTGCGGCACCGCTCTCAGGGGATTTTTCGGCGGGTTTTTCTTGCGCAAATGCCACATTAATCGATGTCAGGGAAACAGTGTCATTGCGTAAAAAATCGGCCACCTTAAAGCCAAGAACACCAAGAGCCGTCACAATAACAATTGGAAAAAGCCTAAAACGCTGGTTCATAATTCAATCACCCTTTCCGATTTATCCGGTCTTGTGCAAAAAGATGGAACTTCCCGCTGGAGCCTGAGCTGCGCGGGGTAATTCCTGCACAGCTGGAACCCGGCCGGGGGCGGGCATATGTTCCAGTTGCCCGGTTAATGCGCGGGCTTCATCAAGCTTTGCCGACAGCCTTCTATCAACGTCATCAGCCGTTGCCTTAAGACCTGAAACAGCATTCTGGGCGATTTGAGTGGTTTGGGAAAGATCCAGGATCACCTTGCGCAGATCAGCCTGTCCGGATCGCAACACCTTCAGTCTTTGGTCAAGAACAAAACAGTACCCGATCGTAATTACGAGCAGAAATATCAACAATCCTTCGATAACAAGTGTGGTCATACTGCTTTTTCCATGGCTTGCGATTTTGACATTTGGGCGGCGGCCAGCTGTCGAACCCGGTCTGTCAGTCCTTTTTCGACCCGGACCGAAATGTTGTCACCGACCCGGCCCATCTTGCCGTTGGCCAGAGATACATCACCACAGCGTAAATCTATCTTGGTATCAGGTGTCGCATTCAGCATTAATGTCTGACCGACTTCCAGGTTCATCACATCGCTGAGTGAAATTTCGCGCTCATCCAAAACCGCATCTATGGCAACCTGGGTCGACCACAGTTCGGTTGCCAGATGCCCTTCCCAGATCGTGTCCTGACCGAATTTTTCGCCGACGAACATCTGCACCAGCAATTCGCGGATGGGTTCAAGTGTCGCGTAAGGCAAGACCAGCTCAATGCGACCGCCACGGTCCTCCATATCAATACGGAGTTTGACCAGTATAGAGGCATTCTCAGGCCGCGAAATCACCGCAAAACGCGGGTTGGTTTCCAACCGGTCAAGGGTGAAGGTTACCGGGGCCAGTGGTTCAAAGGCAGCTCTCACATCATCCAGGGCGACCTCGATAAGCTGTTCGACCAGAGCGCTTTCAATCGTCGTATAAGGCCGGCCTTCAGCGCGCATGGTATTGGCACTGCGGCGACCACCCAGCAACACGTCAACAATCGAATAGATCAGACTGGAGTTGACGGTGAACAAGCCGTAATTATCCCATTCCTCCACCTTGAATACCGACAGGATTGCCGGCAGGGGTATGGAGTTGAGATAATCGCCAAAGCGGATGGATGAAATACTGTCGAGCGAGACCTCGACATTGTCAGAGGTAAAATTACGCAGGCTTGTCGTCATTAACCGCACCAGGCGGTCAAAGACGATTTCAAGCATCGGCAGGCGCTCATAGGAAATAAGGCCGGATTCGATGATTGCCCGAATACCGCTGATGTCGCCTTCACGATCATTATCGAGCTGGAAGCCGAGCAGGCCGTCAATCTCTTCCTGGTTGAGAATACGCTCAGCGCCACCGCGCTCAATTGCGATTTCCTCTTCTTCGCCCTCGTCAATCATCGCCGCCCATTGAGCGGCTACATCATCGTCAAGGTTCGGATTGGCATCAGAATCCCCGCCTTCGCCTTCGCCTTCATCGTCGCCCTCTGCCCCCCATTCGGCGGCAAGAGCATCCTGGTCTACGTCGTCATCGGCCATCTATTTTAAAACCTGCAATAACAAAACTATTGAATAATAATTTCTTTGAACAAAATCCGGTCTACGCGTTGTGGCGTAATGGCCAGATTGATGCGCCTGAGCAATTCTTCTTTCAAACGATAAACACCGGCCGAACCTTCCAGGTCTTCGCTGCGAAGCTCACGCAAATAAATCTGAAAAGTATCGAGTATACGTGGCAATTGCGGCTCAAGGGTCTCTGTTACATTCTCATCGGCAATTTCCAGTGCCACCTGCAACTTGAGAAATTGAGAATTTCTTTTTTGCGAATTGAGATTTACCAGCATCTCAGGCAGGTCATAATAAAATTTGGGCTTTTCAGGCTCAACAACCGCCATTTCTTCGCCCTCAACCGCCACTGGTGCGGAATCGAACATGCCAAAGAAGTAGGCTGCACCACCACCGCCGCCAATTAAAACCAGCAATGGCAAGGCGACAAACATAACCAGGAATTTACCACTGAATTTACGCTTGCCCTCTTCTTCCTGACCTTCTTCTCCCTCAGTCTCGCCCTCTTCGTTCTCGGCTTCAGGTTCAGCGTCTTTGTCTTCTTTTGCCATAATCTATCCAGTTGGCTCCAACGGTTGCTGACACACGGTATTCGAAACTTTGTTTTTTCGATTCTCTACGCGCGCGTTCATATAGATATCTAAAATGATAATGGTTAACGAAACCTTGCCAACGAACGTTGTACCCGGCAATTTTTACCGGGCAAGCCCTGCCCCGCGAACAGGTAAATACCCCCTGATTAGAATTAAGTCTTTGTTTTTATTGATTTTTAATTTTGGCACGGCTTATGCAATACGTCTGATATGGAAAATGCACTACTCATCGGCCTGTCCCGTCAAACCGCACTCATGCGGCAGATGGACATCATTGCCAATAATCTCGCCAATTCTCAAACCGCCGGTTACAGAAGCGAAACACCGCTGTTTGCGGAATATCTTTCAGATACTGCCCGCATCACCAACCAGTCAGGAAGCTCGGGCCGGGTATCAATGGTTCAGGACCGCGGTCTGCTACGGGATTTTTCTGAAGGCACCATGACAGCAACCGAAAACCCGTTTGACGTCGCCATCAATGGTAAAGGCTGGCTGGTGGTTGATACACCTGATGGTGAAAGATACACCCGCAACGGACAGTTAACGCGAAACGACGAAGGCACGCTGGTCAATCCAAACGGTTATCCGGTGTTAAGCACAGCAGGCAACATCAACATCGGTGCTGATGAGATAAAGGTCACCATCGCTTCAGATGGCAGTGTCTCCACCAGTGTCGGTGAAAAGGGCAAATTGCGTGTGGTGTTTTTTGACAACGAAAACCTTCTGAAAAAGGAAGGGGGAACACTGTTCAGCTCCAAAGAACCACCTGTGCCGGCTGAAAATTACCGGATTGTGCAAGGGTTCGTTGAAGGCTCGAACGTGAATTCCATCGTCGAGATGACTGAAATGATCAAAGTCATGCGGTCGTATATTTCGACCAGCAAACTTAATGAAAAAATCGATGAACTGAAACGACGCAGTATCGAACAACTGGGTACGGTATCGTGAGGCAACACTCTGCATTAATTGAGAAACCTGCAAGCGCCGGGAACACTCTCCCAGCCAAAAGGACAGTAAAATGAAGGCACTTCAAATCGCCGCAACCGGAATGTTGGCACAACAGCTCAATGTTGAGGTTATTTCCCAGAATATCGCCAATATGCGAACAACCGGGTACAAGCGTCAGCGACCGGAATTCCAGGATCTGTTGTATCAGGATCTGCGCCGGGTTGGTGCTGCTTCTTCAGACACCGGCACGATTGTTCCTTCTGGTATTCAGTTGGGACTGGGCGTTAAAACCGGGTCGATATACCGCATCCACACACAAGGTACTGTCCTCAATACCGAAAAAGATCTCGACCTGTCCATTCGTGGTGAAGGGTATTTCCAGGTCACCCTGCCCAATGGCAATACCTCTTATACCCGCGCTGGTGCCTTTGAACTCGACGCCACCGGCGCGCTTGTCACACTTGACGGTTACAAGATTGATCCCGCCATCACCATTCCCACAAATGCGCGCTCGGTATCGATAAACGCGGAAGGGAGCATCCAGGTTTTAACCGATGATACCTCGACACCAACCGATGTGGGACAGCTTGAGCTGGCGATTTTTGTCAACAAGTCAGGCCTTGAGGCGATTGGTGACAATCTTTATCTCGAAACACCGGCCAGCGGCTCACCGACCACCGGCACGCCGGGAAGTACCGGCATTGGATCTTTGCTGCAGGGCTCACTGGAACAATCGAACGTTAATGCCGTATCAGAAATTTCAGACCTCATCGCTGCCCAACGCGCCTATGAAATGAATGCCAAGATTATTTCGGCAACAGACGAAATGATGCAGGCAACCAATAACCTGAGATAATTTTCTCAGAGCTTTCGGAGTAAAAATGTTAAATTCTGGGTCTAAAATTTCCGCCGCATTTTGCGCACTTATCCTGGCATTGTCGATTAATTTTGCACACGCTGCGGAATTAACGCTGCGCTCAAATATCCGTGTTGTCGATGATGTGGTGACTTTAGGCGATTTGTTTGAACACGCAGGTGCCGTCGCCAACAAAGCTGTTTTCAGATCGCCCCGGCTGGGACAGAAAGGCATATTGAACTCCAGACGAATTGCCCTGGTTGCACGCGAAAACGGGTTGAACTGGTTGAACCGTAATTACCGGCAAAAAATTGTTATCCACCGTGCGGCCAACACCATCACCCTGGATGAAATCAGCAGCAGAATTGGTGAGAAAATTAAAGACAACTACCCCTTGCGGGTATCGAATTCCCAGCTCGAAATTTCACTTGGCAATACAGCCAAACCCTTTGTCATGCGCGCAGATGCCGCCGCTGAATTTGACGTGGAAAAAATCAGATACGATCGCCGCTCGGGCCGGTTTTCAGCCGTCATTTCCGGGCCTGTGGGGTCTGCAAGCGAAAAACGTGTAACCTACACCGGCCGGGCCACGGAAGTTATTGAAATTCCCGTTCTGGTTCAGCCTCTTACGCGCGGACAGACCTTCAAAACCAGATTTCTCGAGACAAGAAAATTCCCGGCGCGGCGCGTCAACAACAAGATTATCACGCAAGCCGCGGATCTGATCGGGATGGCGGCACGGCGTTCATTGCGGCCGAATTCACCAATTCGCCTAAGCGACGTGGAAAAACCCAGAATTGTGAAGAAAAACACACTTGTCAGCGTTGTCTACAAGGTAGGAACGCTCAACATTACCTTTCGTGGACGCGCGCTGGAAGATGGCGCACTGGGCGAGACCATAAGTGTTCTTAACTCACGCTCACGCCGCACCATTCAAACCATCATCACGGCACCAAATACGGTCACTGCTCAGATCAACAAACTGCGCCAGACAGCGTCTTTAAACCAATGAATTCATTCAATATTTAAAAATTTCAGTCGGATTTAAATCATGGCACAAATTAAAAACACAACCAAAAAAATTGCCCTTCTTCTGGCGACTGCCACAACATTGTCAGGTTGTGCAGCTGCTGACAGAATTGCCGGGATAGGCAAACCGCCGCCGCTGACGCGCATTGAAAACCCGGTTGAACAATCCGGCTACCGGCCGGTGCGTCTGCCGATGCCGGAAATTAAACCGGTGGTACATCAGGCAAACTCATTGTGGCGCTCAGGCGCAAACGCCTTTTTTGATGACCAGCGCGCCAAGCAGGTCGGTGATATTCTCACCGTCGATGTAAAGATTACCGATAAGGCCAAGATTGACAATACGACCAAGCGCAGTCGGACAGGTGAAGAAAATGTCGGCTCCAACTCATTGGTGGCCGGTGTTGCCGCGCAAGTTGCCGCCGCGATCCCTTTCAGTGTTGATCCTTCCAATTTGCTGAATTCCACCAGCAATTCTTCCAGCACCGGCACGGGCTCGGTTGATCGCCAGGAAGAACTGGATGTCTCGATTGCAGCAATCGTCACGCAGATATTGCCTAATGGCAACATGGTCATTGAAGGTAAACAGGAAATTCGAGTGAACAACGAGGTTCGGGAATTGATTGTTGCCGGCATTGTGCGGCCGGAAGACATTTCGGCCACCAATACGGTCAGCAGCACTCAAATGGCCGAAGCGCGTATTTCATACGGTGGCCGTGGCCAGATAACAGACGTGCAACAGCCACGCTATGGCCAGCAGTTCCTTGATATAATTCTGCCGTTTTAGGGTCTGTGCAGGATCGATAATTCAAAATAAACCGTCCCGGCTCAAGGCCGGGACGGTTGATTTAATGTGACTTAATCCGGCGTTTATTCGTCGCGATAGACTTTTTCGCGGCGCTCGTGAGCTTCCTGGGCTTCGATACTTAAAGTGGCAATTGGGCGTGCCTTCAATCGTTCGATGCCGATGGGACTGCCGGTTTCTTCACAATAACCGTAAGTCCCCTCATCAATGCGTGACAACGCTTCATCAATCTTGCTGATTAATTTGCGCTGGCGGTCCCGGGTTCTCAACTCCAGTGATCGTTCTGTTTCAGAGGATGCCCGGTCAGCCGGGTCTGGCAGTTTACTTGTATCTTCCGCCAGATTTAGAAGTGTTTCCTTGCTTTCCCGCAATATTTCGTTCTTCCAGTCATTTAGCCTGTCACGAAAAAATTGACGCTGCTTGTCATTCATGAAGGCTTCGCCATTGCGAGGATCTTTTACACCGTTGGCTTTTTTTCCCATAGATTTACCTTTGGCTTTTGCAATGTAATTTGAACCAGTTGGCGCGAACTATATAAATTTATGAGAATATTACAACTCAAGAAATATTTATTTTGGTTTCATGCAGGCAAGTTTGGATTTTTCAAACAAATTCACCAAGTTTGGCCAGTTCCACCTGTGCTCTTAGCTCAACTTCTTTGAGAATTTCGGTAAGTTTTGGGTCCGGCACCTGGTCTTGCTCACGCCGGATAAGTCCTAACAGGCGATTTAGCTGCGTTTTTGGCAAAGCCCCCACCACTAGCCCCATCTGCACATCTTCCAGTGCATCGAGAACATCTTCGGCATGACGAACTGCGCGCCGGGTGGAGGTGGTGGCATCGGGCAGTTCCTGAAGAGCGAGTAAAGCATCAACAGAGCCAAGCGAACGCGGCGCCTGCACAGTGCTCGCGGTTCCACCAGAACTTGCCTGTTCAATCGAAAACTTTTGACCACCGCCGGCCTTGCCAGCGGGTCGTTTGGCCGATGCTGTTCGGTTTAAAGCACCTTGTCGATTAATCCGCATGAGATTTGATGCCAAAGTTTAAATTTAAAAATCCAAATGCCAAACCAACGTCCTGATAGCCCAGATGTTGATGTGATCAATTCACTCCTCTTGCATTAACATTGCGTTAACCATGGCAGTTTTTGCCTAGCTGGTGGCAAAAAACGCCATATGAGTTTGATTTCGAAAACAGTGAAATTAATTTTTTCAGTTTATTTTTAATGGCTTAGCGTTTTTCAATTGAAGTTTCAAACTGGCACGATTTTCGCTTTAGAACTGTTAGTAATTTTTATTGTTTTACCGGGTCCACCGATGATGTGTTTCAAAATGATACTTTTTTGCCGCCCGCGCCGAGTATTAAGCAGCGTGATTCTTTCACTGGCATTGCTGGTTTTCAACCTGCCGACATCCTCATTCGCCAGCTCCCGGATCAAGGATCTGGTTGATATCGAAGGTGTGCGGGAAAACCAGCTCATCGGCTATGGTCTGGTTGTGGGGTTGAATGGCACTGGCGATTCTCTCAATAATTCGCCGTTCACCCTGCAAAGCCTGCAAGGCATGCTGGAACGCATGGGCGTTAACACTCGCAACACCAACCTGCGAACCAAAAATGTCGCCGCCGTCATCGTAACCGGCAACCTGCCAGCCTTTGCCACGCAAGGATCACGCATGGATGTGACGATTTCAGCCCTGGGTGATTCAACCTCTCTTCAAGGCGGCACCCTTCTGGTTACACCGCTTGTCGGTGCAAACGGCGAGGTATTTTCTGTGGCTCAAGGGTCTCTGGCTATCGGTGGATTTTCCGCCCAGGGAGATGCCGCCACAATTACCCGCGGCGTCCCCACAGTGGGCCGGATTGCCAATGGCGCTTTGATTGAGCGGGAAATTGAATATGATTTTCTAGCCCTCAAAACCTTGCGTCTGGCCTTGCGCAACCCGGACCTGACCACAGCTATTCGAATTTCCAGTGTGATTAACTCGTTCATCGGTTTCAAAATCGCCAAGGCCGAAAACCCCGCCACAGTGCGGCTTTTTCTCACTCCGAAAATAAAAACGAACATGATGGGCCTTCTCACCGACATTGAGCAGTTGCGGGTTGAACCTGATATTCCAGCCAAGGTGGTTATTGATGAGCAATCAGGCATCATCGTTATTGGCAGCAACGTTCGGGTGTCAACGGTAGCAATCGCCCAGGGCAATCTGACGGTTACCATCTCGGAGACACCGCAGGTGAGCCAGGCAGCGCCTCTGGCACCTGGTGGGGAAACGGTTGTCGTACCAAGAACTGACGTCTCCGTTGATAATGGTGGTGATAACAAACTGGCCATCGTTAATAACGGTGTCAGCTTGCAGAGCCTTGTCGATGGGCTCAATGCCTTGGGAATTGGCCCGCGCGATATGATTTCGATCCTGCAATCGATTAAGGCTGCAGGCGCCCTGCAAGCAGAAATTGAGGTGATGTAATGCTCGATTCAGCCCTGGTAAATGTTTCACAAAAACCGGTTTTTGATGTTCAAAATGCCATAAAAGCAAACGCTTTGGACAAATCTTCCGCTGAAGACAAAGCCAGGAAAGTGGCCGAGGAATTCGAAGCTTCATTTCTGACCACCTATATAAACCAGATGTTTTCCGGCCTCAGCACTGACGGTATTTTTGGCGGCGGATATGGTGAAAAAGTCTATCGCGACATGATGAACGAGCAATATGCCAAAGCCACCGCGGCCAACGGTGGCATTGGTGTGGCAGACCAGGTTTACAGAGAAATTTTGAGTATGCAGGAGGCAAACAGCCAATGACAAAAACAAAACAGGCACCCGAACAAACACGCCCGCGTCTAACGATATCCAACCGCGCCGATGCCGTTGGTCTTTGCAATCGTCTTAATGATTGCATCAGCTCAATGACAGAGGTTTTGGCAACCGAAACCAGTTTGCTGCAACAACACAGTACATCGGGCATCGAAGCTTTGCAGTCTGAAAAACTCAAACATACGCAAGCCTACCTCAAAGATTTCAACCTGTTTAAAGAACACGCCGCCCTGGTTGGCTCCCAGGCACCGGTTGAAGTCAACAACGTGCGCAAAATTCTGGGCGCCTTTAACACCACTTTGCAGCAAAATCTGCAAGCGCTGGCAGCAGCGAAGTCGGTTTCGGAAACTGTTGTCAGTGTTATTGCCGAAGCTGCCCGTGAAGCAAAAGCGGGGCCAACATGTTATAGTGCCAGTGCTAATGTGGGCGTTGAAGGCAGCCATCGTGCGGCAGCTATTGCCATCGACAGAAAGCTTTAAACACCGGTTCTTTGACGAATCGAAGCGAAAAACGGCTGAAATATGCTGTTTTTCGGCGTTAACTTTTGATTCATTTTTGGCCGACATAATCGCAAGGCAAAATAAAAAGCTCAAGGGGCAGGCAAACTAGAGAGGTTTCTCTTAATGCTGTCCGTTCCCTCGCGCTGGATTTCATCCACATCAAAACGCGATTTGCCCAAACCCAAAGCCCGCCAGTCCATTTCCCCGGGTCACAGCACCCCCCTCACCGACAATCATGTGGATCCAGTACCAACTGTTCATTCTGATGAAAGCTCGGATAAAAAATCTGACTGGAAAAATACCGGGTCTTCTTCTGAAGGTGACACCAAATCCTCCCCCCTGCAAAAGGGAACCGGACAACTTGTCGATCGCTCGATCTGACGCTTGCGTTGAAGGGGGTGAATTTCTCAGATCCGTTGTGAAATTGTTTTAAATTGAAACAAATTAAAACTCATGATTACCGAGTGTTAACCTGAATATTCGTTAACCATACTGATTAAGACACCCTTACTTTGATTACTGGATTTTGGGGTCGTCCACTCAAACGAAGTGGGCGGGGCTGCTGGCTCAGAAGAGCCGCAGAATTAAACCTAGAAAAGGGTAACAAAAATGGGCGATATAACTCTCTCAAGTGCGGTGCGAAACAATCTACTCTCACTGCAAGGTACAGCCGACCTGCTGGGGAAAACGCAGGAGCGTCTTTCTACCGGCCTTAAGGTCAACAGTGCTCTGGATGATCCGTCATCCTTCTTTACCGCTGCTGCATTGAACAACCGCGCAAGCGATCTGAACCGTCTTCTCGATTCAGTTGGCCTGTCGGTTCAGACAATTGAAGCCGCTGATCAGGGCATTACCGCCATTACTGATCTGGTGGAAGCAGCACAGGCGTCTGCGCGTCAGGCGTTACAATCACCTGGACCCGTAGGACCAGCTGTTGCCGCATCCGTCACCGGTACTGGTGCAAGCGTTGCAGCAGATGCTGCAGCTGTTGCAACCGGTACAGTCACCAACATTGCCGCTGATACGGCAGCCGTTGGTACAGGCACTGTTGTCACCGGTGGTGATGCTCTCGAACTTGACGTTACCAACCTCAATATTGCTGACGGTACAACCATCACCATTTCCGATGGCACAACCAGCAGAACCTTTGAGTTTGATACCGGCGGTGACGGTGT
>VAPM010013174.1_pt1 | contig 15141 bp, 15 predicted proteins | sample 3395091 | NCBI WGS metagenome assembly VAPM01 (sample SAMN08290445, study PRJNA428436) | hydrothermal vent metagenome | isolation source: Deep-sea hydrothermal vent chimney 3 | place: Pacific Ocean: Juan De Fuca Ridge | reverse complement strand
TTTATATTTTTGAATACATAAAACAACAATTACATGCTGATAATTGGTATTGCAGGAGGAAGCGGATCGGGAAAGACCACGGTAGTCAATAAGATTGTTGCATCGTTGCCCAAAGATTCCGTAGCTGTTATTTCGCAGGATTCATATTATTATGATAATGGTGATTTGAGTCCGGAAGAGAAACTTAAAATCAATTTTGACCATCCTAATTCCATTGAATGGCCTTTTCTGATTAAGCATATTCAAATGCTACAGGAGGGTAGTGATATTGAAATGCCCATTTATTCTTACGTTACCTGTGCCCGGGCATCAGATACACAGAAAGTGAGGCCCAAAGAGGTTATTATTGTGGAGGGAATTTTGATCCTGACTAACGCTAAGCTTCGTAAGCTACTGGATGTTAAGTTGTTTGTGTCAACAGATAGCGATGAGCGGCTGATGCGGATTATCCGGCGCGATATACAGGAAAGAGGTAGGAATTATGATGATGCGCTGACACATTATTCTACTTTTGTGAAACCTATGCATCAACAATTTATTGAGCCCACCAAGCTTTTTGCCGATGTGATTATTCCTCAGGGTGGAAAAAACAAAGTAGCCATTGATATGGTGGTTTCGCAGATAAAACTTAATCTGAAAGCGCTGGAAGATGAAAAGTAGACCAGGCTATATCAGCTTTGGTTTGGTTGCCTTTTTGGCAATGCTTTTGGCGGTAGGTTCGTGTAACAAAAATCCGGCCCCCGGGCCTGCCGAGAAATGGACTTACTATACTTCTTCAAATTCAAAATTGATTAACAATGAAATAACCTGTCTGACGAAAGATAGTAAAGGGAATATCTGGATTGGAACAAAGTACGGTTTCTCCAGGTTTGATGGAGCCGATTTCTCAAATTGGCAGGAAAATAGCGGGCTTATTTACCACGATATTACAGCTATAGCAGTGGACAAGAAAGGGAATGTCTGGCTCGGAACTCCCTTTGGGGTTTCAAAATTTGATGGCCAGAATTTTACCAATTATACTACCGCAAACGGATTAAGCTCCAATAATGTTTATGCCATAGCCGTTGATGCACAAGATGTTATTTGGATAGGAACCGGTAAGGGCGTCTGCGCTTTTGATGGCCAAAAATGGACCTATTACGAAAAAACAGGAGGCGTAGCATTGGTGAACAACTTTGTGCGGTCGGTTATGGTTGACAATCAAAACCATAAATGGTTTGGTACGGAGTACGGTGTTTCAGAGTTTTATAACGGAGTATGGACAACCTATCTCTCCCCGAAAGCGTTGGCAAACTATATTTTTACTCTCTTTCAGGATTCGAAAAATAATGTGTGGTTTGGTACTATGGCCGGGGCACTCAGTATGGATAAATCGGGTAATCCGGTTGCTCTGACTACAAAAAACGGATTAGTTTTTGACCAAATCGAGTGTATGTCCGAAGATAACAATGGAGCCATGTGGTTTGGAACACAGTTTGGGGTTTCAAAATATAATGGGTCGTCCATAAAAACCTATAATACTGCTAACGGGCTTGTTGCTAACTGGACAACGGCTATCCTGAAAGCCGATAACGGAGCTATCTGGTTTGCCTCTGTTAATAAAGGGTTATCGGTACTGCACTTTTCTCAATAATCACCTCTTATTGATTTTCCTATCTTTGCTTCTACAAAGATTGCCTGCCTTTTAACCTGAGTTCGGTATAAGATTTTCCTCACAGAAAGCCAATAGTGAACCAGATTTGTTGCTAAAAATTACGAAGTTATAGCGGGCTATTACAAGAGGTTTTTAGTAAATCATTTTTCAAATTATGTTGAAAAAGAAAAACACCATAAAAAGTCCCTGTATTCAGGTTTGTACGCTGGATGATGAAAAAATTTGTCTCGGATGCCATCGCAGTGCGGAGGAGATAAAAGGCTGGCATACCATGACCTACGAGCAGAAGTTGCAGGTTATGGCCAACACCGAAGAACGCCAGCGTGCAAAGGATGCCAACAATTACGATCATTACGCTTAGATGTATAAATCTTAATTTTCCGATTTCGTAAAACTGCTCTCTGAATTCAGCGAAAACCTTTCTTTTAACAACTCGGTGTATTGTTATAAACAATAGATTTACAACATGTTGTGAAATTGCGCACAATATTTGTAATTGACTGAAAACAAAACAAAAATGCCATGTTGATTGCAGCCATTGGAGTATATATAATTATTACATTTTTACTAACTGTTATCGGTATTGAGCGGCACAGTGAAGGGCTAAAGATTTTTATGCTGAGTCTGGTTCTGACCCCCATTTATGGTTTGTTTCTTTTGATAAAAGAACGGCACAAAGCAGTGAAGATACATTATTATTATTGTGAGGAGTGCCAGTATATTTATCCTGTCAAATTAAAGTATTGTCCTGTATGTCAGGAGAAAAGTAAAAAAGTTAAATTGGTAAAATTTGAAAACCCCCATAAACTAACAAACCTCTATAAACATCTATCCCTTGCTTAAAAAATTGCCCCTTTCGGGGCAATTTTTTTGTCTTTAATTATCCATAATCTTTCAAACATTTTCTGAAAAGTATTACCTTTGAGAAAAACTTAAAATAAGATATCATGATAAATAAAAATGTAGAAAAGTCACTTAACGAGCAGGCCTGCAAAGAGGAATCTTCGGCCCGTTTATACCTTGCTATGGCTATCTGGTGCGAAGTGAATGGCTATCCCGGTGCTGCCACCTTTTTGTATAACCACACCAATGAAGAGCGAATGCATCAGATGAAAATAATTCATTTTGTCAACGAGCGCGGTGGGAAAGCTACTTTGTATGAGCTGGAAGCTCCTAAAGCCAATTTTAACTCGCTTGAAGATGTTTTTACACAGGTTTTGGCCCATGAGGAGTTTGTCACCAATGCTATTAATGAGCTTTATGGTCTTACAGTGGTAGAAAAAGATTACACTACCGGCAACTTCCTTCAGTGGTATATCACAGAACAGGTGGAAGAGGAGAGTACTATGCGTATTATTCTTGACAAAATTAAACTAGTCGGAAAAGACAAAGCCGGCATGTTCCATGTTGATAAAGAACTGGAAACCATGGCGCAAAACAGTACTGCCGGCAGTGTGTGATTTTTTACGGATACGGAAAAGCGTAGGGCTAAACTCTTTTAGTTAGTCCTTTTTCCAGAGCCTGTGTCAGTTTTCGATACCAGCTTTCTCCGAATTTTCTTGTCAAAGGATCTTTTAGGTATTTGTACAATGGTATGTTATCCTGTTTCCCCCTTAGGAGGGCAGCTTGGCATATGTCCCACCGGTCATAATTGACGGCTGTGTGATGCTTCAGCTTCGACAATCTTACCGGATACAGGTGGCAGGAGATGGGCTTTTGAAAATCTGTTTTCCCCTCAAGCCAGGCTTTTTCGATGGCACAGTAACTGATGCCGGTTTCAAAATAAACAAAAGCACATTCGCGGTCATTAATTAGTGGAGTAACATATTCGCCATCAGTATCATAATCAAAAACGCCGTTCTTTTCCACTACCTCAAGGCCTTCTTTTGCCATGTAAGGTTTTATCTCATCGAGATAGTCTTCCAGGATAGCAATTTCTTCTTCTTCCAGCGGGGCTCCCGCATCGCCTTCCACACAGCAATCGCCTTTACATTTTAATAAATCACAGGAGTAACAGATAGTTTTGAGCTCTTCCGAAACCAATGTATCATCAATCATTATCATGCTGCAAAAGTAAGAAATTGAACCAAGATTCGGTGGACAAGTTTATTCTGACTTGAAGATACCGGTAACTTTCTTATACAATTTTTTCAGTTCTGTTGTGAGCGGGTGGCGCGCTGTAGCTTCATCGGCTTCTAACTGTTTTACAAGCTTCAGGCCCTCCTGATAGCCCACATCAAAGATCTCTTCGGCTTTGTTAAAATCAAGCGTCGTGTAGCGGCGGGTTCCGGGCGGATCAACAATATAATCACAATAACCCAGCTCGTTGCGGATAGTGTTATAAATGGCAAGATGATAGGTACGTGCCGCAATATCTTTCATACGTCTGAAGCCCTCTTTTTTCGCAATGTGGTTCACATGTACGCCAATTAGCTTGTCACATTTATCTTTTAATATCTCCGCAGCCATATTTTTTGTCAGTCCCCCATCTACGTAATATGTGCCATCAATAATTGCCGGCCTAAAAAGCAACGGGATAGAGGCAGAGGCAATGGTAAACTTGATAAATTTCCCTTCCGATATTATTTCGTTATGGCCGCTGTTCAGGTTAGTAACAGAAAGAAAAGTAGGAATTTTTAAGATGCTGAAGTCATCTTTTGGCGCTATTTCACGAAAAAGATTTTCTACTTTTCGCAGATTAAAGACGCCTAACCGGCGTATATTTATATTGGTTATGTGAATAGGTTTTACCTCATTTTTTAAGATAGAAAGCATCTCCATAACGGGAATTCCCAGTCCGTAACCCACCGCGACCATGGCGCCCATGCTGGTTCCTGAAATTACGGAAGGATGAAAACCGCTCTCTTCCATAGCCAGTAAAACGCCCAGATGAGCAATACCCCGGGCGCCGCCGCCGCTTAGCGCCAGTCCGTAAGAAGGTCTTCGTTTCATAAAAAATGGAACTTATTACTTCCCAAAGTTACGAAAAATTTATACCGTATTTAGCTTCTAATCCAAGCCAGATGAAAAACAATGAATCGTTCTGGAATTTGCTTCTGTTAAAACCATCCTATCCGCAATGAAAATATTGTGTAACCAGCTTCATTACTTTACCATCATCGCCGCTTATTTCATCGCGCAACCGTTCATCCTGAAAAGCTTTGAGGTAATCAATCAGATAATTTAACATTCCTTTTGGAAATACATTGTACTGCATGTAAATCTCCTTTTGCTTTTCGAGCATTTTTGCGGAAGCAACACAGGAAGAAGGAATATGCCCCAGCTTTTTTTGTGTGGCCTTGTTTTCTGCTTTAAAAATATCAATATCCACATAAGTATTTTTTGCTACCTGTAGCGGATTTTTTAATTCAAAACCGTGGCGTGCAGCTACCGTAATACCAGCGAGCAAGAGATAAACGTCCGCCGAGCCATCAGCGTTGCGGATTTCAATGGTTTGTTTATTGGAAAAATCAATTTTCTTATCATTCTCCAGCGGATTTACTTTATGGATCATGTTCATTGGACGCGTCCAGCCCAGCGGAACGCGCACCAGTACCGATCGGTTGCGGTCGCCCCAGCAGATGTTGGTAGGCGCTTCCTGATTTGGCACCAGCCTGAAGTAGGAAGTTGGATTCATGTTTCCGAATGCCGTCAATGATTGAGCCATTTCCATATAACCGGCAATGATCGTCTTGGCCACATCACTCAAAACCCCGTCTTTAATCATGAGGTTTTTGCCCTCTTTCATCACGCGGCTGTGGATGTGTAATCCGCTGCCGGCTTTGCCTACTGTAATCTTTGGAGAAAAAGTAACGGTAACCCCATTTCGGGCAGCAAGGGTACGGATAATCCATTTGGCGATAACCAGTTGGTCAGCGGCATCTTCCACATTGGTTGGAAGAAATTCAATTTCATTTTGTTCGTAAACCATGCCATCGCGGGTGAAATTACCCACTTCAGAGTGTCCGTATTTGATGGTCCCGCCCGATTCGGCAATAAGTTTCATGGCTTCGGTTCGAAAAGCACCCCATTTTGAAAACGGTGAGGATTCGTGATAGGCTTTTTGATCTTCGGCTTTGAACAACCCATCATCTTCGCTGATGATATAATATTCCAGCTCGCCCATGGCTTCAAACGAATAGCCGGTTTTATCTTTAAATGCCTGATGTGCTTTTTTCAAAATATGTTCGGGTGCACTTTCCACCGGATTCCCTTTACTGTCGTAATAAGCACAAAGAATGTTCAGTGTGGGAATTTCGGAAAAGGGATCAAGAAAAGCAGTTTTGTATCGGGGGATGACATACAAGTCGCTGGAATCTGCTTCCACAAACGGAAACAGGCTGGAGCCATCCACACGCTCGCCGGCGGTAAGAATGTTCTCCAAATGTTCGCGGCTGCCAATAATGAAGTTCAGTGTTTTTAGACGTCCATCCCATCCCACATACCGGAAATTGATCATTTGTATATCGTAATCCTCAATAAACCGGATGAGGTCCTCTTTGGTCAGCTGTTCGGCCGGCTTATTCAAATACTGAATCACCGGATTCGGATTCATGGTTATCTTTTTGTCCATTTGTTTAAAATTTTGACGCACAAACATAGGGATATTTTAGCTTGTAACCGGCGCTTATGGCTCTTTTGATTCTATTAAAGGTGCTGACTGACGGCCTTTTCGTCGGGGTGAAAGGAAAACTTGACAAAATCATCGTTATTTAGATTATTTCTTATTAATTTTGCCCCTCTAAAAAGAACAATCTTATGCATGAATATATAAATCTGGGAATTGTAACACTGATTACTTTTTTCTTCAATATGCCTTGGGGTTACTGGCGTGCGTCGGTAAAAAAATTTTCCTGGAAATGGTTTCTGGCAGTACATTTACCTATTCCTGTGATAGTCTTTATGCGTTTTTATTTTAAACTGGGGTTTCAGCTTTACACCTATCCGTTTTTGGTAGGGGCCTTCTTTTTAGGCCAGTTTGTGGGCGCCAGGTATTTTAAAAAACGAAATGCTGCTGCTTTGGAAGCAGAGGCATAATTATGCCCGGCTTTCTTGTTGCCAGGAACCGGTTTCCTGATTTTGCCCCTTTAGTGTGAAGAAGTCATAAACTTCTTTAAAAAAGCTGAATTTCTGGTAATCTCAATCCGTAATACCGCTCTATTTCATACTTTTGTAGAAATTTTCAGCTGATGAAGAAACTTTTACTTGTATTGTTTATTATCTTAGGAGCTTTTACTGTCAGGGCACAGGATACGCTTACCTTTTTACAATATAATCTGTTAAATTACGGGAACTTTACCAGTTATTGTACCACAACTAATAATAATGTCAGCAGAAAGAATGGCTTTATCGGTACCATTGTACATTATGTGAAACCTGATATTTTTTCTGTAAATGAAATAACCGGTACGCGTACTTATCATAAAGACCTGCTTGACAATGCCTTAAATACAGGCGGAGTAAATTATTACAAGATGGCTGAATCCCTTAGCCCGGATGGTGCTTATCTTGTGAATATGCTCTATTACAACAAAAACAAACTGGGATTGGCATCCCATATCATTGCACAAACCTACGTACGCGATGTGGATGTTTACAAATTGTATTACAAATCGGCTAACCTGAACCAGGGAGATACCACATTTATCTATTGTGTGGTGGCACATCTGAAAGCCGGAAGTAGTACAAGTGACGCCACCAAGCGGGCCGTTATGGCAAAGAATACTATGGACTACATTGCTACCCACAATCCGGATAATAATTATCTGCTCATGGGCGATTTTAATTTGTACACGGACCAGGAGACTGCCTTTCAGGATTTTATTAACTACACAACCCCGGCCATTCGGTTTACCGACCCTGTTAATCAAATTGGTGACTGGCACAATAACCAAAAATACAGCCATTATCATACACAAAGTACCCATACTTCGGGTGGCTGTGCTGTTGGCGGTGGCATGGACGACCGTTTTGACTTTATTTTGCTTTCCAATAACGTAAAATACGGGAACAAAAAGGTAAAATATGTTGCCGGGAGTTTCCATGTGGTCGGACAGGATGGCAAGCATTTTAACCTGGCTATTGATGATTCGCCTACCAATACTTCCGTTCCGGCAAACGTACTGAATGCACTTTATAATAATTCCGATCATCTCCCTGTTACGCTGAAAGTTGCTGTGGATCAGCCAACGGGTATTCCACAATTTCAATCCGATATTGAACAACTGAGTTTTACCAATCCGGTAAAAGATGTGTTTAACTTTAGAGTGGATGCTGACAAAGCAACATCCTTGCAGGTGGAGGTCTTTTCGCTGGTGGGGAAAAAGGTGATGCAACACCAATTTTCTATTTACAGAGGCCATTCGCAGAAGACAATGGATATAAGTAATTTGCCAAAAGGTCTTTATATTCTACGTTTTACCGAAACAAACGGACAGAGTTTCAGCCGGAAGCTGCTGAAGTATTAATCTGAGCTTACCTTTTTTCCGTAATCCACGTTCCCCCGTGAAGTACCGATGGCTTCCTCTTGCCGTTTCCGAGTGGTCTGCAATGCTTTAGCGAAGGGAATATTCCTATTCATTCTTTTTTGTATTTTTACCCTATTAACCTGAAATCGATATAAGTTTTGCTCACAGTTTCAGATAATTCTTATATCGAACTCAGGTTATTACAAAGTCAGATTTGCTAAAATGGCTAAAATTAATAAAAAAACTCTCCGTATTTCCAGTATTATTCTGCTCATTGTAGTAGCTTTCATGATTGCTTTTAACAGCATTGTTACTCATATTATCGAAAAGAAAATTAATGGTTTTCTGGTAAATGAGCATTTGAAACATTACCATATCGAATACACAGGAATCAGTTTTAATTTGATGGATAGATCGGTTAGCCTAATGGACTTTAAAGCTCTTCCCGAATCCATATTCCTTGACAGCCTCGATAAATCAGATTTCAATACCATAATACCTGAAGTTACTGTTGGCCGGCTCACTGTTTCGGGCATAAATCTTATGGCGGTAATAAATGATCATAACCTGGTAATTAGAAAGATAACGGTAATAAAGCCAGTAATAAAATTGTACAAATTCAATGGGAAATTGCTCTTGGCGAATGCGGAGAAGAAAAAGAATTTTTCCCTTGGAGATTCAGTCATGTTGGTGGGAATAAAAGGGGTTTCGGTGGGAACCATCACTTTTAGGAAAAGCAGATTTGAAATCTATAATTATAAAGAGAAGAAATATACACTGTCCAGCAAAGACATCACCATTACCATGCACGGATTAATTTTGAAACCGCGAGACCATGGTAACACTTATTTTTATCCAGCACTGCGTGATGCTTCCCTTGTGGCAAAAGATAATGTGCTGGAGTTAGGAAACAACCTTTATGAGATTGCTTTTCGGCAGCTTACCGCTGACTTAAAAGGTCAGTCGTTGATTTTCAAAGGATTTCATTTCAGGCCGCTCTATTCCAAAGAGGCCTTTTCACGACATATAAAGTTTCAAGAAGAGCGCTTTGACATGAAAGCCGGAGAAATTACTTTTACAGGTGCTGATTTTTATCATTTCCTGACGGAAAATGAAATTAGTATAAGAAAAATTGATATTTCCAATGCTGCTATTGACATTTATCGTGATAAACGTGTGCCTTTTAACCATAGCCAGCGACCGCTTTTGCCAAACCAGTCATTGAAAAGAATAAAAGAGAAGCTAATAATTGATACGGTACGGATAGAAAATAGCCGGTTCAATTATGGTGAAATAACGGATGTGAGAAGTCAGCCTTTGGCAGTCTATTTTACAGCTCTTTCGGGAACTATTACGCACATATCCAATTTTCCCAGTTTATGGCGAAAAAATAATATGAAAATGACATTGAAGGGGCGGCTGATGAAAAAGGCATCTTTGAATGTACAGCTTGTTTTTCCTCTTGCAGCGATAAGCGATACTTTCTATTTTAGTGGAGCCGTTAATGGCCCGGTTCCGTTTTCTGTTTTTAACCCGGCTATTTATCCTGCCGCAGGGTTGAAATTTAGTGGCGGCGTTCTGGAAAAACTTACTTTCCGTGGAAGTGCCAACCCGGAGTATTCCTCCGGAACAATGACAATGCTTTATCACGACCTATATATACAGGCCATGAAAAAGAAAGATACGCAAACTTCCAATAAATTCCTCAGCTGGAGTGCCAACTCCCTGGTGCTGAAAAATAATCCCCGCAAAGGTGAAGGAAAGGAAGCTAAAGCAGCTTCGATGTTTTTCCAGCGTGATGTGGAGAGAGGATTTGGAAACTTCTTCTGGAAAACGCTTTTCAGCGGCATGAAAGCCACCATGCTGCCCAGCGTCAATACTATCAACCGGAAGAATTTGCAATCAGTTTCACAAACCATGCCCGTTTCCAATAAATCAAAGACAAGAAAGAAAAAATAGGGCTTCTAAAAAGGGCAAAAAGAGCCGTGTAAATTTTTTCTCCGGCTTTTTGGGTTTTTAGTCTTCCTCGTTTTGTGAGGCTTCGTATTCTTTCAGCAGTTTTTCCTGAACATCGGTCGGAACCTGCTGGTACTGATCAAAGTTCATGGAAAAAACACCCCTTCCCGAAGTAATGGAACTAAGAGAAGTAGCGTATCTTGCCATTTCGGCACCCGGAACTTTAGCACGGATGATCTGGTTTTTACCCTTACTACCCATCCCCATAATCATTCCACGGCGACCTTGCAAATCAGTCATCACGGCACCCATCATGTCTTCGGGAACAATGATTTCCACATCATAAATAGGTTCCATAATTTTTGGGCCGGCATCTTTAAATGCCATGCTAAAAGCATTTCTTCCAGCCAGTTTAAACGAAATTTCATTGGAATCAACCGGGTGCATCTTACCATCATAAACATACACGATGATATCGCGGGCATACGAACCTGTGAGCGGTCCTTCGGTCATGCGCTCCATTATTCCTTTCATAATGGCTGGCATAAAACGGGCGTCAATGGCACCACCTACAATGCAGTTGTTGAAAATAAGTTTACCGCCCCAGGGAAGGTCATGTTCTTCGGTTCCACGCACAGGGAAATCGGTAGGCTTTTTATAGTTTTCCACGTAAGGCTGAATGCGCATATGTACTTCACCAAATTGCCCCGATCCGCCCGATTGCTTTTTGTGACGATAGCTGGCATCGGCAATCTTTGTTATGGTTTCGCGATAAGGAACTTTTGGAACAAAAATCTCAACTTCTAAGCCATTGGCTTTGGTGAGATACCATTTTACGGTATTCACATGAAACTCTCCCTGACTTTTTACGAGAAGCTGTTTCAGCTCACGAGAGAACTCAATGCCGAGGCTGGGGTCTGTTTTGCGCATTTCGTTAAGCAATGCGCCCAGCTTCTCGTCATCAGCCGAATTGACGGCCTTAATGGCCACAGTATATAACGGGTTGGGAAGGGCGAAAGGTTCAAAACCGGCGTTTGCATTTTTAGAGTCAAGCAATGAGTCGCCGGTTTGCACATCTTTTAGCTTAATGGTTGATACAATGTCTCCCGCTTCCACTTTTTCAATCTTGTCGCGGCTTTTACCATTGAGGGCAAACAATTGGGTGATACGTTCCTTATTTTCGGTACGTGGATTAATCAAATCCATTCCTTCGGAAATCTCACCACCATATACTTTAAAGAAAGAAACTTCGCCGAGGTGTTGCTCGATAGAAGTTTTGAAGATAAACAATGCAGCCGGTTCGTCTACGGAGCAGTGAAATTCTTCTCCGTCAGTTGTTTTACGGGCAGGCATATCGCCCGGAGTAGGACATGACTTACTGATAAAGTCGAGCAGCCGGCTAACGCCGACACCCTGCTTGGCCGATGAGACCATGACCGGAAAAATAGCCCTGGTAATAAGCCCCAGTCGTAACCCTTCGCGCATCTCGTCAATGGTCAGGGTATCGTTCTCGAAATATTTTTCCATGAGGGCTTCATCGCCTTCAGCGGCATTTTCGATCAGCTTCAAATGTAATTCTTCGGCTTTGGTCATCTCGCTTTCCGGAATATCAGAAATTACAGGTTCTCCACCACCTACTTTGTATTTCAGCTGTTTCATCAGCACCAGGTCAATAATGGTGTCAAAATTCTCTCCGGCATTCACCGGATATTGAACGATGGTTACTTTATCTCCAAAGTAATCTTTTATGGAGTTAACCGCATCATCAAAATTTGCAGCGTGGTGGTCCAGCTGATTCATAACAAATACTACCGGGCTGTTGGTTGTAACCGTTTGGCGCCAAGCCGTTTCGGTGGTTGCTTCTACGCCGGCCTGGGCATTCACCAGGAGCAAAGCTGTGTCGGCAACATTCAGCGCAGCAATGGTTTCGCCAACATAATCGGCAAATCCAGGTACATCAAGCATGTTAACCTTTTTATTATCGTAAAAAGTGTGAAGTAGGGCTGAATGAACAGAGTGTTCTCTTTCCTGCTCTATGGGTTTGTAGTCGGAAACTGTATTTTTGTCTTCTATGGTTCCTTTACGGCTGATGGCTTTCCCTTCCAGCAGCATGGCTTCAGACATGGTTGTTTTTCCCGATTTGGCACCGCCAATAAGCGCTACATTCCTAATCTCACTTGTCTTATATACCTTCATATGCTGTTAATTTTAAATCGAATAGTGTTAGTATTGCTGTGAATTATCTAATTATTTATTTTACTTACGCCCTGATTTACATCTTCAAAGCCTGTTGCCGTTTTTGAAAGTCAAAAATCCAAAAACAGGTACTGAAAAACTATCAGGCCGACAAATGTAAAAAAAATCAAATTAGTAATGAACTACTGTTTTTTAAATTCATTCTAAAGTATATAATTTGTAATAGTTAAAAATTAATCTCTTGTTTCTTTCCAGAGGCAAAAATGAGGCTGGCAATTTTTGTATGTGCAGATGTTTTCCAGAACAATAATCAGAGGATGCAAACTTGTTTTTTCTTGATGACAATGCTGTAAATTTAGGATTCCGAAAATTTGGAATTGCCATAGTCCTTGTCATAAAATTATTTACCAAAGATTTTGATATCTAGAAGTAGACTTTTCCCCCTAATAAAAGACAGAAAAAAAGTCATAAAAGTTGCTTTTAATACAATTATTTTGTATTTTTACCCGCTTTTTCATTGGTTTGAAAAGAGAAAGGTATGTTGTTGAACTAATATTCCGGCAAAAACAAGTGTTCTTAAGGGTTTTGTATATGGGAAGAATTCCCAAAATTTGATTTTTTTCAAAAGCCATTTAAGGGTACTGTTATCAAGGTAATAAGCTGGTTTTTAGCTTCACAAAATGATTTTTGCATTTAAAAAGTAATCGAAATAGTAACGTATGTAAAAAACTCTACTGAGCAATTAAAATGAAAACACCTGCTGGCATATTGATGTTATTTTTAACTGTAAACCTTTCTGTTTCTTTGTGTTTCGGACAAAATATTTCTCAAAAATCAACACAAAATAGACAATCATCGGTTAAGATAAATAAAAAACTACTTCCACCCGGCTTTATGGCGGGTCTCCAGATTCAAACAACTCATAGAAAAAGTAATAATAAATCAACACAGGGCTTTACCTATCACATGGATACCGTGCTGGTTTATTCCAATACTATCAATCCTCAACGATATATTTATTTTTACGATTCTGCTGGTAATAAGGTGCTGTCTTTTACCGAACTAATGACTAACGGGCAGTGGAACTATGTTTCCAAAGATACTACCACATACGATTCGGTAGGCAACAAGCTGACTTCTCTATCGAAAATCCGAATAGATGGAATCTGGATAAATGCATCTTGGACCGTGAGTACTTATACTGTTAACCACAACGTAGTCACAAAAGTGGGTAGAATGTGGGATAACAATAAATGGATGTATACCGATAGCAGCTATTATACTTACGATTATAATGGCAACAAAGTAGCTTCTTATCATGCTAACCGAAATGGTTCTGTCTGGGTTAACAATAGTTTTAATTTGTATTCCTATGATTCTGTTGGCAATCAAACACTTTTTCTTAGTGAGCAATGGAAGGATTCACTTTGGGTAGATAATCAGCGGGTTGTCTATACTTACGACTCCACTTCCAACTTAATTAGAGGACTTGTGCAAAACTGGGGCGATACGGCCTGGATTAATCTTTACAGGGAAACTTACACGTATAATTCCGTAAGGAACAGATTGTCCTATACCGGAGAAACATGGAACGACAGTGTTTGGGAGAATAGCCAACGTTATGTTTACACGTATTATAAGTTTGGCCAGGTTGAAACCGGAATCGGTGAAAGTTGGAATGGTAGTGCCTGGGTTAATTTTGAAAAGGGACAATATACTTACGATACTTATGGCGGGATTGAGACATATTTGTATCAACAGTGGGAAAATAATTCTGTTTGGGGAAATGTTTCCCTGACACAATATAATTATGATAGCGTAGGGAACGCGTATGAGGGAAATTACTATGCTTGGGATTCGCTGGATAGGAATTGGCTGCAAAATAAAGATGGCCTTTTTCATATATACTTTAACTATGGAAGTGAAAAGTCTTTTTACACGGGATACCAAGTTGATATTAAGTATAATGCACCACTTTCAACAGGCATAAATGATGGAATTAAAGATATTATTTCACAATATACACTTGCACCAAATCCGGCCAGAGATAATACTACACTTTCTATTGGGCTAAGGGCACAGGAGCAGGTGAGCATGAGCTTATATAATATAACCGGCAAAAAGATATCGAACTTGTATCATGGTATATTAAGCAGAGGTGTCCATCGCTTTAACATACCAACAGCACAGCTGCCTTCGGGACTTTATTTTGTGTCATTTTTGTCGGCAAGACATACCCAAACCATTAAATTGATTGTAAAAAAATAAAGACTACTTTGAACTAATGCATAAATCTAAAGTTATGAAAAAAACAACACATATTCTGGCGACAATTCTCTTCACGGTCTTGCTTGCGTGGAGCTTGAATGCAACAGCTCAAACATACTCTATTACTGTGGTTCAACCCAATGGCGGAGAAAGCTGGGGAGTGGGAACTACGCATCTCATTTCCTGGAATGATAATCTGACTAAACCTGTAAAGATTGAATTATTGCGTGCAGACACGCTTTACCGGATAATAACCAGTTCTACCAGCGGAACTACCTATGCGTGGTCTATCCCTGACAGCTCGGCCTATGCCGGAAATGATTTTAAAGTACGGATTACCAGCACAGTAATTAATACTATTACCAGCAAGAGTGCTAATGTCTTTACTATTACCTCTACTCCTACAGCAGGGACAATACACATTGTACAGCCTGATTCCAGTGGGATCTCCTGGGGAACTGGCACATCTCACCTTATTTCGTGGAGAGGTTTTTTATCTTCTTCTCCTGTAAAGATAGAGTTGTTGCGTCATGATGCCACCACTACCCCTGCCACAGACACGCTTTACCGGACAATCACCGACTCCACCACAGGCTCCAC
>VAPM010121730.1_pt1 | contig 15162 bp, 11 predicted proteins | sample 3395091 | NCBI WGS metagenome assembly VAPM01 (sample SAMN08290445, study PRJNA428436) | hydrothermal vent metagenome | isolation source: Deep-sea hydrothermal vent chimney 3 | place: Pacific Ocean: Juan De Fuca Ridge | reverse complement strand
TTAGAGCCATTGCCGAGGATCCGAACCTGGCCTATAAATACACCGGCAAGGGCAATCTGGTGGCAGTGATTACTGATGGTACAGCGGTACTCGGCCTGGGCAATGTAGGCGCACTGGCAGGTAAACCGGTAATGGAAGGTAAGGGAGTTTTGTTTAAAAAATTTGCCGATATTGATGTGTTTGATATTGAAGTCAATGCACCGTCCACAGAAGCTTTTATCGATACCGTTGCCAATATTGCCGATACCTTTGGCGGCATTAACCTGGAAGATATTGCCGCACCTGCCTGCTTCGAAATTGAAAAAGCACTCAAGAAACGCCTCGATATACCGGTTTTTCATGATGACCAACACGGCACAGCAATTATTATCGCTGCCGGGCTTTTGAATGCATTACAAATACAGGACAAGACACTCGAAACTGCTAAAATTGTCTGTCTGGGAGCCGGTTCTGCAGCCATTGCGTCAATGAATTTATTAATAAAACTCGGCGCCGACCCCAAAAAGCTCTATATGCTGGATCGTAAAGGTGTGATTCATGCCGAACGTGAGGACTTAAACGAATACAAACAAAAATTTGCCGTCCAGACCGATGCACGCACACTCGATGATGCCATTACGGCGGCGGATATTTTCATCGGGGTTTCCGGGCCCAAACTGCTGTCAGCCGAACAGGTTCTGAAAATGGCCGCCAAGCCGATTGTCTTTGCTTTGTCGAACCCCGAACCTGAAATACAACCTGAACTGGCTAAAGCGGCAAGAAATGACATTATTATGGCAACCGGGCGCAGCGACTTCCCTAACCAGATTAACAATGTACTCGGCTTTCCCTTTATTTTTCGTGGTGCACTGGATGTACACGCCACCACCATTAACAGTGAAATGGAAATAGCAGCCGCTTATGCCTTAGCCAAGCTGGCACAAACACCGGCGCCGGCTGAGGTGTTGCTCGCCTACCAAACCCAACAACTTGATTTTGGAATGGATTACATTATCCCGAAACCGTTTGACCCACGCTTAAAAAACTACATTTCATCTGCGGTGGCACGTGCGGCGGTTGATAGTGGTGTGGCACGAAAACCGTATCCGTCACACTACCCGGACAGCGAGGACTCGCAAACTGAGCAGCAGCTATTTAATGAGTCTCAATCTTTATTTAAAAAATTGCGTGGGTTATTTAAATAAAAATTATTAACCACTCACAAGCAACTCAACCGCTTTAGTATCGGCACGTTGCATAGGCTTACCATCAACCGAACTCAACGGCGCATGATGCAAACCATGGACTGAGAAAATAATAATATGCACCGGCACGTCATCGGCTAAAAAGGCAAAGGCGGGATAGTATTCATACTCGTCCGCCTTGATATGAAAACGTTTTTGCTCTTCATCATAGGGAATATGGTTATCCATTAAAAAAACGGCCAACTCTTCAGAGGTTTCGGCAAATAAATGCAAATAGATTGCCGAATTAACGTCTGCCGTACCGTTTAAAACACTTCCCACCAGACGCGGATTAAATTTTTTAAAAAAGTGCATTGCATCCAGCGCGGTTTGCCTTAATTTTTTTAATTGCTCCGGCTGCGTATCTGCGCGAAAAATATGCTGATAAGTAACCAGCGCTTGCTGGATTTCCTTGTTCGAAGGTAAATTAAAAGATTCGATGGCACCGAATTGACTGGCGGCTTTGTTTTTTGCCAGTTGAAAATCCTGGCTGCCTGTTTCGGCCATATATTCTGCGGCAAGTTGTGCCAAACGCTCACGTATCTGCCAGCCTTTATTTTTACGCTGTGGCATTCAGCCTGTCCTCACCTGAGAGTTTTTCAACAACCTGCTAGAAAAGTTGTTCCGTTATATTACTCGCATCATCCGGGTTGTTTGAACGGCTACGCCCCGTTGAAGATTCACTTGGTACCTGATCTTCCTTGAAGTATTCAAACATGGTGTCGGTGCTTTCGGGCGTAGCCGGTAAACCGGTATTTTTGTCAATACGGACTGAAACAATGCTGTCGGGCTGCTCTAATGGTGATTCAGGCACTCCCTTTAAGGCTTGCCGCATATACGCTACCCACATGGGTAAGGCAGCAATGGCACCGGTTTCACGACTCCCAAGGGAGCGCGGGTTATCAAAACCAACCCAGGTAATCGTGACCACATTACGGTTAAATCCGGAAAACCAGGCATCACGCTGATCATTGGTCGTGCCAGTTTTGCCAGCTAAATCTTTTCGACGTAAGCTCAGGGCGCGTCGTCCGGTACCATAACGAACAACATCCCGCATCATGGTATCTATTAAAAAAGTAGTCGGCGCACTCAACACCCTTGGCGCCACTTTAAGTTGTTGCGGCCCGGTTTGCTCGATAAACTGAACTTCGATATCTGCTGCTCCCACATTATCAGCTACAGGTGTGCCTGCTTCTGACGTAGGTGTTTTTTCTTTATCGGCAACGACCGATGCTGCTTTTTCAGGTAATTGTTTTTTAGTCACCAGATTGTTATTCGCCATATCACCTAAAGACTCAAGCTTTGCTCGCTGCTCGGCAAGTTTTGCCGCTTCACGCTCCTGTTCCAGTTTAAGTTTGGCTTCCATTTCTTCAACACACTTCACACACACTTCCGGCCGTTGCTCCAGCATTATCACTTTTTTGTCCGAACCCAGAACATATTCAATAAAATAAGGCTGAACTTTAAAACCACCATTTGCAAAAACACTAAAACCTTCTGCTAACTCTAAAGGTGTGATCGCGCCACTGCCTAACGCTAAAGAAAGATCACGTGGTAAGCTGGAACGTTTAAACCCAAAGCGTGTCACATAACGCACCGCATAGCCAATCCCAATATCCCGCAACAAACGAATAGATACCAGGTTACGCGACTTGATAAGTGCCGTGCGCAAACGGGTTTCGCCATACCATTTACCGGTATAATTTTCAGGTCGCCAGGTATCTTCTAAACCCGGTGCATCGAAAACCACGGGGGCATCATTAATAATACTTGCAGCGGTAAAACCTTTATCCAGCGCAGCACTGTATATAAAAGGTTTAAAGCTTGAGCCCGGCTGGCGCTTTGCCTGAATAACACGGTTGAATTTACTCTGGTAAAAATCAAAACCACCAACTAATGACTGGAGCGCACCATCGTCCGGGTTAAGCGATACCAGCGCACCACTGACAATTGGAACCTGTGCCAGAAATGAGCAACCTTTTTTTGCCGGAACAACATAAATAACATCGCCAGCTTTTACAATCTGGCTCGCTTTATCAAGCTTCGGCCCCATATTAAATTCATCAATATAACGTCGCGCCCATTCAAGTTGCGGCCAGTCCATAAAAACTACATTACCATCCACGGTATACGCATAGGCCGATTGCTCATCAACCTGAAAAACAATGGCTGGAATCAAATCTCCCTGAGTGGGTTGCTCAACTAAAATGCTGTCCCAATATTCTTCATCGTCTTCGAATTCAAAATTAAATAATTCAACATGCCCAATGGTGCCACGATAACCATGTCGCCGATCGTATTCGTGCAAAGCCAGACGCAATGCTTTATTGGCGGCAATTTGTAATTTTGAATCGACCGTCGTGTACACCTGATAACCCGTGGTATAAATCTTATTACCATAGCGCTTTAACATTTCACTGCGCACCATCTCGGCAATATAGGGGGCTTCAACTTCCAGGTTTTGCCCATGAATCGCAGCCTCATCCACCACAGCAAAAGCATTATCATACTCAGACTGGGTAACAAAATTTAAATCACGCATGCGCCCTAATACATAATTGCGCCGTAATAAAGCACGTGAGGGGTTTACAATCGGGTTATAACGCGAGGGGGCTTTTGGCAGGCCGACAATCATCGCAATTTCCGGCAGGCTAAGCTCGTCAATATTTTTACCATAATAAACTTGCGCAGCTGCGGCCACACCATAGGCACGCTTGCCAAAATAAATTTTATTTAAATAAAGTTCGAGAATTTCCTGTTTGGTCAGCTCTTCTTCAATTTTAAAGGCGAGAAAAATCTCGTTAAATTTTCTCAGGAATGTTTTTTCACGTGACAAAAAGAAGTTCCGTGCCACCTGCATAGTAATAGTACTGCCACCCTGTGCACGCTCACCGGTACGGATTAAATGCAGAGCAGCACGTAATATACCTTTATAATCAACCCCGGGATGCTCAAAGAAACGATCATCTTCTGCCGCAATCAGCGCTTTGACCAGCATATCGGGGAATTCCTGATAACGCAGCGGCGTGCGCTTCATTTCGCCGAACTCGGCTAATAATAAGCCATCTTTAGTATAAACACGCAGTGGTACCTTGAGCTGAACATCTTTCAGGGTCTCAATATCCGGCAAATTAGGCGTTATATAGGCATAAATACCCAAAAAGCCCAGCCCAGCCAATAAACTCAGGCTAAAAACGCTCGCTAATCCGTAGATTGTTATTTTTTTTATGACTGGATTCACACTAACAGGAAAATATTATCGCAATTTAATCAAATAAGCATAGAAGTATGCACTAATCCTAAAGTATATCGCTTTGATGCAGATAACACTACGAAGGATTTGTAATTAACTATTATTTGACCTATAGTTGACTCAGGTACTTAAAGTAGTTATACATATAGTTCCTGTAACTACCGAATTAACAACAAATTATACTGAAAAAAATATATAAATATGGGCTTTAGCGACTTATTTAAACCAAAATCACCCCCGGTTATCGGGCTTGACATCAGTTCAACTGCGGTCAAATTGCTTGAATTGGGGCGTAGTGGCGACAAAATACGCGTAGAGAGTTATGCGGTTGAGCCCTTGCCTGCAAACTCGGTCGTCGAAAAGAGCATTTCCGATGTTGAGGCTGTGGGCGATGCTATCAAGCGCGCAATGAAGCGCTCAGGAACGCGTTGCAAGCATGCAGCGGCAGCAGTTGCCGGTTCAGCGGTTATTACCAAAACAATTTCCATGCCATCCAATCTAACTGACGATGAAATGGAACAGGACATTCAAAATGAGGCCGATCAGTATATCCCCTACCCTTTAGAAGAAGTCAATCTGGACTTTGAAGTTCTCGGCCAGTCGGAAAATGATCCCGATCGTGTCGAAGTGTTACTGGCAGCTTCGCGAAGTGAAAATGTAGACGTACGCGTTGCCGCTATTGAATTAGCCGGTTTAAAGGCACGAATAATGGATGTGGAAGCCTACGCCATGGAAAATGTATTCCAGATGTTAGCCCCGACTATGCCTGATCAGGGCATCGACCAGACCATTGCGATTATTGATGTCGGTGCCACCATGACCACACTTAATGTATTACATGATTTAAAAACCATTTATACCCGTGAACAGGTCTTTGGCGGCAAACAACTCACTGAAGAAATTCAACGTCGCTACGGCTTGTCTTATGAAGAAGCCGGTATGGCAAAGCGCCAGGGCGGCCTACCAGACAATTATGTACCGGAAGTACTGGAGCCATTTAAAGAAGCCATGACTCAACAAGTCAGCCGCTCTTTACAATTCTTCTTTTCATCAAGCCAGTACAGCAATGTTGACCATATTATATTAGCAGGCGGCAGCGCCATGTTACCCGGCATAGATGAAATGATTGCCAACAAGTTGGGTGTACATACTTCGGTTGCCAACCCCTTCACCAATATGACGATCGCTTCGCGTGTAAAAGCGCAAAGCCTCAGTAATGATGCATCATCACTGGTTATCGCATGTGGTTTAGCGATGAGGACGTTTGACTAAATGGCACGTATTAACCTCCTACCCTGGCGCGAAGAACAGCGCAAAGAGCAGCAACGTCAGTTTCTGACCATGTTAGGCCTGTCTGTTGTTTTAATGATACTCATTATTGCAGCCATCCATCTGCAGTACGCAAGAGCTCTGAACGTACAAAATTCACGGAACAGTTTTTTGCAGACCACCATTACCGAAGTTGAGGCACAAATTGCTGAAATCACCAAGCTGGAGAAAGATAAACAACGTCTTCTCAACCGGATTGAACGTATTCAGAAACTGCAAAGTAATCGTCCGGAAATTGTGCATTTATTTGATGAGCTTGTTCGTGTGTTACCCGAAGGTGTTTACCTGACAACCTTTACCCAAAAAGGTAAAACATTGATTCTTGAAGGTAAAGCACAATCGAATGCACGTGTTTCAGCCTTAATGCGCGGTATTGATAAATCCAAATGGATGACAAGACCAGTGCTGGATGTTATTCAAAAAGATAACAGTAAAGACTCAAAAGATCGTAGCTTTAAACTGCAGGCCACCCAATTTTCTACCCTTGCAGAAGATAATAAGGCAGCGAAACGATGAAAGACATTAATATAGATTTCAATGATCTCGATATTAATAATATCGGCTCCTGGCCTACCCCAGTTAAGGCCATCATTATCGTTATTGCCTGCGCAGCGACATTGGCTGCAGGCTACTTTCTGGATATTAAAAACCAGCAAAATGCACTTGAACGTGCAGAGCGACAGGAAATTACACTTAAACAGGATTTTGAAGTAAAACAGGCGAAAGCCATTAATCTTGAAGCCTATCGCCAGCAAATGAGCGAAATGAAAGAATCATTTGGCGCGATGTTACGTCAACTACCCAGCAGAACAGAAGTTGAGAATTTACTGATCGACATTTCACAAACTGGTCTGGCCAGCGGCATTGAATTTAAATTATTTAAGCCTGAAAAAGAGCAATTCACAGAATTTTACGCTGAGCTACCGATTAAAATATCAATGACCGGCACCTATCATCAATTTGGCAGTTTCGTTAGTGGCGTTGCCGCTCTGCCCCGAATTGTGACCTTAGAAAATATAGTCATCAAAGGTGGTAAAGACAGCAATTCAGCTTTAACTATGGATCTCACGGCAAAAACATATCGTTATCTGGATGAAGACGAAGTCTCGGAGCAGCGCCGAAAAGATCAAAAGAAACGAAAAGGTCGCCGTTAATTCGGGTTGTTAGTTATGATTTTGAAGAAAAAACAATTGCCAAAACAAAGCTTAAATACTCTTTCGGGTAATAATAGCTACTCTTTAACCATTCGATTACTCCCATTATTAATTGGTGCGACCTTATTAACAGGTTGTAGTGGCTCACAACATGGTGACCTGGAAAGTTATGTTAGTGATGTAAAAAGCAGGCAGAAAAGCAAGATCCCTGAGCTACCACAAGTTAAAACATATCCGCCTTTTAGCTATTCTGCATTTGACATTCGCGATCCCTTTCTGCCACTACTCGATGAAGAAGCTTTCGCTGGCGATACCAAAGCTGATAACAGCCTAAAACCCAAAACAGACCGTAAACCGGAACCTTTGGAAAGTTTTCCTCTAGACACACTTACATTTGTGGGTCATCTGGAAAAACAGGGTACCCGCTGGGGGCTGGTTTCTGCACCCGACAAATCCATTTACAAAGTTCAGGTAGGAAACTACATGGGCAAAAATTTTGGTGAAATCATCAAAATTACTGAAACTAAAATTATATTACGCGAAATCATTTCCGACGGCTCGGATGGTTGGCTAGACCGCGAAGCTTCACTGGCTTTATCAGAATAAGCTTCGAACAGGAGAAGAAAGATGTGCAATCAAACATACCCACTTATCACATCGGTGAAACAACATCATTATTTTAAACTGCTTGCTACTTTGTTTTTTTTGCTGGTCTCATCTACAGCCTTTGCAAACAGTTTAAAAAATATTAGTTTTAATGCTCTCCCCGGAGAACGCGTTGAAATACAGCTTAGTATGACTGAAGCGGCCGCGCTTCCAAATACTTTCACTATCGACCAGCCCGCGCGTATTGCTCTGGATTTCCCAAATACTAACGTTGCTCTTGACAAAAAAACCCATGAAATAAATATTGGCATCGCGCGCTCATTAACCGCTGTTGAAGCTGGCGGCCGTACCCGTGTTGTTATTAATTTGGCTAAGCTCACTGAATACGACACTACAGTAGAAGGCAATAATGTTTTTATCACTATCGGTGGAAGCGGCAAAAAGAAACATGGTACGTTTAATAGACCGGTTTTAAGCAAGCAAGGCATAATTGAAAAAATTGCGGACATTGATTTCCGCCGAGGAAGCAAAGGTGAAGGCCGTGTTATTATCAAGTTAACCGATCCCAACACACCTGTCGATATTGTTAAACGCGGTACCAAAGTGTTGGTTACGATTAAAAATAACAAGTTATCCACAAAGCTTGAGCGCCGTTTAGATGTGATTGACTTTGCAACACCGGTACAAACAGTCGATGCATTCAATCAGGGGACCGATACAAAAATTATTATTACCTCTGCGGGTAAATACGAGCACCTGGCTTATCAAACAAATGATTTGCTTACGATTGATGTGAAAAAAGAAATTAAACTATCTGAAGATGAAGCCAAGAAAAGACGCAAAAATTACGTTTACAGTGGTGAACGCCTGTCTTTAAATTTTCAGAATATTGAAGTCCGTGCGGTGCTCCAGTTAATTGCCGACTTTACGGGCATTAATATGGTTACCAGTGATACTGTTGACGGTGAGCTAACCCTACGCCTGAAAAATGTCCCTTGGGATCAGGCGCTTGATATTATCCTGAAAACCAAAGGACTCGACAAACGCCAAAATGGCAATGTCATGCTTATTGCCCCTGCAGAAGAAATGGCGCAACGGGATAAAATTGAACTTGAAGCTCGCAAAAGCATTCAGGAACTAGCTCCTATCATTTCACAAACAATACAGGTGAATTACTCAAGCGCACTCGATTTTGTTAAATTAATCTATGGGCGGTCAACTGGTGTAGGTGGAAGTGCAAGCAGTGGCAGTACGAGTAAACAATCAGGCTATCTATCACCTCGTGGCCGTGCATCCCTCGACAAAAGATCTAATAAATTAATCATTTTTGATATTCAGGAAAAAGTTGATGCGATCCTCGCAATGGTCAAAGAACTTGATATACCTAATCGTCAGGTTTTAATTGAGTCACGTATTGTTATTGCCGGTACCACCTTCGGCAAAGAGCTAGGTGTGCGTTTTGGCTTTAACCGTAGTACATCCGCCAACACCGGACAGCCTAATCAGGCTGGCATAGGTATATCTAATACTGTAACGAACGCCGATAGTGTACGTCAGGGGACACAACCTTCTGCCGCCAACCGCTTAAATGTAAACTTACCTTCACCGTCTTCTTTCGGTACCGTTGCATTGGCACTAGCGCGGCTTCCCTTCGGCACATTACTCGACCTGGAACTATCTGCCGCACAAGCGGAGGGACGTTCTGAAACGGTATCTGCACCACGTTTAATTACGGCTAATAATAATAAAGCCTATATTAAACAAGGTTTTGAAGTACCGTATGCATCACAAACTGCATCGGGAGCAACTGATATTGAATTTAAAGAGGCGGTTTTAAAACTGGAAGTGACACCACAAATTACACCGGATGATAATATCATTATGCAATTACTAGTGAAAAAAGATCGCCCTGATTTCTCTCAGCCTGGCCCGCCAATTCAAAAACGTGAAGTAAAAACACAGGTACGAGTAAGGAATGGAGAAACCATTGTACTCGGTGGTATTTATGAGCATACTTCCACTGATAATATTGCAAAAGTACCTTTCTTTGGTGACCTACCCATTATTGGCGGCCTATTCAGAAGCCATCAGGAAAGTAATGATAAGTCAGAGTTACTTATTTTTGTAACACCGAAAATTATCAGTGATAATTTAACGCTTTAGCAACAACACCAATATAAAAAAAGGGATACGTATGATATCCCTTTTTTTTCGCCTAATAAATACTAGACATTTTGAGTGGCGCTTTGCTCAAGCTATTTAGACTAATAACAAACTTTTATCTTATCTAAAAACTGATATGCTTAAGCCTGGCTCTAAAACTCACAAGAAAACATGCCCCAAACTCAAAATATCATTCTCGTTGGCCCGATGGGCTCAGGCAAAACAACCATTGGCCGTCAACTCGCCAAACAATTAAACATGACATTCTTTGACAGCGACCATGAAATCGAAGCTAAAACCGGTGCCAATATTCCTCTTATTTTTGAACTCGAGGGTGAAAAGGGTTTTCGTAAACGTGAAACAGCAATGTTAGACGAACTGAGCCAGAAAAACGCAGTTGTTTTAGCAACTGGGGGCGGTGCGGTACTGGCACTTGAAAATCGTAAAATGTTACGCCAGCGAGGTATCGTCATTTATTTATCGGCAACCCTTGAGCAACTTTGGGAGCGTACCCGTCTGGATAAGAACCGTCCTTTATTACAAACAGAAAACCCGCGAGACAAAATTGCAGCACTGTTAGAACAACGTAGTCCGCTTTATGAAGAAATGGCTGACATTACAATTGACACCGGTACCGGCAATGTAAAATCAAGCATTAAACAAATTATCGCACAATTAAAACAAACCCAATAATGAAGTCCTTGCTTTACTTGTTTTAGATTTAAATTAATTCCTTATTTAACGTATAATCAAGCTTACTTTCAGGCAAACAAAATAAAATAGATGAAAACACTTACTGTTGATCTGGGCGAGAGAAGCTACCCTATCCATATCGGAACAAACTTGCTGTCTCAAAAAGAGCTGGTCACACCGTATGTTAACGGCACTCAGGTGATGATAGTGACTAATAACATTGTTGCCCCTTTATATCTTGAACAGGCAAAATCTTTATTTGCTGATTTTCAGTGTCACACCGTTATCTTGCCCGACGGTGAGCAGCACAAAACCTTAAACGATCTTAACCTTATCTATGATGCATTGCTGTCCAGCCACTTTGACCGCTACTGTACCCTTGTTGCATTAGGTGGCGGTGTCGTTGGTGATATGACCGGTTATGCTGCTGCAAGTTATCAGCGTGGTGTAAACTTTATTCAAATACCAACGACATTGCTGGCACAGGTTGATTCGTCAGTTGGCGGCAAAACTGGCGTTAACCATCCTTTGGGTAAAAATATGATTGGTGCTTTTCACCAACCTGCTTGTGTCCTTGCAGATATTAATACCCTCAACACACTGGAAAACAACCAGCTCAGTGCAGGACTAGCAGAAGTCATCAAATACGGATTAATCCGCTTACCTGAATTTCTCAACTGGCTCGAACAGAATATGGACAAACTGTTGGCACGCGACCCCGATGCATTAAGTTATGCCATTGAAGTTTCTTGCCAGTGCAAAGCTGAAGTGGTTGCCGCAGATGAAAGAGAAGGGGGTATCCGTGCATTACTTAACCTTGGTCATACCTTTGGCCATGCCATTGAATCCGGTGCCGGTTATGGCAACTGGCTACACGGTGAAGCCGTTGGTATCGGTATGTTGATGGCAGCGGATTTATCCATGCGTGAAAACTGGATAAGCGAGCAGGACGTGCAACGTGTTAAAACCATCATTGAAGCGGCCAAACTTCCGGTACAACTACCCGCAATGATGACCTACGATGTTTTTATGGACTTGATGCGCATTGATAAAAAAGTACGTGACGGAAAAATAAATTTTGTACTTTACAATGCACTCGGCGATGCAAAGGTTACCCACAATTTTAAAGCGGATAATTTGCGCCAGACAATTGAGCACTTTCAGTGCTGCAGCTAAACCATAATGCTAAATAACACCAAACAATAATATCAGGAAACCCACCATGCAACTCGCACCTTACGCAGCGCAACAATCTAGCTCCCGAGGTCGACGTTTTGCCGAAGAATCACCACAATATCGCAGTGACTACCAACGTGACCGTGATCGCATTATCCATTCCTCCGCCTTCCGTCGACTGGAATATAAAACCCAGGTTTTTGTTAACCACGAAGGTGATATGTTCCGTACCCGTCTCACCCACTCGATTGAAGTGGCACAACTCAGCCGCAGCATTGCCCGCATTTTAGAGCTGAACGAAGACTTAAGTGAAACCATCGCACTGGCCCATGATCTTGGTCATACACCCTTCGGCCACGCCGGGCAGGATGCACTCAATGCCTGCATGAGAGACTACGGCGGCTTTGAACATAACTTACAGTCATTACGCACCGTCGACAAACTTGAACAACGTTATGCCGACTTTATTGGCTTAAACCTTACCTTTGAGTCTCGTGAAGGCATTTTAAAGCACTGTTCAACAAAAAATGCCCAGCAACTCGGTGATGTGGGAGAACGTTTTCTAAATAAAAAGCAGCCCAGCCTTGAAGCCCAAACCGTTAATCTTGCCGATGAAATTGCCTATAATAATCACGATGTCGATGATGGCTTACGCTCAGGACTTATCGAGATTGAGCAATTACTTGAGATTCGTCTGTTTAAAGAACAGTTTGATGTGGTCAGTAAACAATATCCCAACTTACAGGATCGCCGTCGCATTCATGAAATTATCCGCCGGATGATAAACCGACAAGTCGTCGATCTTATCGACACCACCAAAAAAAATCTAGAACAGGCGATGCCCAACTCCATTGACAGTATTCGCAATAACACAAACGAACTTGCATGCTTCAGTCCTGAAATGCAGGAAATGAATCTGGAGCTAAAACGCTTTTTACGCACACAAATGTATTCTCATTACCGGGTTCATCGCATGTCGGCAAAAGCCAGCCACATCATTCAGCAATTGTTTAACGCCTTCCTCAATGATCCAAAACTCTTAAACCCCAAATACCAGCAAATTGTCACGCAAAAAGAACAAAAAAATGCCGAACTTGGCAAAGCACGCGCGGTTGCCGATTATATTGCAGGTATGACCGACCGCTACGCAATCGCAGAATATGAAAAGATTTTTAACCCTGCTGAATTAACCTGAAGCAGAAACAAAACAGCCTGAAAACAAATAGATACGCAATGATTTAGTATCATACTATGCTATATTATTGGGTATAATTCATGAATGTTCATTTGCAACATTCGGTTAAAATAACATGCGTATTTATATGCAAATACAACAAAAGGAACAGCAACCCCGTTACTACCAATTGCTACTGCAACAGGATTTACTTGATGGCTGGACATTGGTACGGGAATGGGGAAAACAAGGCTCAAGTGGACGAGTCAAGCGGGATCACTTCCCCTGCAAAAATGATGCACTGCTTGCTTTAGAACGTGTTCGTGATGCACAACTCAAGCGTGGCTTTCAGGTTGTGTTTATTCAAGGTGCAGACAGTAATGACAACAACACCATACTGGATTCTTAATGGCTAATTACGACGCCGACCAGCTCAAACGCCTTGAACCCACCTACCTTCGGCAATACGGTTTGAACGAAGCCCCGTTCTCAACCCAACACGACGATAACTTCCTGTACCTCGATACTGAACGACACCAACGTCTTGAGATGCTGTCGCATCTTACCCAGTACAGCAACCTGCTATTAATCGTTACCGGTGAACGTGGCATTGGTAAAACCAGTTTACTGCGCCGCTTTTGCAATAATGCAGATGACTCATGGTATCTCTGTGAAGTGAATGCACACACCATGATGGATGCCGACTCCATGCTAACCGATATTGCGCGTGGTTTTGGCTTAAATGGCCTGCCCAATGATCCAGGCACTGTGCAGGAAATTGTCTTTGAACATTTAAAGGCGCTACAAAATGACGATTTAGTACCCATACTACTGATCGATGATGCCCACGAGCTTCCCAAAGACGCACTGGAAACACTGTTCTATTTTGCCGATATTGAAGCTGCACAAGGCCATCTATTAAGAATAATTTTATTCTGTGAACCACAAATCGATATCATGCTGGAATCACCATCGATTCGCCCGTTAAGAGAACGCATCACCCATACACTGGAATTGAATCCACTCGATGAAGATCAAACTGCCGAATTTATAAAACACCGCATGGCTGTTGCCGGTTTCGAGGGTGCATCTCCTTTTACACCCAAGGTCATTCAAAAGATCCATAAAATTGCCCGTGGTATTCCTTCCCACATTTGCGAATTAGCCCATTTGCATCTGGACGATGCGGCCAGTCTTAATAATAAAATCAACCATGTTGACTTAATGGAAGAATCGGAACCTGGTCTGGATGATCAATTTAGCGCCGAAGACCTGGGCTTCAAACCAGACAACGATAAGCCCATTAATTATAATGCAGCCGCATTCAGTACCCGCCACATCGTCTTTATTGCTATTGTCGCTATTGTCTCCATTATTGTTTTTACTATGCAAGACACCATTAACGAAGCGGTTACACCTGAAAATGACCCACTCTCGACAATCAACCGCAATTTGCCCTCAGCGATAGCGGAACAAAGTAAACCCCAAAAAATAACATCGGCCAAAGAAATTACATTAAAAGCCCCCCTGCAACCACCTGCGCCAGAACTGGAAGATGAACCACAACCACCGCCATTGGCCTCATCTCAAAATAACAATCAGGAAGCCTCAACCGCGGCCACGCTTGCAAATAATGTGACCCCACAACCGGAACCTGTCAACTATGTGCTTGATACTGTTTCACCTAACCCTGTTATCGGCAGTAACAAACCGCAAACCATCATAATAAAAGGCAGTGGCTTTAAAAGTGGTTCAAAACCACCCGCCGTCTGGATTAGCTGGACAGGTAAAACCAGGGCATTAAAGAAACATCAATATAAAATTGTTGATGACAACAATATCGAATTAACCATCACAGTAGGAACAACAGCCGATAAATGGTCTGCACAGTTAAAGCAAGGTACATTTGAATCGAACCAGCTTAGCTTTAATGTTATAAAACCAAAAGCAAAACCCACAAACATCACCACGCTGGCCGGGGTTCACGATGAACGCTGGATACTGGATCAGCAACCCAACCACTTTACTTTACAACTATTCGGCACACAAAATAAAAACAACATTAAAAAATTTACAACGACAAACAAGCTAACTGACAAGATTGCTGTATACCAGACTTTACGTAACGGCAACCCATGGTATGCCTTAATCTACGGTAGTTATGCTACAAAAGAAGCGGCTCAGTCAGCTAAGGCGAAAATCGCAAATTCAAAAGTAAAACCCTGGTTACGTCGTTTTGACAGTGTACAGGCTAAAATTAATACTGAAAAAACAGACAGCAAGCCCGTTAAACCCAAACAAAAATTACAGGTAGCAAAATCACCCGGCACCATTATCACTACCCCCCCACTGACGGCAGTAAAAGACTCTGCAGCATGGCTCTGGAGTCAG
>VAPM010851040.1_pt1 | contig 15166 bp, 10 predicted proteins | sample 3395091 | NCBI WGS metagenome assembly VAPM01 (sample SAMN08290445, study PRJNA428436) | hydrothermal vent metagenome | isolation source: Deep-sea hydrothermal vent chimney 3 | place: Pacific Ocean: Juan De Fuca Ridge | reverse complement strand
TAGATGATAACGACAAGAATTTGTTGGTCGCGATTCACTTTAAAGAGAATTACAATAATGCCTTTTGGAATGGCAGCTTTATGGTGTATGGCGATGGCGATGGGAAAACTTTTTCATCGTTGACGAAATGCCAAGATGTGGCGGCTCATGAAATGACTCATGGTGTCATTGAAAATACTGCCAACTTGATTTATCAAAATCAAAGTGGTGCATTAAATGAATCCATGGCGGATGTGTTTGCCGCTTTTGTGGGGCGTGATTGGCGCATAGGAGAAGAATGCATCCTTGTCGAGCCTGGTTTTTTGCGTCACTTAGCGTATCCAGAGCAGGGTTTAACTAAGCAACCGGGGCACATGGATGGGTACCGCAATTTATCGAATACCGGGCAAGGTGATAACGGTGGAGTGCACATTAATAGCGGTATACCCAGTCGCGCCGCTTATTTGCTAGTGGAAGGTTTAACCCAGGAAGGGTTAGGCGATAGTATTGGTTTTGAAAAAGCAGAGCAAATTTATTATCGAACACTGACGTACTATCTGCAAGCCTCCGCTCAATTTGTTGATGCAAAATTAGCATTAATGCAGGCAGCGGAAGATTTATATCCTGATCAACCTGAGGTGCAACAGGCAATAAAGCAAGCGTGGGATGCCGTGGGTGTGACAGATGATGAGATTATTCCTATTATCAGCCGTGTGGCTGATGTGGCACCCGGGGAAGATTTGCTGTTGTATTTAGCGTTAACCGAGCAACAATATAATCCATTGATGATGACCTATGATTTGTTTTTTCAAGTGATACCTGGTGATATTTCTGATACGACAGTATTGCAAGCTTCCGTGGATTTAAATTCGTTTAGTTTTTCTGTTGCATCTCGACCGGCGGCTTATACCTTGTCGCAAGGTACCACGTTGCTTTATGTGGGGACGGATTTAAATTTGTATGGGGTATCGCCAGGCGGAGCCAATCAGCAGCTGACGAATACAGGGGATATCTTTTCCATGGCGGTTTCGCCGGATGCGCGTCATTTTGCTTTTACGACACCCAATTTTTCCGATAATACGATCAGTCTATATAACCTAACAACCGATGAAATACAGCAATTTAATATTGTTTCACCGCATTATCAAGAAACCAATGCCAGTGCCGTAAGTACCATATTGTATGCGGATTCCTTAGCGTTTGATTATACTGGACGGTTAATTGTTTTTGATGCATTGAATTGCATGAATAAACCATTGGTTGCTAATCGGCCTGTGGATGAAGAAAAAGATTTGTGCCGCGATAGTCAAGGGCAAGTGACGGCTTCAGGTGGTTACCGCTATTGGTCGATTGGCATTTTGGCGGTGGATAATGGTCGATTGTCTTTCCCATTTTTCAATCAGAACCCTTCGATTGATGTGGGATATCCGACGTTTGCATCAAATGATAATAAAATGATTGTGATGGATGTGATCGAAAATACTGGATCGATGGAAGCGCCGGTTTATCAGTCCAAAGTACAAATACTCAATATAGAAACTCAGGATCGAACGGATGTTGTGGTGCATGTCTCCGAGTTTGGGCGTTTTTGGAGCGTGCCGAGTTTCGATGGTGAAGATCAGCATGTTGTTTTGAAAATGCCTGGCGGTGACGATATCCGTATCGGGGTGGCGGCTCGAATTCCTTTGCAGGATTGGGTCGGGGATGTTTCATTAAAAACTGAGTTGACGAATAAAGGCATTAATTTGCCCATGATGCATCGTGCTGGGGTGAGAAATGTTTCTGGTGCGATTGAGGCAAACATGGCGAGCTTGAATTTTGGTTATGTCGCCAATGGGGCATGGAAAACCTTAATGGTCAGTTTGCGAAATCAAAGCAATCGCGATGTGGATATTTACGATGTTGTGTTGACGGATCCGGTATTTAGTCATGATGCGGTGAGTACCCAACTCTCGCCTGGCCAAGAAATGAGAGTGAATGTGACCTACCGCCCTGATGCAATGACGGCAAGACAAGAGGCGGCATTGATTGTAAAAAGTAATGGTGACCCTAACGAATTAGTGATAGGCATTCGCGTTGATCAAGAGGACGGTCGTAAGCGTAGGGGCTGGTTACCAGGTTGCACATTGGCAAAGCCTACATCTTTCGATCCCATCTTGCCGCTATTATGTGTGATGGCCGTGTGTTATTTAGTTGGGCGGCGTAGTGCCGTATCCTTTAAATAACATACCTAATAGTTTGATGCATAATGCATCAAACTGAATTTTTGAAACCCTAAACATTTGATTTTTGTCGGGTGCGTTATACGCACCGTAGGGCTCGACGGGTTTCAATTTAGCTTACCTTCATTTTCTTCAAGCCAACCTATTCAAAATCCATCTGAATGCCATGATGGTGTTGCCTATCTCTAAAGCTATTTGCAAATACAAAAAAAAGCCGTAGTCTGTGGCGTTTTGGATAGGCGATAGGTTTGCATGAAATATCAACTAATAAATACGCATCACCGTGCAAGGCGTGGTCGGCTTATTTTTGAGCGAGGGGTTGTCGATACACCTGCCTTTATGCCGGTGGGCACTTACGGTACCGTCAAAGCCATGGCACCGGCTGAATTAACTTCAATGGGGGCGTCAATGATTTTAGGTAATGCCTTTCATTTGATGTTGCGACCCGGTTTAGAGGTGATTGCAGCACATGGTAGCTTGCATGCGTTCATGCAATGGGATGGCCCGATATTAACCGACTCTGGGGGCTTTCAAGTCTATAGCTTGGGTGATATGCGGAAACTCACGGAGCAAGGGGTGCATTTTCGTTCGCCAGTGAATGGCGATAAAGTATTCATGGGACCCGAAGAGTCGATGCATGTGCAGCGAGTACTCGGGTCGGATGTGGTGATGATCTTTGATGAGTGCACACCTTATCCTGCCAGTGAAGCACAAGCCCGAGATTCCATGGCGTTGTCATTGCGCTGGGCAAAGCGGAGTCGTCTGGCTCACGCGGATAATCCGAGTGCGCTGTTTGGCATTATTCAGGGGGGGATGTATCCGGCGTTACGCGATATTTCATTGCAAGGGTTATTGGACATCGGTTTTGACGGTTATGCCATTGGTGGTTTGTCAGTGGGAGAGAGTAAACAAGAAATGCGTATGATTCTTGATCATACGGTTCCGCAAATGCCAATTGATGCACCGCGCTATTTGATGGGGGTAGGTACCCCTGAGGACTTGCTTGAAGCGGTGAGGCGAGGCGTGGATATGTTTGATTGTGTGATGCCAACACGCCATGCGCGCAATGGTCATTTGTTTGTTAAAGAAGGGGTCGTCAGAATAAGAAATAGCCAATATCGTTTGGACACGCGGCCACTTGATGATCAATGCGGATGTTATACCTGTCAAAATTTTAGTCGTTCTTACCTTCGTCACCTTGATCGCTGTGGAGAAATTTTAGGCGCTCGCTTGAATTCGCTTCACAACCTACATTATTACCAAGACGTAATGAGCAAAATGCGTTGTGCACTTGAATCAGAGAGTTTTGAAGCGTTTGTTCAAGAATTTTATACATGGCGGTCACAAGCGGTACCGGATGTGTAATAATACCGCCCTTTAATAATGAACGTGTCCATTTCAGAAAACAATTTTTTAAGGTAACCAATAAATGAGTTTTTTTATCACAGATGCCATGGCAGAAGGTGGTGGTGATCCCATGGGTTCTTTCATGGGGTTTATTCCGCTGATTGTCATTTTTGCTATTTTTTATTTTCTGATCATTCGTCCCCAAGTTAAACGGGCGAAAGAACATAAAAATTTAATTGAGTCCGTATCAAAAGGGGATGAGGTTGTCACCGGCGGTGGTATGCTTGGCAAAATCACCCATGTTGAGGAAAGTATTGTGACGATCGAAGTGGCGAATGGTGTCAATGTGAAGGTACAGCGTAATTCCGTGGCCTCGCTTTTGCCTAAAGGAACCTTAAAAAGCGATATGCTTAAAAACAAATCGGGTGTAAAGCTATCAAAATGATCGTTTTGCCTGATTTTCTTTCGGCAAACAGCGAGGCTATGCTTCTCAAACCATGAGGATACGCGTCTCGTTTTGACAGATTTTCGATCGATATTTTTTAACCAAACAGCTCTATATTTAAGCCATTGTCATCTCGATTTTGCTCGCTGCCCAATAGGAAAGGATGAATGATTAATCAGTATCCTCTATGGAAATATGTACTCATTATTGTCGTTGTTATTGTCGGTTTTATCTACGCTTTACCCAATCTGTATGGTGAAGATCCGGCGGTGCAAATTTCTGCTACTCGCACTGCAAAAGTAGATACCTCAACCATGGCTAAAGTGAAGGCCGCACTGGATCAAGGCAATATCAAATATGATCGTATGACGCTGGATCCACATGGCCTGATCGTGCGCTTTGCCAACACGGAAATTCAGCTTCAGGCGAAAGATCTTATTCTCGAGACCTTGGATACGAAGCAATATGTGGTGGCGCTTAATCTGGCCCCGGCCACCCCTGGTTTTTTATCTAGCCTAGGTGCGTTGCCCATGTATCTTGGCTTGGATCTGCGCGGTGGCGTACATTTTCTCATGCAGGTGGATATGGACGCGGCGATTAAGCAATCGCTTGAGCGCTACATGGGGGATTTTCGATCGTTATTCAGAAAGAATAAAGTGCGTTACCTCGGGGTGGAAGTGGCCGGCGAGATCAGTGAGGGGGCTGGGTTCGTTCGAATGAAGTTTAAAACCGCTGAGATACGTGATCAAGCGTATCAAGTGGCTCGTAAGGAGTTTGCCGAACTGAGCTATAGCGACGAACAGGACGACAAATATTATTATCTAACGGTCACCCTGAAGCCGGAAGAAATACAGAGTACAAAAAAATTGGCCTTGCAACAAAATATTGTGACCCTGCGTAATCGGGTTAATGAGTTGGGTGTGGCTGAGCCGGTGATTCAGCAGCAAGGTTTGGAGCGCATTGTGGTGCAATTACCGGGGGTGCAGGATACCGCCCGTGCCAAAGAAATTTTAGGGAAAACGGCGACCTTGGAATTTCGTATGGTGGAAGAAGAGCACAATGCGCGAGCGGCAGAGAAAGGGCGTGTACCACCGGGAGCCAAGCTATATTATGAGCGAAATGGTGATCCGATTTTGCTTAAAAACCAAGTGATGTTGACCGGTGATTATATTGTCGATGCGTCGTCGGGCCTGGATGCGCAGAGCGGTGGTGCAGCGGTGTTTATCAGCCTTGATGGCAAGGGCGGTCGTATTTTTAACGATGCCACCAAGATTAATGTTGGAAAACTCATGGCGGTAGTGTTTATTGAATATCGGTCTGACACGCGTGAAGTCGATGGCCAAATGATTAAGACACGTCGGAAAATTGAAGAAGTGATTAATGTGGCTCGCATCCGTGAGCGATTAGGCAATCGATTCCAAATTACCGGTTTGGACAGCACGGAAGAAGCGCGTGATCTTGGTCTGTTATTGAGGGCAGGCGCATTGGCGGCACCGATTGATATCGTTGAAGAGCGCACGGTGGGTCCGAGCCTCGGACAAGATAATATCGACAAAGGCTTTCGCTCTGTGGTGATCGGTTTTGTGTTGGTGTTAGCCTTTATGGTGTTTGTTTATCGCCGTTTTGGGCTCATCGCTAATTGTGCCTTGGCGTTAAATTTGGTGTTTATTATCGCTGTGCTATCAATGATGCAAGCGACGCTTACCTTGCCGGGCATTGCTGGAATCGTATTGACGGTGGGTATGGCGGTTGATGCCAATGTTTTGATTTTTGAGCGTATCAGAGAAGAACTTAAAAATAATATCGGTGTGCAAGCCGCTATTAATCTAGGTTATGAAAAAGCCTTGACGACCATTGCTGATGCGAATATAACAACTTTCATTGCTGCAATTATACTCTTTGCCATGGGAACTGGGCCAATTAAAGGGTTTGCGATTACTTTGTCTATTGGTATTTTAACTTCCATGTTTACTGCGATCATGGTGACACGTTCCATCGTGAATTATTATTATGGCGGTAAACGAATTAAACAACTTTCTATTTAAGCCTGGGATTTAATATGCAGCTATTGAAAGATATACCAACGATTGAATTTATGCGATGGCGTCAAAATGCGCTGAAAGCCTCAGGTGTCATCTTGGCCATTTGCCTGTTGGCTATTCTTATCCGAGGGCTAGATTTTGGCATCGACTTTACCGGAGGTACGTTAATTGAGGTGGGCTATCAAGAAACCGCCGACCTCAATGTGGTGAGGAGTACATTGGCTGAGGCGGGGTTTGGTGATGCCATTGTTCAGCATTTTGGTACATCGAAAGATGTTTTGGTGCGCATTGCTCCTCACGACGGCTTAAGCAATGCCGAGATAAGTAGCAAGATTTTAGATACCTTAAAAGTGACCTCTGCGTCGGAAATACAGATGCGCCGTGTCGAATTTGTTGGCCCACAAATTGGTGATGAACTGGTTGAAAAAGGTGGTTTGGCATTGTTGACTGCATTAGCCTGTATTTTGGCTTATGTTTGGATACGTTTCGAGAAGCGCTTTGCATTAGGGGCGATTGTTGCGTTGGCGCATGATGTTTTGTTTACGGTCGGCATGTTTGCTCTTTTTCAAATCGAATTTGATTTGACCGTGCTCGCCGCGGTGCTTGCGGTGATTGGTTATTCCCTGAATGATACGATCGTTGTGTTTGATCGAGTGCGAGAAAATTTCCGGAAAATGCGCAAAGAAACCCCTGAGCAAATCATCAACAGCTCGATTAATCAGACCTTATCACGAACCGTTATGACATCGCTCACCACGCTATTGGTATTGATTGCGTTGGCGGTGTTCGGGGGGGAGTTGATCCATGGATTTGCGATCGCCTTGATTATTGGGGTGGTGGTGGGAACCTATTCATCCATTTACATCGCAACCACCACGGCACTGATTTTGGGGGTGACAAAACAAGATTTATTACCGGTGGAGAAAGAGGGCGAGGATCAACAGCCATTAATTTAATTTGACAAATCGGGTAAAATTGACCAGAATTAATACTACACCTATCTAATATAGGCTGACATATTAAAAATAATTAATTAGCCTTGATATCAGTGCGTTAGAAGTTGAAGCTCAGATTGTGTCGCCATGTTGTCAAATGCGATGCGGTTTCGTGCGGAATTACTTTTGCAAATATTGGATAATGTTTATTAAAAATATTAAATGTTCAAGCAATATCTAATAGCTTACAACGCTTTTGGTAGGGGCAGTGATATATCAATAATGCTTGGTTTTTATGGCCAATTAGCATTTGTCATATCATGGGAAATGTTCTCTAATTTGAATGGGGAGCAGTATAAATCGGGGTAGCAGATATAGACACGTGGGAAGTGTAAAACTGTATTTGCATTAATATAATAATGTGGAGAATTAATGATGGACAAACGTTTCCTATTCCTTTCTTTTGCTTCAGCAGCTTTAATTGTTCCTTCAATATCTAATGCTCACTTAGTGGAATCACCCATGGAAGTGATGGCGACCGTCGTCTCTTCTTGTGAATTGAGTGTGACACCGATTGATTTTGGTAATTATGCTGGCGCAGAAATCAATACGACAGGCGAAGTGATCGTAGTGTGTAATGACGGCGTACCCTATAAGATTGCAATGGATGCCGGCATGAATACTGACAATGCCAATCGTCGAATGGTCGATAGTTCGGGCAACAATACATTACCTTATCGTTTAACATATCAAGGCGTTGATTGGGGTGATTTAGGCGTGCATGATACATTCTTATCAAGCCCTGTACAGGGTGTTGGTACGGGGGCTGCCTCATCATTTGTTGTGGAAGCGATGTTGTTTGAGGCTCAAGATGTGCCACCTGGTGTTTACTCTGATACAGTGATTGTATCCGTTGATTTCTGATTGAGTTCATTTGAAGAATGTCGAGGGGCTGATGGATGCCTCTCGACCTCTATAACCATGTTAAATTTTCATTTCTACTTTACCTAACCTATTCATCTAAGGCCCGCAAATTTAAGTGTTTGATGGGTCTTCGTCGTCATTGAGATCGTATTCTAAGCTTTGTTTTTCTTCTTAGAATATATACTTTGGTTTCGCAAAAAGAACTTTACGCAAATGTTTGATAGGTAAATTTTTCGATGTCTGGCATTTGCTGGTATTGGCACGGCCTTAGGTTAGTTTATGACCGTGATGAGTATATATTGCTTAGGTAAAACAGTAGAGAATTTGTATATAATTTCAGCATAGTTATCATGGATGATTCGAGGTACGATTTTAACCTAGCGTATTGATTATTCTAAAAGCTTTAGTTAATTTACCGTCCGTGATTAGGTGGGTGGTTTTGCTATGCAAGTAGAAGTTTTGTCAACAGCGGAGCAATTACGATTTAAGTTACGATCGCTCGTGCTCAGGTGCGAAATATAGATTTTAACGACATATAGCTAAAAGCCTTATCAAGCCGTCAAAAGACAGTTTTTATTGACGGCACACTCCAAATAACGATGTTGTACATTACATTGGCGTCTAATTAAGGTTTTTAGGATAATTGCCGTAATGGAATGACGATAAGTATGATGAATGTGTGTGGCTAGAGCTTTTTAAGGATAAGTTGGTAAAAATTTCATACAAACGAACTTTTCTAAATGATGCGCTTTCTAATTTTTACATTGATAACTTAAAGTTCGCATTAGGCGGTATACGTTACAATTATTAAAATGACTACTACGGGTATATAGTAAAAGCGTTTAGAGAATTGTTTTACGTTTTGTGTTTATTTTCATTGGGAGGGTTATTTGGTGAGCCTAAAGTGGGTATGTCTCTCCGTATTATTTACATCCGTTGTTATTTCCTTAAATGTGCATGCGGTGTCTTTTAAGGTCCATCCATTATCTATTGCGTTTGATAAAAGAACAAAATCGTCTATCGTAACCATTACCAATACGCATTCAGGTCCCGTGACTGTTCAATTAGAAAGCAAACGTTGGTATCAGGATCATGAGGGTGCTGATAAGTATGAAGACACTAAAGATGTTATTTTTTTTCCAAAAATTATAACCATTGAAAAGGGTGAACAGCGTATTGTGCGGGTTGGTTTTCGGGGTAAACCAACCCAACAGATGGAGCAATCCTATCGATTATATTTTCAGGAATTACCTGACTCTCGTCCCGCGGCCGGTGCATTGAGTTTTGCCATCCGTTTTGGTGTACCTGTTTTTGTTAAAGTGGCTAATCCTAAATATGGGTTTGATATCGGAGACTCATTTGTTAAAAATGCGCAGCTTAATGTTAATGTGGTCAATGTTGGTAATACGCATATCATTGCCAAAAATATAGCGGCGCAAGGGTTTTCGAGAAATGAACGCTCTACTTTTGAGAAAGATATGGCGGGCTGGTATGTTTTGCCGGGCATGACGCGAACATTTTCGCTGGATTTGCCTGAAGAGAGTTGTGCTAGCTCACGTCAGATAAATATACAGGTCAGTGTAGGTACTCAAGTGAAACATTCGAAAATTTCTGCTGACACAGCAAGTTGCGTGGCGTTAAAAACTAAATAACAAGCGACTAAGCTTGTTGCATTTAATCGTCATTACATTAAATGAAGCCCTGCATAGTACTTTTGCAGGGCCTTAAAATCGCTTTTTTTAATTCAATGATTGAAATTTTCTGGCTTAAATTGTGCTGGTGTTTAATATAAGCCGTGTCAAATATTATCTGAAAAACCTCAACTGAATATAGAGCAAGCATTCAGGTTTTTGGAAGATATATTGGTTGAGGTTGGTACCGCCTGGGCGATAAAGTTTCTTGTTCATAAGATTGATGTACATTAGTGATTCGCTGATAAAATTTAAGACAACGATTTACATGGTCGGGCGATATTTATTACGTGTTGTTATTTCATCGTTAAGCCGTCTTTATTGTTGGCACTTGTTAAGGCGGTGAATGAATGCATGATAATTCAAAAAATAACTTCGAATTTAGTCTCCATTTTATTGATAGCCTTGCTCTATCTATATTCTATTCCTCTCCTTGCATTTGAAACCATACCTTTAAAAGTTATTTTAAATACTTCCGATCGAGGAGAGTATTTTTTGCTAATGAGTGATGATGGTGATGTCTACTTTCCTGTCAAAGATTTACAGTCATTAGGTATTCGCCAAGTGAATCCGACGGCACGAATAGATGATGAATATTATGTATCATTGTATTCGTTACGTTCCCAATTACGATTTACTGTTGATCAAGAGGCTTTGGCATTAAGGATTGATGTTGATCCTAGTATGTTAGATAAAACAGTGATTGATATGAGTGAAAGAGAAGTGGCTAAAACGAATCCGTTTGGGATTGATACCGCTTTTTTTAATTATGGTATTAATTTTCGTGGTGGAGAAGGTCAGGATGTTATTGCGTTTGAAGCACCCATAGAAAGTGTTATTAACGCCCATAAATTATTGGTGCGGTCAAATTTTTCATTTAATCGAAATGATATTGGTAATTATTGGACGAGGGGCATGATTAATGTCACGAAAGACATGCCATCGATTATGGGGCGGTTAGTGGTTGGAGATTTCTCGGCAAGCTCTGGAGAATTAGGCAGTGGCGGTATATTCGGTGGTATTAGTTTTACTAGAAATTTTGGCATGTCTCCTTATTTTTCCAAAACACCAGGATTAACGGTGAGTGGTTTGTTAGAAGTACCTGCGACGGTAAGCGTTTACATTAATGATGTGTTAATACGTAGTGAAGATTTGCCAGCAGGGGCATTTGAATTGACTAATTTGCCTAATGCCCATGGAGCGGGTGTGGCCGATGTTGTTATGCGGGATGCATTTGGACGGGTAACAAGAAAACAATTCCCTTATTATATTTCGTCAAATGTATTAAAAAAAGGCGTTTACGATTTTAGCTATAATGTAGGTTTGCAACGTGATAGTTTAAATGCTATTGCGCCGATTTATAAGGATCCCACCGTGATTGGCTTTCATCACTACGGGGTGACTGACTCTTTTCTGGCCGGTTTTCGTTTGGAAGGAGAGAGTGACGTTATTAACTTGGGGCCTACCTTTAATACCTTATTAGGGGTGTGGGGAGAAGTGGAGGGTGGTGCTGCCTATAGTAATGCGAGGCAGACCTCGGGTTACTCGGGGTTTTTTCGTTACTTCTATACTTCGCGATATTTCCATAGTCGATTGGTTTGGCGAGAAAGCAGCCAGTTTTATGCTAATTTAGCTTTATTGCCAGAACAAGAGAAACTTAAGCGTGCCACATCGGTATCGATTGGCACGCATGGGTCGCGCATTGGTGCATTGTCTGTTTCTTATTCGCGTACGCTGCGCTATACCAAATCTCAGATAGCCACTCCGCTGGAAATAAAGAATGAGCAAATTAGCCTGTCGTATAGCCGCCGTCTTTTTAGGCGATTCTCCCTTTTGTTGCGTGCGACCCGGACAAAAGATATTGAAGGGACACGAGACTCTTTTGTTGCGACGCTAAATGGTACTTTTGGGGGGCGAACATCGGCGGGTCTTACCCATAGTAGTCAGCGTGACACTTTTGTTAATACTTTATTTGTTCAGAAAAATGCACCGGTTGGACCAGGTTGGGGGTTTAACGCACGCATCCAAGAGAATGATGAGTCACGACGCGAGAATAAAGTGATTGGTACAGGAACATTGCAATATAAGAGTCAAATTGGTGTCATGACAGCTACATATAATGATAGTTTGAATTTTGACTCGTATCGGTTAGGAATGGCAGGCAGTCTAGCGTTTATTGATGATAGTTTTTATTTAACACGCCCTATCCGAGACAGTTTTGCTTTGGTTAAAATAAGTCGATTAGATGATGTGCGGGTATATTATAGTGGTGATCTTGTGGGTAAAACGAGTAAAGGAAAAATGATTGTACCAAGTTTAGTCTCTTACGGGCCGAATGCGATTTCGATTGATGTGCAAGATGTACCGGTGGATTATTCGTTGGTTAGCACCCGTAATATTGTTTCGCCGTCTTTTCGTACGGGGGGGGTGACTGAGTTTGTTGCGAAACAATTTAAAGCTTATGCAGGTTATATTTTTATCGTTGATAATGGTGAGAGAAAAGAAGCTCAGTATGCGATTATCAAATTGCGCAAAGACGATGAAATTTTTGAGTCGATTGTAGGAAATGGTGGTGAGTTTTATTTTGAAGATTTGACGCTAGGCGTTTATCAAATAGAACTTGAATTTAAAGGAAAAATCTGTCAAGCAGAGATTGATATTCCCAAAGGGGATGATGTTTTGATGGACTTAGGGGAGATTACCTGTGAAATTTAATCCTGTATTGATGTGTCTGGTAATAATGTCCATATCCTATTCAAAACAAGTGATATCACAATGCACGGTAATGCCTGAGCCGATATCATTTGGCCAGTATGATGCTTTATCATCGCCAAGTTTAGAAACGGCCAGCTATATTGATTTGTTGTGTAGCCAAGGGCTGCTATATAAACTGGCCATTGATGCGGGACGTAATGCGGGAGGTAATATTGTTTCTCGTCATATGGTGTCAACTGGGACAACAACCCCTTTATTTTATAATATTTTTTTTGATCCAAGTCATACTCAAATTTGGGGAGATGGGGTTGGTGCTTCACAAGCGTTCAATGGCATTGGGAATGGAAATAGATTAAAGATTCCCGTATATGCCCAGATACCAGGTCATCAGCGAATTATGGCTGGGGAATATAGCGATTCGCTTATCATTACATTAGAATGGTAGCGATTTAAGAATGACAATGGAGTCCATTGTCGTTTTTCAGAAACTGCAACCACCACCACTTCCTCCCTGGCCACGGCTGCCACCGTCGCCTCCGCCATCACAATAAACGGCAATGGCACCGAACAATATTGCGACGGCTGCCCAGATATACCAGCGTTTATACCACGGTTTTTCAGGCTGGCGAGGTATTGTGGGAGGCGCAACGGGTTTTGCGATGCTAACAACCGGAGTGACAATAGGTCGTTGGAGATCTAACGGTGGTTTGTCTCCCTGAATAAAATAAAAATTGCCAATCAGTGATGAGCTTTCCCAAGGGAGTTGTTGATTTTGGGTTTCTTGCATGACACCTGCCCGTACTCGTTTAAACGTTTCTTCAATGGAGATGCCGGGGGTCATCATGTGGGTTAACAAATATTTGGTATAGATACCATTATTACCTACGCCATCACTAGCTACTTTCCCTGGGGAGGTTGCATAAGCAATCAAAGTGCCGCTTGGCGCATCGAGTTGGGCAAGACCTTGACCTGACGAGCGAAAGCTTCGAGCAAATGGGTTATCGCGGCAGGCATCCAAAATAACTACATTCATTTGATTGCTGGCTTTATCCATTTCATCCAATATTCGTCCCACATCAACGGCTTCGTATTTGGCATCGTGTTCTTTTTTTATGTTGGCACCGATGGGAATCAAGTAATTTCTTCCACCGATTTGGATACCATGTCCTGCATAATAAAAAATGCCTACGCCTCTTGATTCTGTTAATTGCTGACCAAATTGACTAATGGCTTCTATCATTTCATTTTGTGTCGCATTTTCAAGATGGGTGACGCTGAAGCCTAGTTTTTGTAAACTCATCGCCATTCCATAGGCATCATTGACTGGGTTAGCTAGCGGTCCATTTTTATACTGACTATTGCCAATGATTAACGCATAGCGCTGGTTAGCAGAAGATTGATGGGGAGGGCTGTTGTGCTTTATGGTGATGCCACGGTCTGAAATCGACCTTTGAATCCAACCGGTATCACCATTGCTTTGCTTTATTTTTAGCCATTTTTCATTGCTATCAATGATCAAAACTGTGTGACCGCGGGGTAAGGTAAGTTGCACTTGAGCCGTTTCATCGGGGATGGGGAATACGTTTAATGAATCCGTTATTGTCGTGACTGGTTGGGCCGATAATTGCTGACAGAAGCTAACAAAGATCAGTAAAAAAATCACGATGGTGAATGGTTTGTATAAGTTAGGTTTACTATTCATGTCAGCGATAAGACTCGATATGTTTTTAAATTTGAAAATGTTCTGACGTAATTCATTATTGCCAAACTTGATTTAATTGGGGGTTGTGCCGAATAGCAAGTTATCCAACAAGCGAGTGACTAACTTGGCGGCATGACGAATCTCTGCCAAAAATTACAGCAGCAATGCAAGCATTTACCAGGGTGTTGATATTGTATACTAGGTGAGGTATTAGATGGGTGATAAGTCTGTCCTTATCTGCTCTCCGTTTTCATTGTGTGCTTTGCCTTCCCTGGCTTTGTCCCATGTTGGTTAAATAACTTCCTTAGTTTGGTCTCTCGTTTTTATCGCCAGAGTCGCTTAAACGGGTTAGTCGTCGTCGTCATCATCGTCGTTATTTGCAGGGGGGTTGACAGTCACTGTTGTATTGCCTTGATTTCCTGAGGTATCTGTTGCAGTAATGGTGACGGTTCCTGGGCCTCGTGGGACAACGAGGCCACGCTGTGTGATTCGCACGATGGTATCATCCGATGAATTCCAGCTTATCTCACCGGTTTCGCTAACCTGCAATGGTAGTCGCTTATTGAGGTCGATGGTGCTATCCGCAGGGGTAATCGTTAAGCTAATCGGTAATGGGTCGGTCACATTGATTGTTACATCGATTGTTGCCGTCGTGTCGGTAATGGTGATGATTGCTGTGCCTGCCGAGATTGCGCTGACTAACCCGGTTTTATCGACAGTGGCAATGGCATTATCCGAGGATGACCATGAATAAGGTGGGTTACCACTGGTTGGGGTTAATTGTAATGTATCTTCCACGATGATATCACTATTCGTCGGGGAAATGGTGAGTGGGGTGATCGCAACTTGGATTGATTTGATTGTTGCTACATTGGCAGGTGTTGCGCTGTCAGTGATGCTCAGGTCAAAAACGCCTTCGATAAGTGGGTTGATACGGGCACGTTGTTGGTTTGTACCACTGGTGGTGATTTCTGTGACAGTTGGGTCGCTAATTGTCCATTGGTAGGGGGCTGTGCCACCCAAGATAGAAAAGGTGGGTTTGTCATTCAGGCTTATTTGAGTGATATTTTGGGGAGTGATGCTCATGGCGGTAACAGCGACGATAATTGGATCGCTTATGATGCCATCAGCATCGGTGGCTTGAACTTCCACAGTTCCAATGGT
>VAPM010647857.1_pt1 | contig 15168 bp, 14 predicted proteins | sample 3395091 | NCBI WGS metagenome assembly VAPM01 (sample SAMN08290445, study PRJNA428436) | hydrothermal vent metagenome | isolation source: Deep-sea hydrothermal vent chimney 3 | place: Pacific Ocean: Juan De Fuca Ridge | reverse complement strand
TCTATTGAATCAACTCAGCAAAGTTTTTATGGACTGGAAATAGATCTTGAAAATTTAACAGAAAGGGAAAATATAACTGCTGATAAAGCCTCTTTAGAGCAACAGGAGCAAATGCTTTTTGCGCGTATTGAAAACCTGAAAAAGGAGGTGGAGCAGATTAATGCCTCTTTAATGACGGCTAATAAATTAAGAGAACACAATAAAACTGAGCTGAATAGAGCAGAGCAGGTACTTGAAAGTGGTAGCCAAAAAGAAAGTAATTTATTGGCAGAAGAAGAAAATTTAAATCATCAGCTTGTAGCTGAGAAACAAAAGAAGCGCCAAGAAGTTGAACAGACTATAAATCAGATTTCATTACAGATTGAAAGTTGCCAAACAGCAATTAATACTATTAATCAAGAATATGAAGCAGAAAACAGCTTGTTAAAAAGTGAACATTTAGGTCGGGAAGGCACTATTATTTCAGATGCTGAAAACACCATTATTAGCATTAATAAACAGATTGAAAGTATTAACCAATCGTTTCAACAAGAACAGCAACGTATTAATCAGCAGTTAAAAGCTGACCTGAAAGCCAATGGTACAGATGAAACCATTGTGAACCTTAATCAAAAACAAAAGGAATTAATTCAACAGGAAAATCTGGCAAGATCCTTTCAGGAAAAAGATAAGGCTTATCAAGAGTGGTTTGAAAAACGCTGGAAACAAAACCCTATACTTTGTCAGCAACGGAGTGAATACCAGCAAAAATCAGCTATGCTCAGTGCTTCAATCGAGCTGGTAAAAATAGAATATAAAAATACTCGCAGACTGTTAAAACAAAATATTGCAAACCTGGAAAGCCTACAGGACAAGCAACAAAGTTTATTTAATCAATTGAGCAATACCATGGATTTACTTAAAGCCAATCCTCCAGTATTAAGTGAAAAAATTCCTGAATATGCAGCTTCTACCTTACCAACTTTATGTCATACGGTATTAAAAAAACGAAAACAACAAGAGCAGACCTTACATAATGGTAAGCAGGTATTATTGAAATTGTTTAATAAGCATCACCGTAGTCAGTTGGCTGAAGTTTGGCAAAAAGCAATGGAGCAATCCAGCACTTCAAATCGTTACTTTCAAGTTGATGCATTAGAGATAGAGGAACCTCTGAAAAATATTTTGCAAATGGTTGAAAATGTAAAGCAAGCAACCAGTCAACAAATTGAATTGCATGCTACAGATGTAAACACCTTTTATAGCCATTTATGTCAATTTGAACATATTATTAAACAAACGGGTCATCAGCTTTCTAATAATGTCAGTAAAACTCAGTATTTTGAAGCTTTGGGTGATATTAAAATTAATATACGTTCAAAAATGAATGATCTTGAATACTGGCAAGCTTTAAAAACCTTTGGGGATAATTACCAACAATATTGTGAGCAAAGAGATTTATCGGGTGGCTCTGAAATACCCCGTTCGTTAATTGAAGCGATGGGCGAATTAACCAGCCTTCTTCCTTTAACAGGGGTTAGCATTAAACACCTTACACTATTTGATATTGAGTTTAGTATTACCGAAAATGGGCAGGTTAAATTAGCTAGAAATGCCAAAGAATTAAAAGATGTGAGCTCTACAGGCTTGTCATACCTCGCATTAATTACTTTTTTTACCGGCGTTACCGCTATGTTAAGAAAAAATAACAATACCGTTATTTGCTGGCCCATTGATGAGCTAGGTGATTTAGCACCCGAAAATATTGAAGCTATGATGAACATGCTACAACAGCAAAATATCCATATAATCTCAGCGACACCCACGGCAGATAGACAAATATTAAGCCTATTCAACCATCGTTATCATTTGGATAAACAAACACTTCATGAGGTGAACTTACCTGAAAGTCAACTAGATATAATACTTAAGAAGCTAGAAATAAACGAGGAAGCCAGTCATGTTTAAACATGTTACAGAAGCACTATTAAGTGGGCAATTTATTTGTTCTACGGCTTGTCCTGATGCCTTTGATTATTTATCCAGTACTGATAACTTTAATAAAGTAGCTGGTTTTTTGGCACAATTAGAGCGTGACTTATGCGTGTTAGACGGTGAAGAAATCTATTACTCGGCTTATACCTCGGTCGATGATAATAATAGAGGGCGTATTAAAGATGCCTTTTCAGAAATTCGTTCACAATTACGCCCTGTTGTTGAGTGGATGGATATGATTATGACGGCAATGGGACAGGATATGCCTATTAGAGCGCGTGATGAAATACGTTTGCATCAACTCCTTAATATGATTGAAAATGAGCCGTCGTTATGTGAACAAATGAACCGACTGACTCAGTCGGGAATGTTTAAAACCAATAAGACCAATATTACCGAACAATTAAGTTGGGTTTTACAAAAACTAGAACATACAGGCTATTTAGTTAAGCCTAATCCACAAGGTGCCTTGTATATTGTTACTGGAAAAATGAATTATCTGCATCAAATTATTGCATTTTTAAATGATGCGGAGAATTTAGATTTAGATAAACAACTGGATGAACAAAATACTCAGCAGCAAGAGGATGTTTTTTTATGAGTTTTGACCAAGCTCAAGTTGCGAGCCTGATTAGAAAGGTGGGGAGTGCAGATCAACTGCTTGCTGAAGCTTATGTTAATGGTACTGTGTTTGTAGATGATAATAATCAGGCATTAATTGATAGTTTAAAAAAAATAAGTTTATTGCGGATTGCCGACCAAAGTGATGAGTTTCGTCTTACCAGTGATATTAAACGACTGATAGATAAATTATTACTGAGAAACTCTAGTTATCGGCAAAATACCAATATGGCAAAAGTGCTTGCTAATGTGACAGAAGATATTGATGCTTATCGTCAGGCTTTAGAAAAGAATGGGCTGGATGAGGCTAATTATCACCTAGAGCATATTGACGATAATCTTTATGAATCATTAGAGCAACTAGAGAGCTGTCTATGTGTGATGTTTTCTGCTATTACTAGCCAATTTGGTTTTGTGAATTCATTATCCAGTAAAATCAGAGAGAATACACGAGCACTTTCCTATGCTCAACAATTAGTTAAAGAGCTTAATCAAATTAACTTATTTAACTGTTATGACTGGATTAACTGCTGGTCGGCACCCTCAGAGTTGTCAAATAAAGTTATCCATTTTATCGATCAATATAAAGACATTGTCGTGCGTCTAGCCAGTATTGTTGACCGCATGAAAACCTTGCTATTTACCTTGCGCTTGCAAGAGCAGACCGCAAATAGAACCAGAGCAATGGCTCAATTTTTAAAACAGCACCCAGAATGGAGTCCTCGCGAATGGAGTGAGGAACCTAATATACCGCACATATTAAAGCGTGATATAGGGTTGAATTTTAAAACCGGTATTAATAGCAGTAAATCTAGTTTGCAGAATGATTTAATCAGCATTGTGCAGGAGTTAAAACGCCAAAATACGACGATTAAATTGCAGAATAAAAATCGTCAAGCTATGCCTGTAGATAGTAGTGAAACAATACATATTGATTATCAGCGTGATGATTATGAACAGCATATAGAAGAGTTGTTTACTCAAGTGCTGCAAAAACAGGGGCATAAAATATCAGCATTGCAATATTGGAAAACGGCGAATTTATCAATAGAGGCAGATTTATGGCTAGATATTGTCTTTGCTCAGTATTGTTGTTTGCAACAGCGATTTAAAGCGGTGATCGAGCTGGAACTGGAAGGTGATAAATTGCAAGACTATGATGGTAATCAGTTAGTCACTGAAATATTTTTACGTAGAGTTCAGTAAATTGAATCGTGAAATGTTTAACTGGATTAGCCAGTTACTTAAAAAGAATCCAGGTAAAACCACGATTCATCCTTTTAGCAAAACAGGTTCGGCTGTTATTGATCGTTACCAATGTGGGCGAAGGCAGGGTAACAAGCTTTTTTTTACGGCTGAAGATAAACGCTCAATACGCAGTCAGGTAAAACAAGAAATTAATATTGATCCCTTTGAAGCCTCTCAACTTCCTAAAAACCGTGTGGATGTTGCAAGGCTTCATAATAATGAAAAACTGGCTAATAACCCGGTTAGCCAAGATCATCTTCTAGTCAATTGTCCAGCAGGTATTATTCAACTTAATAACAGACAAATTCAGCTACATTCAGATATTATTCCAAGTGTAGGGTTTATGCCTATTGCTTCAAGTATTAATCAGATAAATCACGATGTTATTGTTGTGGTAGAGAATCTGGCGATTATGCAACTGTATTCGCAACTGATATTACCTGATATTTGTCAAAAGGCTTTATGGATATATAGGGGCGACCATAAAAGTGGAGCAAAAACTGAAACTTGTTATCAGTTTTTATCACGGTTTGGGCAAGGTAAAACCGTTATTGTGTTTAGTGATATGGACCCAAAAGGATTAGAAATTGCTTTAACTATGCCACAGGCTGATTATTGGTTAGGCCCTGAATCCAATCTATGGGCGAGTTGTTTAGCAAGCAAATTTGCTAGTCGAAGTGGGTATGATGCACAAAATAGCTCTGTGCATTATCTTTTAAACCGAAAAGAGAGTTTATCTCAGCCAATTAATGAGCTAGTTTTACAGATTCAAGTCGATCAAAGTTCTTACCGACAAGAGCATATGGTAGCTCACCATCTTTCCTTGGTACTATTTCCATTGTTAAAATAACTGTTTATAGCGTAGAAGTAGCGCTAATGGTGTTAGCTTTGGAAATATAGGTAGTCGTTCAAAATTATTGGCTATGTCACCGTTAAGTGTTGAAAAGTTGAAGAGCCACTATATTCCACATTTAACGGTGACATAGCTAAATTATTTAAACAAAAAGCAATATTAACTAGAAATGCGATAAGTTGGTTGACATTTAGTGTAGAAAAATCATAAGAACGTAAGGTGAGAAAAGCGATAGCGCCTTCCGCCATTATTTTGAAAATCAAGTTGTTTTATCAAAAATATCGGATAACGCTAACACTTATCCAACTTACGAACTGTATTTTTAGTACAATTGCAGGCTAAAGCACTGCGCCCTATTAATTAGACTCATCACTAAGTAAGAGGACATAAAAGATCTAACATTTTTTACCACAGAGATCACTGAGAACACAGAGTTTTTTGAGCACTAAGCCTCCGTGTTCTCTGTGGTTATTTTTAATATTTCTTTATATTGTTTTTGTTAAAATAATTTTGAACGACTATTTAATTTGACACCACAGAGAGAACAATTACTGATTATTGCCAGTTCAGGGAGAATGCTGGCTTCATTAGCCAAAAATTTGGGGTTTGAACCCAGTGTAATTGACTGTTTTGCTGATGTAGATACGCAAGCTTATGCTTCGCAAGTTATAAAAGTAAATGATTTATCTTTAATAGAAGTGAAAGATGCTCTCACTTTATTAAAAAATCAATCTACCACTTATGTAATTTATGGCAGTGGTCTAGAAAGCCATCAATCAACGTTAAACTATTTAGCACAAAACTTTACTGTTTTGGGTAATTCACCTCTGGTTTTTGCAACTATTCAAAATAAAGCTCAGTTTTTTCTAACGTTAAAGCAGCGGAATATTAATTTTCCTGAAATATGCTTTCAAGCACCTGTTGATAATGAAAATTGGTTGATTAAACCATTAACCGGTGAGGGAGGTGTTGGTATTAAATGGCATACTACTGAAAATAATACTAACAATACGTGTTATTGGCAAAAATATTACCAAGGTACTCCTCGCTCTGTATTATTTGTAGCAAATACAAAGGAATATCAAATTATTGGTTATCATAAGCAATTTACAACTCAGATTGGCAATAATGAGTTTGTGTTTTCAGGGCTTATAAACCAGCTTGAGATAGATACCACGGTTGAACAAACAATAAATAAAGTATTGAAGACTTTAGTTGTTGATTTTTCATTGCAGGGTATTAATTCTTTAGATTTTATTGAGTATAAAAGGCAATGTTATGTGCTGGAAATTAATGCCAGACCATCTGCCAGTCTTAATCTTTACTCTTCTGATGTGTTTTCAACGCATATCAATAGTGGTTTAACGGGTAATAGTTTGCCCGTGCTTAATTCGCTAACATCATACCAGGCATACAAAATTATTTTTGCTGATCAGCTAATAACCATTAACCAATTGATAAAGTGGCCTTCCTGGGTTGTTGATATACCACAGGAAAGTGCAATTATTCACACAGGCATGCCGATTTGCAGTATTATGGCTGGCGGTAAAAATGAACGACAAGTTGAAGGCTTGTTGCTTGCAAGACAACAACAATTAATGAATCTTTTAAGATAGGTAACTCTAAAATGCAATACACAGCGAGTGTAAATAAATTAACACAACCCTTAGTACAAGAATTAATCGATAATTCTGATAAATTAAGGCTAGGTGTGCAAAAATTGCAAAATGGTTGCACTATTATTGATGCCGGTATTGAAGTGCCAGGTGGATTGGAAGCTGGGCGCATTATTACTGAAATTTGTATGGGTGGCATGGGAACAGTTTCCATCTCACAAAGTAGTTATACAGAAAATTGGCCATTAACCATTAATGTACATGCTACAAACCCAGTTTTAGCCTGTTTGGGAAGTCAGTATGCAGGTTGGAGTTTATCACATGAAAAATATTACGCCTTAGGTTCTGGGCCAGCTAGGGCAATGGCGCGTAAAGAAAAAGATGGTGAGACAGTTCCCGTTGAAGAGTTATATAAAGAATTAGAATACCAAGACAGTGCTGATACAACTGCATTGGTTATTGAAAATGATAAAATTCCACCTATTGAAATTATTGAAAAAATTGCTTCAGCTTGTGGAGTATCTGCTGATAAACTGACTATTATTGTTACGCCAACAAGTAGTCTGGCTGGTGGTGTTCAGGTCGTTGGTAGAGTTTTAGAAGTGGCTATGCATAAGGCGCATGAATTACATTTTCCATTAGAAAATATTATTGATGGTACAGGTAGTGCACCTATTTGTCCTCCACACCCTGATTTTGTAAAAGCGATGGGTAGAACTAACGATGCTATTTTATTTGCAGGACAGGTGCATTTGTTTGTAAAAGGAAGTGATGAAGAGGCTGAAAAACTGGCTCAAGCATTGCCAAGTTCAACCTCAAAAGATTATGGAAAACCTTTTGCTGAAATTTTTAAAGCCTGTAACTATGATTTTTTCAAAATTGATGGCATGTTGTTTAGTCCTGCCAGTGTTATCGTAACAGCTGTTGAATCGGGTAATAGCTATAGAGCGGGTAAATTAGATAATGCCTTATTAGACCAATCATTTGGCTTGTAAAATTAAGGAAAGATAGTTTTCAGGCAGAGGCGCAGAGACACGGAGAAAAGAGACCTAAAAGCTCTTCTTAGTGTCTCTGTGGCTTTGTGTGATTTTTAATCTGAATTTTCATATTTATGTTTTTAATAATTTATTGAGGTTAGTTTTGGCTTGTATAGCAATCTTTACTGATGATCCTGGCTGGCATGGTAAACAGTTACGTCAAGCTTTTGCAAATAGAGGATATACCAGCAAATATGTTTCTCTGACTGAATGTGAATTCTCGCTTGATCCTTCAAAACCAGCTGTTTTAATCCCTGGTTTTGAACCCGCTTTACCCGATGCTGTATTTGTTCGGGGAGTTCCTGGTGGTTCATTACAGGAAGTGATTTTTTATTTAGATATTTTACATGCCTTAAAAGTAATAGGGGTACCTGTTTACAATGATGGCTATGCGATAGAAAAAAGTGTAGATAAAGCGAGAACTAGTGCCTTATTAAGTTATGCAAAGATCAATACCCCAGTAACCTGGGTACTTAAAGACCGGACAAAAGCCTTGGCAATAGCTGAAGCAGAGTTGAAAGCAGGCAACCAGTTAATTAGCAAACCATTGTTTGGATCGCAAGGCGAAGGCGTTCGTCGGATAGAAAAAATGACCGATTTATTCTGGTTAACCAGTAGTAATGGGGTTTATTATTTACAACGCTTTATTGATTGCGAGGGGGCAGGTTATTCGGATATTCGCGTGTTTGTGGTTGCTGGTAAAGCAATAGCCGCCATGAAACGCTGTGGTAAATCATGGTTAAATAATGTAGCGCGTGGAGCATCTTGTAACCAGATAGTGCTGGACTTTGATTTGTCTGAAATTGCAGTAAGAGCAACGCAAGCACTAGCAATGGATTATGCAGGTGTTGATGTTATAAAAGACGCACAAGGTTGTTATAGTGTTATTGAAGTTAATAGTATTCCTGCATGGAAAGGCTTAGAGAGTGTTTGTGATCTAAAGGTAGCTGAAACCTTGGTAAATGATCTATTTGATCGATATTTGCAGTGTGACATGGTTGATAGAGAGCGTGTAGCCTCATGATTAAGCCAGAGCAACTAAGTGACCTCTATAAACAAGCTTGTATTTGTGATGTACAGGCATTTAAGCCTGGAAATGTCAGTGTCTATAATGCAGGGCATGATATGACGGTAGATGATTTTATACTGAGTGCCGAAGTTAGTGCTGGTGAAATCACAAATCCAGTCTACTCTCTTGGTGAGAAAATTTATTATGCCGTCAAAGCAACAAGGGAAGCTGTTGGGTGTAATACAAATCTTGGAATTATTTTATTGTGTGCACCATTATGTCAGGCAATCTACCAACAGGAGGCAGGGCAGACATTAAGAGAATCTTTGGCGGCTGTGTTGGAAAATACCTCTATTAATGATGCTAACTGGACTTTTAAGGCCATTACGCTTGCAGCTCCTGGTGGGTTAGGTGAATCGAGTGAGCAAGATGTAAGTGAGCATGCGGCTGTTTCTTTAATTCAAGCGATGGAAATTGCCAGTAATAAAGACAGAATTGCGAAGCAGTACACAACAAATTATAAAGATATTTTTGAATTTGCAGTTTTAAGGTATAATAGAGCCTTCGTTAAATTTGATAATCGAAACTGGGCTGCAAGTGCTGTATTTACAGGCTTATTAAGTGCATTTTCAGATAGTCATATTGAACGCAAATATGGCGATAAGTACTCGGAATGGGTGCGTAAGCAGATTATTACCGTCGACGATGCTTTGTTAAATACAGATAATCCCGAACAATTAATACCTATGTTACATGATGTAGATAGGCTGTTTAAGGATAAGCGTATAAACCCTGGCACTACGGCCGACCTGACGGTGGCGACAGTATTGGTAATTTTAATGGAAGCATTTGCTGTTAGGTGTACTAGCTAATGCAGTAATGGAATGGTAAAATATTTGCGACATTTTTATGTCTTTTTAACACTTTTATTTTTAATAGGATCAAGCTCAAATGGCTAAAATTAACAACTTACGCGTAGGCGAATCTTTAAACGGTGACGGAAACGAAGTTGCTCACATCGACTTAATGATGGGACCTCGTGGTTCAGCTGCAGAGTCTGCTTTCGCAAACTGCTTAACAAACAACAAAGATGGTTTTTCTAGCCTTCTAGCTGTTGTTGCTCCTAACCTTATGGTTAAGCCTGCAACTGTTATGTTTAATAAAGTAACAATCAAAGGATCTAAGCAAGCTGTTCAAATGTTTGGACCAGCACAACGTGGTGTTGCAATGGCTGTTGCTGACTGTGTTGAAGATGGAACTATTCCAGCTGATGAAGCTGATGATATATTCATCTCTGTTGGTGTATTCATTCATTGGTTGGCAGAAGATGATGCAGCTATCGAGAAAAACAACTATGATGCTGTTAAAGCATCTATCAAAAATGCTGTAGCTGGAACTCCAACAGCAGCTGAAGTTGTTGCTGCTAAAGCAACCTCTGAGCATCCATTTGCTGCAAACAAAGTATAATTTATTTTGTTTGAAAAGCATTTAGGCTTAAGTTTTAAGTCTGAGTACTTTTGATAGCTACAGAAAAGGCTATAAAGCTTATATTCAATACTTTTTAAGTTGAGGATATAAGCTTTTTTATTGCCTCACTATTAATAGCACCTGAGTGAAGTGCGCTTGCAACAAGTGCGTGATGAATTCCTATTTGTCTTAGCTGAATTAGATCGGCTATATCTCTAACCCCTCCTGCTGCAATAAAGTTCTTATCAGTAAACTTTTGCTGAAAATCTTTTAGTTTTTCAAAATCCGGCCCTTGATTTATACCTACTTTATCTAAAGTCATAATAATAATATCTTTTGGCCAAAGGCTTGAATTATTAAGTAATTCAATGGGGCCCAGGTAGCCTTGTTGCGGAAAAAAATCCAAAGATAGAATGTAGTCAGTGGAATAATCGGTAGGATTGTTTTCTGGAGCAGATTTTTGGCTTTCTGATCCAATAATTGGTCTATACTTAATGTCAGTTATTGCTGGTAATTCACAGGCTGATTTCCCACTATCTACCCAGAATTTAACAGAAGAGTATTTATGGATAGTTGAATTAATTAATGTTTTATTTGAACCGTCACCAGTAATGTCATTTAAATCAGCAATATAGATATTTTTAAAAGGATAAATAGACAAATATCCCTTGATAATATCTTCGATAGAACTGGAGTTGGATAAATTAGAATGTATTGGTTGGTAGCTATTTCTTTGACCTTGCTGAGCAATAACAACCTGTCCATTTTTTAAGTCAATCACAGGGATTAGATTCATTTTTTTATTATTTTTGTGTAAAGAATGAAAACTTATTTATACTTTTTCTTTATGAGTTAGAGGTTAAGTTTGGTTATATTTTTAAGGTTTGTAATGAAAAATACTTTTGAAATTTTATTTTTTTTTATATTTATTTTGGTAAACCCCATCGCTTATGCAGAGCAAGATTTAAATGATAAACATATTCGGCAGATTGTAAATGAATTATTACAAGAAAAGGACTCTAAAATTCAACGATTAGAAGCAAGAATATTTCAATTAGAACAACGGTTACAGGCTAAAAAAATTGATGCCAATCAAAATAGTTTAGCAAAAGCTTCTAATGCAGTCGATAACAACGAAATTGTTGAACGTAGTTGGACGGATAAAATAGTTGAAATTGAAAAGCAAGTTGAAGATTTAAAATCAAACTCGGAAGATAACGGGTTGCAGTTAACTGGTTTTTTTGATTTTAATGCTAGAACCAAAAATACCAATAATAATACCTTTAACTTAGGGGCTGTTGAAGTTGACTTAGAGTATGATTATGGCGAATATTTTGCTGCGAGTTCTGCCTTGGTGTGGGATGGTGGTACTGCTAATATTGGGGTTGCCCTTGTTGATTTTCATATGTTTGATCATTCTATACCTGCCAGAGGTCGTATTTTTTCAGGGCAAGGTTTTCATATTCAAGCAGGGCGGTTTGACCTGCCTTTTTCTATAGATTATCAATATTTTGCTGCGCCTGACAGAGTAACTGTTTCAGCCCCTCTGACAACGGAAAGAATTCAAAAGGGAGGATACAATGGGGATGGTGTTCGTCTTTATGGTGCCTGGGATATTATTAATTACTCTCTATTTTGGACTAATTCAGTCTACGAAGCATCAGGAACTTCTTTTGGAGGGCGTTTAGGTCTTTCTTTAGGTCAAAATAGTTTTCGCATGCACCACTCAAATAGTACAACTAGCTTGGAATTTGGGTTATCACAACTAACAGACCTTGATGGTAATAATAATGCCAGGCGTAGTGTTTATGCGGCTGATTTTGATTTTAGGTATGACTTTGTCACTTTACAAGGTGAACTTGCATGGCTAAATTCCCATGAAATATTGTTTGATGCTAATCAGCTTAATTTGGGTCGTCCTAATGAGTTTGCTTACCATACAACTTTAATAACAAATTTAGAAAGTTTATTGCACTACCCGGTTAAAACCTATATTAGATACGGTCAATGGAATCCAAGTTATGCTGCAATAATAGATGCAGGAAATAGCTATGCGACCGAAAATATCACACGGTTAACATTTGGTCTTAATTATATTATGAATGATTATCTGCAAATGAAAATTGAATATTCTGATTCCTTGGGTTCCGAAACACAAGAGCCTGGTTTTGAAAAGCAATTAGCTACGGCTCAATTGGTCGTTGCTTACTAGGGTATTTATGAAAAAACATAGAACTATTTATTACCTTTGTATATTTGCAGTTAGCATTCTTTCATTTGATGTAATGGCTGAACTTAATAACCCACATAATGTGGTTGAAAATAAAAATGATACCTGTACTCAGTGTCACCATGATTTGCCTGATATTAAAATAGGACTGAATACCAAAAATCAACGGGTAGACCTATCACAATTTAAACAGGATGGCATTAAAATGTGTACAGATTGCCATAGTGAAAAAGAGGGGCATGTTGTTGGTGTAAGCCTTGATTTTTCTGTCCCTGCTGATTTACCTTTGGGACAGAATAAAACAATTTCCTGTTTAACTTGTCATTATACACATGGCGATTTAAAGAGTGACCGGCCTCAATCTAGCTATAGTGTAATAGATAGATTATTAGATTCTGAAAGACTACATAAAAGTTTTTTAATACGTCGTAACAATAGTCATGGGGAGTTATGTTTGACTTGTCATAACACTGAACAGAGTAAAAAAAATGAATGATAAAAGGCAACTTAAAAAACGTAAAATCATCTTGATTAATAAGGCTTTCCAAGGGCGTTTTATTCTTTCTGTACTGGCAACCATCATTTTGTTTGGATTATGTTCAGCAGCAATAATTTATGGGTTAATTGATAGTGATTTGCACATGCAATCACAATCAGCTCATGTCAATATTGCCAATACATGGGAGAGGCTGGGGTTCTCCATACTTTTAGGTAATATTGTTGCCGCTATTATTGCAGGATTAATGGCTGTAATTGTGGTGCTATACATTTCACATAAAATAGCAGGGCCACTTTATCGGTTTGAAACATTATGTAAGGAGGTGGGCGATGGTAATTTAGATACCATAACCTATTTGAGAGCCAATGATCAGTTACAAGAGCTAGCTCAATCTTTTTCAAAGATGGTCGATAACTTACGTAAGAAACGTGAGCGTACGAATGAGGCTGTTGATGAAATTAATAGAAAATTAGACCAAATAAATTCTAATGCTCAATATTCTACTGAACAGTTCGAAGAAATAAAAAAAATTAAAACGTTATTACTACAAATTAAGGAAGGTTAAAGATATGTTAAAGAATACTTCGATTAAAGCTGTTTTATTAACAATTTCTACAATAATTTTGATCGCAAGCTTATTGTTTGTTATTAATTTATGGGTTAGATTTAGTGATATAGATGCAACGATTAAAGAACAAGTAAAAACTGAACAGGCTAATATTAATATACAGGAAGCTCGCTTTCATATAGTACAAATACAACAGTTTTTGACTGATGTTGCGGCAACAAGAAACAAAGGTGGGTTTGATGAGGCAAAAACTAATTTGGACGCGGCTTTTACAAGTTTAACTGTTGTTAGTGATATTTATCCTGAATTGACGGCTCAAATTGCTGGAATTAAAGCAGAAATTAATATTATGCATAAGTCGGGCGTTACTATGGCTAGGGAATATATTAATTATGGTGTAGAAGCAGGTAATCGTATTATGACTGCGCAGAATGATGGCTTTGATGCGACGGCAGAACAACTCACCAATCATTTGGAATTGTTATCAACTAAATTAACGGAGCAATTAGCCTTATCTAATCGAAACCTGAAAGAAATTATTACACGTTCTAAATTGGTAAATATGGGTATAGCTATATTGCTTATGTTTATTGTGATTATAAGCTTGTATGTAATCTATTATAAAGTAGAGCCTCCTTTAACAGCACTTAATAAATCTTTAATTAATATAAATTCTGGTGGAGGTGATTTAACTCAAAGAATCCCTTTTGAAGGTAATGATGAAATTGGTGCAATCATCACTCAATTTAATAATTTCCTAGCTTTAATTCAAGGGTTAATGCATGAAATTTCAATGGAGGCTGGGAATCTGGTCTCTAGTTCTCAGCGCCTGAGTGATATGGCACAAATTGCTAAAGACGATATGCTTAAGCAACAATTAGGTACCGATCAAGTGGCGACGACTGTTACTGAGTTGGCATCTACCGTACAAGAAGTGGCAATAAACACTAAAAATGCTTCTGATAAAGCTTCTCAAAGTAATAAAGAGACGGCAAATGGAAAAACAGTTGTAGAACATGCTGTGCAATCAATTCATGCTCTTTCTAGTGGTATAGATAAAGCCAGTAATGCTATTAGTAAAGTTGAACAAGATTGTGAGAATGTGAGCTCTGTACTTGATGTTATTCAAAGTATTGCAGACCAAACAAATCTATTAGCCTTAAATGCTGCTATTGAAGCGGCACGAGCAGGTGAACAAGGCCGTGGTTTTGCCGTGGTTGCAGATGAAGTTCGAACCTTAGCGAGTCGTACACAGGATTCAACTCAAGAGATTCAATCCATGATTGAGCATCTGCAAAGAGGATCTCGAGATGCTGTAAAAGCAATGGTAGAAAGCGAGGATCAATCTAAACAAACAGTTTCAGAGATAGAGCAGGCAGGGGTAGTATTAGATAAAGTTTCAGGTTTTGTTGAAAATATTACGGATATGAATGAACAAATTTCATTAGCGGTAAATGAACAGCAAGCTGTGGTTGAGCATATCAACAACAATGTAATTACTATTAATGATGTTACAAAATCGGCAACTCAAGATGCTGATAACACAGCCCGTGAGGCGACAGACCTTCAATCCGTTTCATTGAAATTGCAAACTATTATTTCTCAATTTAAAATTTGACTAAGTGTTGAAAAGCTGAAGCAGCTCTTAAAATCCCTCGCTTGCTGGAGAGGACTTAAGAACCAACAAAATCCATGTTTAGTGGTGGTGAGATAGCCTAAATTAATGAATGAGAATAAAAATAAGCTACTGATTTTTGAATGTATTACCGGGGGAGGTTATGCAAAAGAGGCATTGCCTGAGTCATTAGCAAAAGAAGGTTTGTTGATGTTACAGGAACTAGTACGGCAATTAGCTTGTGAACATACTCTTCAAATATTTGTACTTCTTGATTCGAGAATTAAAGGTACCAATCTTCCTGAAAATATCAATATTATTAGTGTTTCTAAAAAACATAATATCTATCAGTTATTAGAAAGCTTATTAGATAAAGTTCATTTCGTGTGGCCAATAGTGCCTGAAATGCAGGGCGAATTACAAGTAATTAC
>VAPM010016514.1_pt1 | contig 15194 bp, 12 predicted proteins | sample 3395091 | NCBI WGS metagenome assembly VAPM01 (sample SAMN08290445, study PRJNA428436) | hydrothermal vent metagenome | isolation source: Deep-sea hydrothermal vent chimney 3 | place: Pacific Ocean: Juan De Fuca Ridge | reverse complement strand
TTAAATGACAGCCTTACCTTTTACAATGCAGCAGCAACACAACTGCCAGAGCCTGTTGTTAAACAAATAGGCAACAACCTCTTAAATGAAATTAAAGCAGGTAAACCTTTACAGCTAGCAACTAATCAATCGCTGGCTTTTAATGAAGAAACCAGCCAGGTGAGTGTTGATGATGTGGAGTTGTGAAGCATAGAGAGCCTAACACTAAGGCCTTTAGAATATAATCCAACCGAACACAAGAGGCATCAAGCTCAGAAACGCATCTTGAACACCCCCTAAGAACCACTTAATTTTTAATTTTCTATAACACTCGTTTTTTTAGAACAGCCTCTTCTACAGTATGGTATCTAACTTTATCATTTGGATTGTCAAACTTGGTTTTTGTTGTAATACCCTCATCATTGAATGAGAAATCCACCCTAATGTTATAGTCCATCTCTGGCCATTTAGCATTCCAAAAACCTTTTTTTCCTTTAATCTCAACATGATAAATCTCACCATTAGCGACTTTAATTTCCCCATCAAACATATGTAAGTAAAGTGTTAATGTCTTATCATTATTAATCTCAAGCGATGCCGTCTTAGCACCAAGCGCAGTTAAATCTAACACTCTGCCATCACGAAACCATAGATAGTATTGTTCGTAATCATATTCACCGGCAATTTTCTCGATAGCATCATCTGATGTAAGTGTTTTCCCAATCGCATTTGCTGATGTAAATGTAGATAATAATACTAAAATTGTTGCAAAAATAGTTTTCAACACGTTGTATTCTCCTGAATTTAAAACTTAACCACACTAACGACAATATATATTGTTATAAGCGAAAGTGTGTCTATACGCAAGTACCCGATTAGACTAACTTGATATTGATTAGAATTTTACCCTACATCCATGTAACGACTTAATATAATTATTGAAATGCCTTCAATAACGTTTTAATAAAATCTACCTGCACTTGTAAGTGCATAATACTGCTCAGTTATACGCAACTTTTCTAAGCCATGCCGCAATAGGCAAATAAGCTTTAATGGAGCAACATCTGCTTTAAGGTCAAATTAGTTAATTGAAGCTTGACATCAGAAGCATCAATTATCACACTTTTACTTCCCTCGCCGCCGCCAATTCTTTTGTATTATTTCTGGTATATTAGAAATATAATCATATTTCATTCTTGCTTTATCCATTTTTATGAGTTATTCATTGGGTTCTCAATGTTAATGAGTATCGTAGCAGGTATATAATGTTTTACAGGTGGGCAATATGACAAAGTGCGCGATATACATCTTAATTCTGGCAGGTGTGTTCACCTCTGTTTTCTTTTTTTGGACAGCTAGACCCAATAGCAACATTGGCGATCATCAATATATCCCTTTGTATGCTACCCACACTAATAACAGCAACACCAAACATGCTAATTCTAAAGTAGCGGATTATCATTGGGCCGGAACATCACGCACTGTACAAGATGCCGCATCACGCTGGCAGGCTTATCTAAAAAAACATTGCTCTCGAGATTTCTTCGAAGACGGGCCCGACCTTTATAGCTGCTTAACAGCACAATACGAACTTATGAGAACCTACTACCTACTAGGTGAGACCAAGAAAGGCGACGCTATATTTGCCAACAATGACCCATTGGACCTGCTCCCCAAACATATTAATGAACCGTCTAACAAAAACATCAAGTAGAACTTAATGCTTATTTATGAATGTAGGTAACTTTTTCACAGCCAATGCTATTAAGAGAGAGAGAGAGAGAGAGAGAGAGAGAGAGAGAGGTCGTTTAAATAAATTGTTGCAATATGGTTTTAATAAGCTCTATTCTATGGCTAATATTACCCAGTTCTACCGAGATTTTTAATTTTTCAGGACCGTTCATGCGACACCTTTTATTGCGATGCAGCAAATCAACAAGCTTCAATGGGTCTATGTCTGCCTTAGGATCAAACTGCAGTTGAATGGCAGCCTCTGATGCATCAATTTTAATAATACCCAATGGGTTTGCTGTAATACGTAATCGATGGCAAGCCATCAGCGCTTCACCTGCTTCAGGCAATAAACCAAAGCGATCAATCAGTTCCTCTTGCAAAGTATCCAAATCATCATCGCTCTTACAATTTGCCAAGCGCTTATATAAAACCAAGCGTTCGTGTACATCAGGGCAATAATCATGTGTTAGTAGTGCTGGTGTATGTAAATTAATTTCTGTTGTTACGCTGAGTGGCGCCTCTAAATCGGATTCATCTCCTGCCTTAAGCTGTTTCACAGCACGGCTTAACATATCGGAATACAAACTAAAGCCTATTTCCTGCATCTCACCACTTTGACTATCCCCTAACAATTCACCTGCACCACGGATTTCCAAGTCATGCATGGCGAGATGAAAACCTGCGCCTAAATCCTCTAACATCTGAATGGCATCTAATCGTTTTTGTGCTTGTGTTGTTATTTTTCGGTCTCGATCAGTCAGCAAATAAGCATAGGCTTGATGATGGCTACGCCCTACTCGACCGCGTAATTGGTGTAGTTGCGCCAAGCCAAACATATCAGCTTTGTTCATAATAATCGTATTAGCTGTAGGAATATCAATGCCTGTTTCAATAATAGTCGTACATAACAACAGATTTGAACGTTGTTGGTAAAAATCGCGCATCACATGTTCTAGTTCTCGCTCACGCAATTGCCCGTGCGCGATAGCAATACGCGCTTCTGGGATAATTTTCTCTAACTTTTCTTTCATCACAAAAATGGTATCGACTTCATTATGTAAGAAATATACTTGCCCGCCACGCTTAAATTCACGCATGGCTGCTTCGCGGATAATGCCATCGGAGTAATCCGTATGGAAGGTTTTAATCGATAAGCGTTTTTGCGGTGGTGTGCTAATGACAGAAAACTCACGCAGACCTTCCATTGCCATACTAAGCGTGCGTGGGATCGGCGTAGCCGTTAACGTCAGTACATCAACTTCAGCGCGTAGCGCTTTCATTTGCTCTTTTTGACGCACACCAAAACGATGTTCTTCATCTAAGATTGCCAAGCCTAAGTTTTTAAATTTTACATCTTTTTGAATTAGCCTATGGGTACCGATAACAATGTCAATACTGCCATCAGCTAAACTCTTAAGGGATTCTGCTTGTTCTTTTTTGGTTCTAAAGCGGGAAATTTCAGCAATCTTAATTGGCCATTCTGCAAAACGATCACAGAAGTTCTGATAATGCTGTTCTACCAACAATGTCGTTGGCACTAAAATAGAAACTTGCCGCCCACCCATCACTGCTACGAATGCAGCGCGCAATGCAACTTCTGTCTTACCAAAGCCTACATCACCACACACCAGTCTATCCATTGGACGACCTGACTGCATATCACCAATGACGGCTTCAATAGCAGACAATTGGTCAGGTGTTTCTTCAAAGGGGAAACCCTCGCAAAAAGCTTCATAATCCTGTAGGTTTAATTTGAAAACATGACCTTTACGAGCAGCGCGTTGCGCATACAAGTTAAGCAGCTCAGCCGCTGTATCGCGGATTTGTTTTAACGCTTTTTTCTTGGCTTTTTCCCATTGGCCACTACCTAATCGGTGTAAAGGCGCACTTTCTGGCGGCCCACCAGAATAGCGTGAAATTAGAAAAAGCTGGGAAACTGGCACATAAAGCTTATCGTCACCGTAATATTCTAATAACAAAAACTCTGTTTCACCCTCGCCAAAATCCAAGTTCTGCAAGCCCTTATAGCGTCCCACGCCATGCTGCTCATGTACGACAGGGTCATTAATACGCAACTCAGATAAATCCTTGAGCATGCCCTCTGTATTACGGACTTTATCTTTCTCTCGTCGGCGCTGCTGACGCACGGTAGAAGCATATAGTTCAGCCTCTGTAATCACAACGACATCGGCAGCAAAACCAGTGTGTAAAGTAGAAATGCCAAGCATCGCTTGTTCGCCGCTACGCTCAAATTCAGCCCATGTTTCACACACGGGCAATGGCAAATCCTGCTCGGTAAATAATTGCAACATTGTTTCGCGGCGGCCCAAACTTTCAGCAGCGATTAAAATACGTTTTTTACTTTTCTTAATGAAAGCTTGCAGCTTATGTAAAGGCTGTTCAGAACGTCTATCTACATCCACTGGTGGCAATAACTTTTTAGCTGTTAAGCTTGCGTTAATAATGGGGAATTGCCGCGTTTTACTAAAAAAATCATCTGCCTTAATTAGTAAAACATCGGGTTGTAATATTGGCCGCTCTGAATCATAGGCAAGCAGCTTATAACGTGAATTAGCCTCATACCAAAATGTTTGCGCAGCTTTATCTAATGGGCCGTGTAAACACAGCACAGCATTCTTAGAAATATAATCAAAGATAGTCGTCGTTTCATCAAAAAACAACGGTAAGTACCATTCAATACCACCTGTCGCAACACCTTTACTCACATCTTTATAAATCCTAGCGCGCTGCGGGTCACCTTCGAACAATTCTCTAAAATTACTTCTAAACGTATCAATACCGGCTTTATCCAAAGGAAACTCACGCGCTGGCAATAGTCGGATTTCTGGCACCGGATATAAACTACGCTGTGTATCAACATCAAACGTACGTATTGTTTCTATTTCATCATCAAACAAATCGATACGGTATGGCAACACGCTACCCATAGGAAACAAATCAACCAAACCACCACGAACACTAAATTCACCTGGGCTGATGACTTGTGTCACATGGTGATAACCTGCTTGTGCACATTGATTACGCAAAGCATCTAAATCAAGCTGTTGGCCTTTTTTAAACATAAATGTTTGCGCTGCCAAATAGGTCAGCGGTGGCAAACGCACCAGTGCTGTTCCGATTGGTACAAACACGACATCACACAAATTTTGGCTAATTTGATATAGCGTCGCTAAACGCTCTGAAATTAAATCAGGATGTGGAGAAAAAACATCATAAGGTAACGTTTCCCAATCGGGAAGCATATGTAAACTTAAATCAGGCGAAAAATAAGCAAGCTCATCCATTAATCGTTGCGCCTCAAACGCATTTGAGGTGATGATGACGAGAGGCGTTTTTGTTGTTTTTAAACTACATGCAAGTGATGCTAGAGATAAACTATCTAAGCCATTGGCAGCATAAGAAAAACGAGTTGAACGTCCAGCAGACGGCGGTGATAACTGCATAAATGAGATTGAAAATGACTTGGTTTAACGTTGAATTTTACCTATTATAACCCTTAAAGAGTCATCATCTTTTTGCAAGCCTGTTTAATTTTGATATTTCATAAAAAATTGAAAAGCCTGAAAGGTTTACCCCATGAATGACAAGCAGCTTGTTGCAATTCATGCAGCAAAATATGTTAAAAATGACATGTTAGTTGGACTAGGCACAGGTTCAACAGCAAACTATTTTATAGAAGAACTCGCGCGTCGCCAAACGGAAGAAAAGCTTAAAGTCACAACGATTGCAAGCTCAAATATCAGCATGATTAAAGCACAAAGCTTAGGCCTCAATGTCATTTCAATTCAACAAATAAATAACATTGACTTATATATTGACGGTGCTGATGAAATCACCCCTGACATGGCTTTATTAAAAGGTCGCGGCTATGATTTAGTCATGGAAAAATTACTAGCCCAAGCTGCAAAAGAGTTTTTTGTAGTCGCTGATAAAAGCAAATTAGTCGATCGCATCGGCACTAACTATGCAATACCAATAGAAGTCATGCCTTTTGCATGGAAGGCAGTGAAACACAGTATTGAAGATTTAGGCGGGCAAGGTGATTTGCGTCCAAATGCTAATAAAGATGGTTTATCTATTAGCTCATATGGCAGCTTAGTCTTAGACATGTCTTTTGATCAATCCATCTCTGAGGCGTCATTAAACCAAATGTTAAACAACACACCAGGCATTGTTGAACATGGCATTTTTCTCGGCTTAACAAATGCTGTTTTTATAGCGGATAACGGAAATGTTGAAGAGAAATGGACTTAATTTCGCCAAAGGTAAACACTGCCACTCACTTTGAAAGCATTTTTTGCTAAAAAATAGACTTATCCGTAGTCTAAGCTATGGGCTCATATTGCTTGCATCCGTCTCGTGTACACCAGGAGACAAAGACACTAATACGCAAACACAAAACGATGAGAATGCCATTGTATTTGTCACGCTGAATAGCCCAAACACCTATTATGTCAACAGCGACAAAGAGTACGCAGGACTTGAATATGACTTAGCTAAAGCTTTTATAAGCTTTATAAACTCACGCAAAGAAAGCGCTCGTGAAAGTGATAAGCATGTTAAATTCATCGTTGCAGATAGCATAGAGCATGCTATTAGTACGATTCTAAATAAAAAAGCTGTTATTGCAGCTGCAGATTTAACGGTGACAGAAGCACGCAAGCACTTTATTGATTTCTCAATCCCCTATCAAGATGTTCAGCAACAGGTTATTTACAATAAAAAAAATACGCTAAAACCAGCCCGAAAAGTTAGTGGGCTTGTTGGCAAAGAGATTGTCGTGCCTGCCGCAAGCAGCTTTGTGGAGCGCCTTAAGAACAATAAAAACAAAGAACCTGAACTAACATGGATAGAACGTGAAGCGATAGACTCAGAAAAATTAATCGAGCAAGTTGCAAATGGAAGCATCCAATACACCATTGCGGATAGCCACTTAGTATCAACTTTACAAATTTTTTACCCTAACCTACGCGTGGCTTTTTCATTAGGCAAACCTGAAAAAATAGCCTGGGGCTTTTTAAAAGCAGAAAATACAGAGTTATTAACGCTAGCCAATGCATTTTTTGCCAAGATAAAAAAAGACGGCACGTTGCGCAATTTGGTTGACCGCTATCATGGTAACAGCAAGCGCTTAAAACCATTCGATGTCACAACATTTATAAGGCGTAGCCATTCACTTTTGCCTAAATACACAAGGCTATTTCAAGAAGCACAACTAGTCACTGATTTAGATTGGCGGCTACTCGCTGCGCTGAGCTATCAAGAGTCTCACTGGGATACATTCAGCACATCGCCCACAAAAGTACGTGGCTTAATGATGCTGACTGAAGCCACATCTGACAGAATGGGCGTAACAAATAGGTTAGACCCAAAACAAAGCATTCCCGCTGGAGCGAGATATCTTAAATTAATGGTTAAAACTATACCCGATAGAGTGCCTGAACCAGACCGTACGTATATGGCACTTGCTTCTTACAACATTGGCTATGCCCATGTAGAAGATGCGCGAGTGTTGGCACAACGCCTAGGACTTAATCCGAACTCTTGGGTTGATGTAAAAAAAGCACTGCTAAAACTCACCAAACCACAACATTACAGTAAAGCAAAGTATGGGTATTGTGGCTGTGCCCAGCCTATCATTTATGTTGAATCAATCCGCAGTTATTACAGTATTTTGACACGTTTTGAAGCGCCTTTCAGGCTTAACGATAGCGACCCATACAAAATTGCTAGCAACATACCCGCATCGCCAAACGCAATAATGATACAAAGGTCTCGTTAAGGCTTAATAAATTCAAGATCATTCATATAAGGCCTCAGCACTCCAGGCACTTTGACGCTACCATCAGCTTGCTGAAAATTCTCCAACACAGCAACTAGGGCCCGTCCGACCGCTAAGCCAGAGCCATTTAAGGTATGTACAAACTCGGTTTTACCTTCACTATTCTTAAAACGTGCTTTCAAACGACGGGCTTGGAAAGCCTCACAATTAGATACTGAAGAAATCTCGCGATACGTATCTTGTGCAGGCAACCATACTTCCAAATCATAAGTCTTAGCAGCACCGAAACCCATGTCGCCTGTACACAAGGACACAACACGATACGGTAATGCTAATGCTTTTAAAATGTTTTCCGCATGCCCAACCATTTCATCTAAGGCTTCATCACTTTTTTCAGGGTGCACAATTTGTACCATTTCCACTTTATCAAATTGATGCTGGCGTATCATGCCTTTGGTATCTTGTCCATGTGACCCAGCTTCACTTCTAAAACAAGGCGTATGTGCTGTCAATTTAATAGGTAAGTTTTCTATAGCGATAATTTCATCACGCACCGTATTAGTCAGTGTCACTTCAGAGGTTGGAATTAAATATAACTTACTATCGTTATGTTCTAATGAAAATAAATCCTCTTCAAACTTTGGCAGCTGCCCTGTCCCTGTAAGCGTTTCAGCATTGACCATATAAGGGGTATAGCATTCTTCATAGCCATGTCCAGTTTGTGTGTCCAACATAAACTGCGCTAACGCACGATGTAGTTTTGCAATAGGCCCTCGCATAAAGGTAAAGCGTGCACCAGATAACTTAACACCCGTTTCAAAATCTAAACCTAGCGGTTCGCCAACGGCAGTATGATCTTTCACTTCAAAATCATAACTCGCTGGCGCACCAACTTTACGCACCTCAACGTTATCTTCTTCTGACTTGCCTGTAGGCACACTTTCGTGCGGCAAATTAGGCACATTTAACAACATACTTTGTAATTCAGTTTGAATCTCTACCAAGCGCGCCTCATCTGCCTTAAGTTGTTCGCCCAAGCCCGCCACTTCGGCCATATTAGCACTAGCATCTTCACCCTTAGATTTGGCGATGCCAATCTGTTTAGAAGTACTGTTGCGTTTTGCTTGCAACGCTTGTGTGCATGTTTGCACAGTCTTACGCGCTTGCTCAAGTTCTGTGAATTTGGCTGCGTCAAATGCAAAACCACGCCTTTTAAGTTGCGTCACGACACCGTCTAAGTCTTTTCTTAACAACTGTATATCTAACATACTATTTTGTAGCTTTCTCTTTACTTGGTTTTTTACTGTTAGGTTTTTGACTATTAGCAGCTTCATCCAGCGCTTTATAGCGATTCAATTTTTCGCTAATTTTACCCTCTAAGCCACGTGGTGTGGGGATATAAAACTGTTGTTGCGGCATATCATCTGGAAAATAATTTTCCCCTGCGACATAAGCATCTGGTTCGTTATGTGCATATCGATACTCTTTGCCATAATCTAGTGCCTTCATCAGTTTTGTTGGTGCGTTACGCAAATGTAATGGAACAGGACGTGACTGGTCTTGTGCCACAAAGGCTTTCGCTTGATTATAAGCGTTGTAGGCTGCATTACTCTTTGGTGCAACAGCGCAATAAATCACTGCATTAGAAAGTGCTAACTCCCCTTCTGGCGAACCTAATCGCTCAAAAATCTGACACGCTTCTAATGCCATTGCTTGTGCACGTGGGTCAGCAATGCCGATATCTTCCACCGCCATACGCATCACGCGGCGTCCAAGGTATAAAGGATCAGCACCACCATCAATCATACGTAAAAACCAATATAAGGCTGCATCTGGGTTTGAACCGCGCACTGATTTATGCAAGGCCGATATTTGATCATAAAAGGCTTCGCCGCCCTTATCGAACCGCCGCATTTTACTAGCCATTGTCGCTTGCAAAAAGGCCTCATCAATCTCTGTAATGCCAGCACCTAATACCGCGTTAAATAAACTTTCCGTAAAATTGAGTAGCCGTCTTGCATCACCATCGGCGTAAGCTAACATCTGCTCTATCGCTGTGTCACTTAACGTAATTTTTGGTGCAACCAGCAAGCGCGCGCGTTCGAGTAACACACCTAATTCAGGTTCAGTAAGCGCACTTAACACAAATACCTGAGAACGACTCAATAACGCACTGTTTACTTCAAAAGAAGGGTTTTCTGTCGTAGCCCCTATAAAAGTAAGCAAGCCACTTTCGACAAACGGGAGAAACGCATCTTGCTGACTTTTATTAAAACGATGGACTTCATCAACAAATAAAATTGTTTTACGACCGTGTTGTTGTAAGGTTAATTCGGCCTGCTCAACCGCATCACGTATGTCTTTAATACCTGACAATACTGCTGAAACAGCAATAAACTCGGCATCTGCAGTATTGGCAATTAAACGTGCTAATGTGGTTTTACCCACGCCTGGTGGGCCCCACAAAATCATGGAGGGTAATTTACCTGATTGAAATGCAATCTGTAGGGGCTTGCCCTCAGCGAGAAGATGCGATTGCCCAACCACTTCATCTAAGGTTTTTGGACGCAGCAACTCAGCAAGTGGGGCATCAGGTGTTGTTGCATCAAACAAGCTGCTCACTTAAATTCTTAACCTAAAAAATTAAAAAAAGATATTGTAACAGCTAGTAATTAGAATCATTAAGTATGTTGAAAACACGCTTGTTTCAAATGCTTGCTTCAAATTTAAAATCTACTCACCTACAACGTCAACGCCTTCAGGCGTTTTGAATAAAAAGGTAGCCGTTTGTAACGCAGGGTTACGCTCTACACTTTGAAAATCAATGTAAGTAACATGGCTAAAGCTGTCGTGCATTTCAAGTTTTCTCAATTTGTTCGCTTCAAACCCAAGAAAAATACGCTCGAAGCCACTGTCTTCAGCTTTAGGCACCGCCAAAACCCAATCCAGGTTATCTTTTCGGTTGGCATTTTCAAGTTTAAAACTTTTTTCCACTTCGTCACCACCTGCTAATAAAGCGGCTGGGCTTGAACCTAATGCATTACTTAACTGACGGACAGTGACTTGCTCTAGATCAGCATCATACAAAAACACTTCTTTACCATCGCTGACAATTTGTTGTTCGTACGGCTTGTTATAGTCCCAACGAAACTTGTTAGGACGTTGCAATTGCATCGTGCCATCAACCTCCTGCACTTTACTACCTGTATTGTCGTTAACCACTTGATGAAACTTTGCCCGCATAGAATTCGTATTACTATAAAAGTCTTTCAAACTAGCAATCCCATCGGCCATCACCGCATTTGAAAAAAATAAAGCTAACCCAGCAAGAACACCAAAAATACTTTTATTCATCATTTAACCCATCCGTATTAACAAGGACCTCACGGCTACCATTGCTTTGCATTTCTGAAACCAACCCAGCCCGTTCCATATCCTCAATCAAGCGTGCCGCCCGGTTATAACCAATACGCAATTGACGCTGTACAGAAGAAATAGAGGCTCTACGCGTTTTTAAAACAAGCGCCACTGCTTCATCATATAATTCATCTTTTTCGCCACCACCATCGCTATAGTCACCAACATTTCCGCCAGCTTCGGTATTATCTAAAATGCCCTCTATATAGTTTGGCTCACCCATTGCTTTCAGGTGATTAACCACTTGATGCACCTCTTGATCACTGACAAATGCACCATGTATTCGCTGTGGGTAGCCTCCACCTGGCGGCAAGTACAACATATCGCCTTGACCTAGTAACGTTTCAGCGCCCATTTGGTCTAATATCGTTCGAGAATCTATTTTACTGGACACTTGAAATGAAATACGTGTTGGTACATTCGCTTTAATTAAACCAGTAATGACATCCACAGATGGACGTTGCGTTGCCAGCACTAAATGGATGCCACAAGCCCGTGCTTTTTGTGCCAACCGTGCAATCAGCTCTTCAACTTTCTTACCCACCACCATCATTAAATCGGCCAACTCATCAATCACCACCACAATTAATGGCAGCTCTTCTAATGGTTCTGGTTCATCTGGGGTTAAGCTAAATGGATGCGGTATTTTATTACCTGATTTTTCTGCATCTTTAATTTTTTGGTTATAACCAGCAATATTACGTACACCCAATGCAGACATGAGTTTATAGCGGCGCTCCATCTCTGCCACACACCAATTAAGCGCATTGGCTGCTTGGCGCATATCGGTCACCACCGGCGCTAGCAAATGTGGAATGCCTTCGTAAACAGAAAGCTCTAGCATTTTAGGGTCAATCAGAATCATGCGCACTTTATTAGCTTCAGCTTTATACAACAGGCTTAATATAAGCGCGTTAATAGCGACAGACTTGCCTGAGCCTGTCGTACCAGCAACCAGAACGTGCGGCATTTTAGCTAAATCGGCAACGACAGGATTACCTGCAATATCTTTGCCCATGGCAATAGCAAGAGGAGAGTTTAAATCCGCATACACTTTACTACCCATAATTTCAGACAAACAGACAATTTGGCGATTTGGGTTTGGGATCTCTATGCCCATATAGCTTTTACCTGAAATAGTCTCAACAACCCGCACACTTGCAACAGAAAGTGCGCGCGCCAAGTCTCTTGCAAGATTCGTCACTTGGCTCCCTTTAACACCTGCTGCTGGGTCAATCTCAAAACGCGTAATCACAGGGCCTGGCAACGCTGAAAGCACACTCACTTCAATACCAAAGTCTGCTAGCTTTCTCTCTATCAAACGTGATGTGTAATCCAAGGTTTCTGTTGAAGGCAGCTCAACTTCATTTTGCTGTTCATCCAGTAGATGTAGTGGTGGCAATGTCGAATCAGGGTCAGATTCAAATAGTGATACTTGCTTTTCTTTTAAGACACGCTCGCTTTTTACAATTTTTGTTTGACCTTTTTTGATTTCTAATGGCACCTTGCCTTCCGCTCGCTTACGCTCATGCTCTACAAAATCAGACCGCTCTTGCTCTACAAGCTTGCCTTCTTTTCTATCTTGCCAATCATTAAATTTATCTATAATCCATTCATAAATAAATATCAAACCTGCACCTAGCTTTTCAGTCATCTTAATCCATGACCAACCAGTAAATAAGCTAAACCCTACAGCAAACAATATCAGCAACACCATGGTCGAGCCTGCAAAACCGAACATAGCCCTTAATACATGATCAACAGCACCGCCTAACATACCACCAGTACCCAATGGCAAGGTTGCCGACAAATTAATCAAGTGTCCTGACTCTATTGCACTAGAAGCAGCCAGCATTAACCCAAAACCAAAGTAATTTAACAAGATAAATGGCCGCTCACTAACGCTCATCTCTATGCGCTGGTACATCAACCAAATACTATAAAATGCCAAAGCAACTAACCACCAAGCAGAGAGTCCAAATAGATATAACAACATATCTGAAACCCATGCACCCACAGCGCCGCCTGCGTTCTGTATTGTGTCACCACCGCTGGTAAGGTGTGACCAAGAAGGATCTTGTGCGTCGTAAGAAATAAGGATGACTGCTAAATACAAGCCAACCAGCACCAATACCAGCCACCATGCTTCACGCACCAAGTGCGCATCTTTAAGGCTTTTTTCTGTTACGGGGGTAGTCACGCGTTTATTAAATGCTGCAGATTTCTTTTTTAAAAACAATTTGTTATGTGTCCTATAAAAGATTGACGCTGGTTTATTATATTTTTCCCTATGTATAACTAGTGAAAAACATGATTATAGCAAAAGCAAATTGCACTAAGGGCGTCTATTATTTAAAATGTAACATCAATCAAACATTTGGGAAATCAGCATGGACATCGGAATTTCTAGTAAAGACAGAGAAGCTATTGCTGCAGGTTTATCAAAACTACTTGCTGACACCTATACGCTATACCTAAAGACACATTATTTTCATTGGAATGTCACTGGCCCCATGTTTAATACATTACATTTAATGTTTGAAACCCAGTATACAGAACTAGCCTTAGCTGTTGATGAAATAGCCGAACGCATCCGTGCTTTAAACATTTACGCCCCTGGCACTTATGCTCAATTTTCAAAACTCACCTCCATCAAAGAGACAAGCGGCGTGCCAAATGCAAACGATATGATTGCTGAATTAGTTGCTGGGCATGAAGCCGTATGCCGCACAGCAAGAACTGTTTTCCCTGCAACAGAAGTCGCTTCTGATGAAGCAAGTGCTGATTTATTAACGCAACGTCTACAAGTACATGAAAAAACAGCTTGGATGTTACGCAGCCTACTAGAAAAATAAACAAATCATATAAAAATAATTAAATAGCTTGTTTTTAGGCTATTTGATACCAACTCTTATCAAGATCAACTTAAAACAGAAAGCAATCTAATGTCTACAAAACACGCTCACTTACTTATTCTAGGTTCAGGTCCTGCAGGTTATTCTGCGGCAGTATACGCAGCACGTGCTAATTTAAAACCAGTCCTTATTACAGGTATTGCACAAGGCGGTCAATTAATGACAACAACAGATGTCGACAACTGGCCAGCTGATGCTGATGGTGTACAAGGCCCTGACCTAATGGCCCGTTTTCAAAAACATGCTGAACGATTTAATACTGAAATGATTTTTGATCATATTCACACAACACATTTGAATGAAAAACCTATTCGTTTAGTCGGTGACTCTGGTGAATACACGTGTGATGCTTTAATTATTTCTACTGGCGCCTCAGCTAAATACCTTGGTCTTCCTAGCGAAGAGACATTTGCAGGGAAAGGTGTTTCAGCCTGTGCGACATGTGATGGTTTCTTTTATAAAAATCAAGAGGTTGCAGTTATTGGTGGTGGTAACACAGCTGTTGAAGAAGCATTGTATTTAGCCAATATTGCTAGCAAAGTCACCTTAGTGCATAGACGTGATACGTTTAAAGCTGAAGCCATTTTGGTCGACAAGCTCATGGTCCGCGTTGAGGAAGGAAAAATTGAACTGCAAACTTTTCAGACACTAGACGAAGTGTTAGGTGATGACATGGGCGTAACAGGTATGCGCCTTAAAGACGCTAAAGACAGCAGCACAAAAGAAATTGAGGTTAAGGGCGTGTTTATTGCGATTGGTCACAAACCAAATACCGATATATTTGAAGGTCAATTAGAAATGGAAGGCGGCTACATCATTACAGAAGCAGGCCGTAAAGGTAATTTTACGGCTACAAGCGTACCTGGTGTATTCGCTGCCGGTGATGTGCAAGACCATGTCTACCGCCAAGCGGTCACTAGCGCTGGTACTGGCTGTATGGCTGCACTGGATGCTGAGCGATACCTCACGAATTTAAAATAGCACGTCATTGCTATGAAAACTAAGTTCTAATTAAATAAAGCGCTGATTCAGCGCTTTATTTTTTTCTGTTGTTTTTGTCTAATCACACAGTTTTATCAAATCTGTCTAATGTGCGATAATCGCGCCTAAATTAACGATGCCATTTAAAATAGATTGGCATCTTTCACGTATCATCTTCAGGATTACCCATGTTAGCACTCACTGCACAAGAAATTAAAACCAACCTACTTAGCGGCTTAACCGTCGCACTTGCCATGGTGCCAGAAGCGATTGCTTTTGCACTTATCGCACATGTATCACCACTCACAGGCCTATATGCTGCTTTTCTTGTTTGCTTAATTACTACTACACTTGGTGGCCGTCCT
>VAPM010089584.1_pt1 | contig 15239 bp, 13 predicted proteins | sample 3395091 | NCBI WGS metagenome assembly VAPM01 (sample SAMN08290445, study PRJNA428436) | hydrothermal vent metagenome | isolation source: Deep-sea hydrothermal vent chimney 3 | place: Pacific Ocean: Juan De Fuca Ridge | reverse complement strand
TACCCTAGGGGTGGTTGGGACGGGGGAGCGGGCAGGCTTCAGGATTTTCAATCCAGACTGCAAGGCTGATTGTATGCGGAACAATAGCAATTATATGGGTCTTGTTTATGCCGCCTTTTCTACAGCCGTACCATTGAAGGTTAAGCCATCCATACCTGCAGATACCTTGATGATATCACCATCGCCGATTTCTCCCGACAACATCAGATCAGCCAGAGGGTTTTGTACTGATTTCTGGATGACGCGTTTTAAGGGCCGCGCCCCAAAGGCTGGGTCATAGCCTTTGTCAGCGAGCCAGGAGCGCGCCTTCTCATCCAGTTCAATCTGGATTTTGCGGGCGTCAAGCAAGGTTTGCAGCCGTGCGATTTGAATATCGACAATTGTATCCATGTCGCTGCGCGCGAGACGATGAAACAGGATAATCTCATCAAGCCGGTTTAAAAACTCCGGTCTGAAATTAGCTCTGACAATCTCCATTACTGAACTGCGCACAGCCTCAATATCTTCACCTTCTGGCTGATTGACAAGAATTTCCGAGCCCAGGTTCGAGGTCAGGATGATCATGGCATTGCTGAAATCAACCGTGCGGCCCTGGCCATCGGTAAGACGGCCATCATCAAGCACCTGGAGCAGAATGTTGAAGACATCGGGATGGGCTTTTTCAACCTCGTCAAACAGGATAACCTGATAGGGCCTGCGGCGTACAGCTTCCGTCAGGGCACCGCCTTCTTCATAACCGACGTAGCCTGGAGGGGCACCGATGAGGCGGGCAACAGAATGTTTTTCCATATATTCAGACATGTCCAGACGCAACACGGCCTGATCATCATCAAACATAAATCCGGCAATGGTTTTGGTCAGTTCGGTTTTGCCAACCCCGGTTGGTCCCAAAAACAAAAACGAGCCAATCGGGCGTGAAGGATCCTGCAGGCCGGCGCGCGAGCGGCGCACCGCCGATGATACCGCCGACACAGCTTCGGCCTGGCCAACCACACGTTTGGTCAGGACATCCTCCATCTTGAGCAGCTTTTCTTTTTCGCCCTGGAGCATTTTATCTACCGGAATACCGGTCCAGCGCGACACAATCTGGGCGACGTGATTGGCATTGACGGCTTCATCAACCATAAGATCGCTTTGGCTTTCAGACGATGTGTTTTCTTTTTCCGCCAACTGTTTTTCAAGTTCGGGAATGACACCATAGGCAAGCTCACTGGCACGCTCTAACAAGCCATCACGCTGGGCCATGACCAGTTCGGTACGAGCGGTTTCAAGCGCTTCTTTAATTTTCGTGGCCGAGGACAATTTGGCTTTTTCCGCATTCCAGCGCGTCGACAGATCAGCAGATTGACCTTCGAGGGTGCTCAGTTCGGTTTCGAGCTTTTCGAGACGGTCTTTCGAGGCTTTATCATCTTCCTTTTTCAACGCTTCACGTTCGATTTTCAGCTGAATGATGCGACGATCAAGTTCGTCGAGTTCTTCAGGTTTGGAATCAACCTGCATGCGCAGACGACTTGCCGCTTCATCGATCAGATCAATCGCTTTATCGGGTAAAAATCTGTCGGTGATATAACGCTGCGACAGATTGGCAGCCGCCACTATGGCGCTGTCGGTGATACGCACACCGTGATGCAACTCATATTTTTCCTTGAGGCCGCGCAAAATCGACACGGTATCTTCTATTGTAGGCTCGGCAATGAACACCGGCTGAAAACGCCGCGCCAGGGCTGCATCTTTTTCCACATGCTTGCGGTATTCATCCAGCGTCGTTGCGCCGATGCAATGCAATTCGCCGCGCGCCAATGCTGGTTTGAGAAGGTTCGATGCATCCATCGCGCCATCAGATTTACCAGCACCCACCAACGTATGCATTTCATCAATAAACAGAATTATTTCACCGTTGGCAGACGTAACTTCCGACAATACCGCTTTGAGGCGTTCTTCAAATTCACCGCGATATTTGGCACCGGCAATAAGAGCGCCGAGATCAAGCGACAGCAAGCGCTTGTTCTTCAGGCTTTCGGGTACATCGCCATTGACAATTCTTAACGCGAGACCTTCGGCGATGGCGGTTTTACCAACACCGGGCTCGCCAATGAGCACTGGATTATTTTTGGTGCGCCGCGACAAAACCTGCATGGTGCGCCTGATTTCTTCATCGCGACCGATAACCGGATCGAGTTTTCCCTCGCGGGCAACTTCGGTCAAATCGCGGGCATATTTCTTCAAGGCATCATAGGAGTTTTCAGCTGAAGCACTATCGGCAACGCGGCCTTTGCGCAGGTCATTAATGGCTGTATTGAGGTTGGCTGCACTGACGCCCGCCTGTTTCAGCGCTTTTGCTGCATCGCTCTTGCCTTCGACAATTATGGCCAGCAACAGGCGTTCAGCGGTAACAAAACTGTCACCGGCTTTTTTGGCCAGATCATCTGCCACATCGAACACTCTGGCAGTTTCCGGGGCAAGGTATAGCTGACCGGCGCCACTGCCTTCCACTTTGGGAATGCGTGAAAGCGCCAGATCATTTGACTGAACCACGGTCGCCACGTCTCCACCGGCTTGTTCTATCAGACCGGCGGCAAGGCCTTCGGTATCATCTATCAGAACCTTGAGTACATGTTCGGGAGAAAACCGTTGGTGGTTCTCGCGTAACGCTAAAGATTGCGCACTTTGAACAAAGCCTCTGGCACGCTCGGTATATTTTTCAAAATCCATTTCAGCCCTCATTTACTGCCGGCAACCATCACTGGTGTTTATTACCATATTAGCCGCTAGGTTATTTTTTCAATCCCTGGTCTTGCAAATTTCCCAGGCAAGGAGCAAAACCTTAAAACAGCATCTTGCTCTGTCCTCTATATAGTGTGTCTATTTAGCCACACAAGCGCCGCGCGAGAATAAAATTATTTTGTAAATGTTGAAGGTTACTCATGGCAACAATCGAAACCATCTATCGTTATCCGGTAAAGGGATTGTCGGCTGAAGAACTCAAGTCGACCAATCTTCGGGTGGACGATTGCATCGCTTTTGACCGGGCTTACGCTATCGCCAATGGCCATCGTGATTTTGATGCCTCCGCCCCTAAATTCATGGAGAAAACCAAATTTCTGATGTTGATGCGGCATGAAAAACTGGCGGCTTTGCAAACCCGGTTTGAGCCTGAAACCCATAGTTTGACAATTTTGCGTAATGGCAAACAGGTGTCAAAGGGGTGTTTGCAACAACCGGTGGGGCGCAAATTGATTGAACAGTTTTTTGCAGCTTACCTGGAGGACCAGATTCTGGGAGCGCCTCATATTGTGTCAGCGCCGGATCATTCGTTCTCTGATGTGGGTGTCAAATGCCTGTCTATCATCAATCTGGCCACTGTGCGTGATTTGGGACGCATGATGGGGGAGGAAATAGATCCCTTGCGGTTTCGCGGCAATCTGTACATTGATGGAATTGAGCCGTGGGCGGAACTCAAATGGGTAGGGAAAACAATCGCAATCAACGACATGGCGGTATTGCAATGTTTCCAACGCACCCGGCGCTGTGCGGCAACTAATGTTAATCCGGAAACAGCGAGCCGTGATCTTTCAATCCCGGCGCATATATCGCGCGCTTTAGGTCATGGTGACCTCGGCGTCTATGCAAAAGTCACACAAGACTGCCACATCGCCAAAGGTGCGACCATCACGGTTGATTAGTTCACAGGTTATTCGGCAGCTGTCGCTGCCTGATCCAGCTCGACGGGAGCTTCGCTGTTGTTTTCAGCATCGGGCTTAGGCGCTGGTGCAGGTGCGTCATCGCTTTGGGCCGCTGCACTTTTGCTGCGCGATCCACTGCCATTGCGGCCGGAAGGCGAGCGGCGACGGCTCTGGCGGGGATTACTGCTTTTCGCTTTTGGAGCCTCTTCTTCGTTTACGTTGGCATCATCATCGCTTTGGGCGGATGTTTTTTCTGCCACAGGGGCGGTTGTCTCTGCTTCCGGGGGAGCGTCGGGCTCCTGCCCGTTGGCCGCTGGTTGCGGTGCGGATTGCTGTGCCTGCGCTTGTTGCTGCTGCAATTGCTGTTGTTGCGTGTGCGCCTGACTGGCGGCGACAATACGGTTATAATGTTCGGCATGCTGAAGATAGTTTTCCGAGGCAATCCGGTCACCGGATACCTGAGCATCACGGGCAAGTGTCGAATACTTTTCAGCAATATGGGCGGCGTTGCCGCGAATTTTTACATCAGGCCCGTTACTGTCATAACTTCGATTAGACGGATTATGGACCTTACGGCCTCTTCCGCGTGAGCGTTGCTTGTGTTGTCCTTGCCTCATGTTCACATGATATCCAGGTTATTGAGTAAATTTTGACGGTGCCGGTGCCGGTTTGGAAATTTCAATATTATGCAGGTCGCGGTTGAGACCACATGATATTCCAGACAGCGACACAAATAATTCGCCCGACGGTATAAATGAACTTTTCAAGTTCGCGTATATATTACCTTTGATGGTTCAATGTTGCGAGGTCTAGCCCGCCGATGTTGTTCTTAATTTTGAAACCCTGAAACCACAATGCCGACTTCCATCAATCGGTCCAAAATCAGGCACTTCAATATGTAAATGATCAACAGTGTTTTTCCGCTCCAACCGCGAAATCACTTAATACCTTACAAAGTACAATTATGCCCTGCTGTCAATACTATCGCACTGATTCTTTTAAAAAAGATAGGAATGCTAACAGGTATCAGAAATTCAAATCCGCAATTCGAGTATTTCACGAAGGGGTTAACAGACCTTGACCGCGCTGATAATTCTTTCGCAGCCCGCCAGATCATGTTTAACCGGTTGTGCTGCATCAAGGAGATGAAAACCGTTTTGAGCCAAAAGACCAAGCACATCTGCGGCCTGACCATGCCCAATTTCCAAAATCAACACGCCTTGTTGACCCAAGAGCCGGTGTGCCCGGGGCAAGATTTTACGGTATTCATCAAGACCATCGCGCCCGCCATCAAGGGCGCGGACAGGTTCATAGCTGGCGACTTCTGGCATCAAACCCGCCAAATCTTGCGACGGGATATAGGGCGGATTGGAGACAATAATATCAAATGTCTCGATCAGGCCATCGCCCCAATCCATACACTTGAATTGAGCGCGCGCCTCCACACCCAGTTTTTCTGCATTCTTCTGCGCCAGTTCCACCGCTTTGGGATCTATGTCAACACCTATACCGCTGGCATCTTTTACTTCATGCAGGATTGATATCAGCAAACATCCCGATCCGCATCCCAAATCCAGAATGCGCGCCTGCCCGGTTTTCTTAAAGATACGCCGGGCGCAATTAACGCCACTCTCGACTGCAAATTCTGTTTCCGGGCGCGGGATGAGTGTGTGGGCATTAACATGGAACTCCAGCCCCCAGAATTCGCGCGTTCCCAGCAGGTGCGCCAGGGGAATACGTTGACAGCGTCTGGCCACCAGATCGAAATATTCTGTTAGCGATTGTTCTTCAATTGACCGGTCAGGACAGGCGATCACTTCAACTTCGGTTATTTTACACACATGGCAAAGCAGAACTCTGGCTTCAAGGGCTGCGGTTTCAATGCCCGCCTGTTTGAGGCTCAGCTTTGCCTGTTGCAGAAGTTCAGAGATTTTGATCGAGGTTTTTTGCTCAGACATATTTCCAGCGCCAAGTCTATGTATCAGCCTCAAGATCGGCAAGCAGGGTAGCCTGATGATCGGTAATCAGCGCGTCAATCATTTCATCAAGGCCATCACCGGCAATAATGCGGTCAAGTTTATAAAGTGTCAGATTGATGCGATGATCACTGACGCGGCCTTGAGGGTAATTGTAGGTGCGGATACGTTCTGACCTGTCGCCGGAGCCGACCTGTCCTTTGCGTGAGGCGGCACGTTCATCAGCGAGGCGCTGGCGTTCTCGCTCATAAAGTCTGGAGCGCAAAACCTTCATCGCCTTGGCACGGTTTTTATGCTGGGATTTCTCATCCTGCTGGGTGACAATCAGGCCGGTTGGCAGATGGGTGATGCGCACGGCACTGTCAGTAGTATTGACCGATTGGCCACCGGGACCACTGGCGCGATAAACATCGACGCGAATGTCCTTGTCGGCAATTTCGACGTCAACTTCTTCCGCTTCGGGCAGGACGGCGACGGTGGCAGCTGAGGTATGAATGCGGCCACCGGATTCTGTTTCAGGTACGCGCTGAACGCGGTGGACGCCGGATTCAAATTTCAGCTTGGCAAAAGCACCCTTGCCATTGATACCTGCGATGATTTCCTTGTAGCCCCCCATGTCAGCATCGCTGGCCGACATGATCTCGACTTTCCAGCCGTTCAAATCCGCATAGCGGTTGTACATGCGAAACAAGTCACCGGCAAAAAGGGCTGCTTCATCACCACCGGTGCCGGCGCGCACTTCAATGATGACGCTCTTGTCGTCGGCATCATCTTTGGGCAACAGCAGAACTTTTACGCTCTGTTCAAGTTTTTGTATTTTCTCGTCAAGCTCGCCAATTTCCTGTCTGGCCAGTTCGGTCATTTCTTCATCACTGTCAGGATCGGCAATAATCTCTTCCAGACCAGCGCGTTCCTGGCTATTTGCCTGCAGATCACGGATAACGGCAACCACCGGATTGAGGTCAGCATATTCCTTTGACAGCCTGACAAATGCTTCGGGATCAGGTGCCGAAGACATCTCTGCTTCAATTGCTTCATGGCGGCTTAAAAGCCGGTTAAGTTTATCTGGGTCAATCATCTGGGGTTGTTCTAGTTGTTTAGCGCAGCCGCATCAAGCTCTGCTTCAATGGCTGCGCTGTTCAAGGGCGCTACCAGTTTGGGGCTGGTGGCTATGGCGTCGATTAAATCTATTGTGCGGACCTGAATACTTCCCGCGCCCAAAGCATTTTTTGCAGCGGGGGAAATGGACCCGGTAGCCAACAGATCCTCGCCTTGTCGGTCGGCCAAATTCGTACCCACCTGATTGTTGAGATCGTTTGGCGCCGGGATTGTGGCAATCCGGCTGCCATCAGGCGTTACAGGCCCGCTGCTTAACCAAAATCCTGCCCCTATTATTGCGACGAGAAAAACAGCCGTGGCAAGCGCAATAGACCGGCTGCGGGCGCGCATGGCCGGCCACAGGGCGATGATGTTTCCCGGTCCCCTTTTTTGTGCTTCCAGCATAACGGGAAAAATTTCGCGATAATGTTCAATCAAGGGCTCGGGATCAAATTCAAGATAGCGGGCGTAGGCACCAACATATGAAAAGAAATCCGCTGTCGGCGGGAACTCGCCATCGACCCCTTCTTCAATCGCCCACAGATAACGCTCCCTGATTTTCAGCTGGGCTGCGACTTTGTTAAGCGCCAGTCTGCGTGACAGACGCTCGCGTTTCAAAAACCAGCCTGCATGGGCAGCTGGAAACCGACCCGCATCCGGTGGCAGTCTCGATTGAATGCCACCTTGAGTCATAGCGCCAAGAGTCGGGTTCTGGTTCATGTTGATGAGCCGTTGATTGCACGAAAAATGCTATACTGGTGCATTCACCATATCTCTTGAAAATCTGATTTGGCAACATATGAAATGAGATTGCTGTTAGTGGTTGTTGCTAAGATTCCAGGCCAGCCCTCTCCCCCGCCCAACCACCCGATGAGGATACCCTGGGGGTGGTTGGGCGGGGGAGAGGGCTGGCCTGGAATCTTAGCAACAAGTGCTCAAAATGGAATATCGTTACGCAGTGCGAAGGCTTCAATTGTCGGGCGCAGGGATTTTGTCGGCTCATCAAGGCGCGGCAGAATTTCTGCTTCAAGAGCGGCTGCATCGAGAGAAAGAACCATTTCCTTTACCGGGCCGATGGAGGATGCCGTCATTGAAATCGAGCGAAAACCAATAGCAATCAGAGCCATGGCTTCCACCGGAACGCCGGCCATTTCACCGCATAAAGACAGCGGAATATCATGGGCATTACACTCCACTACGATCTGGCGCAGGATTTTCAAAAACGACGGGCTCAAGCTATCGAAGCGACCGGTTAGGCGGGGGCTGGCGCGGTCGCTGGCAAACATGAACTGCAACAGATCATTGCTGCCGACGGAAATAAAATCGACGTAAGGGGCAAGGGCTGGAATGTGCCAGATCAAGGAGGGTACTTCCAGCATGACGCCAATGTTGATTGATGAGGGAATAGTGTATTTGTGCCGGGATAAAAACGCAATCTCCTTGTCAACAAGCGCGCGGGCGCGAATGACTTCGTCAACTTCGCTGACCATGGGAAACATCAAGTTGAGTTCACCGCCACCACTGGCGCGCAACAATGCCCTGATCTGGGAGCGTAAAAGTGCCGGTCTGTCGAGCGACATGCGGATGGCGCGCCAGCCCAAAGCGGGGTTTTCCTCTTCTGCCTGGCGCATATAGGGAATAACCTTGTCGCCACCAATATCGAGCGAACGAAACACAACACGCTGGCCGTTGGCGGCATCAAGAACCGATCTGTAAACCGCCGTTTGCTCATCCAGACGGGGAAACCGGGAGGCAATCATAAACTGAAATTCAGTCCTGAAAAGCCCGATACCATCAGCGCCGGAAGCATCGAGATGGTCAATATCAACCGGCAGACCGGCATTCATGTAGAGCTTTATGTCGCATCCATCTTTGGTGATGGCTTTGGTCAAGCGCAATTTGGCATATTGCGCTTCGCGCAACTCGATAAACTTCAGTTTTTCGGTGTAGGATTCACTTATTTCCAGCGATGGCCTGACATAAAGCTCGCCCATATCACCGTCAACAATGACGGGATCACCGGCATCGACAAGCTGTAGAATATTATCCACACGCCCGACCATGGGGATTTCCAGCGCTCTGGCGACAATCGCCACATGGGAGGTTGCCCCGCCCTCTTCCAGTATGAGCGCGCGCAGGCGATCGCGATCATAATCCAAAAGATCAGCCGGTCCCATGTTGCGTGCAAAAATAACCGCATTTTCCGGTAGATCTTCGGCAGACGCTGTACCCGAACGCCCGGCTAAAATGCGCAACAGGCGGTTGGTCAGATCATCAAAATCATGCAGGCGGTCGCGCACATAAGGGTCAGACTGGCGCAACAATCGCGCCAGGGTTTCGTTTTGCACCCGCTCAACGGCTGCTTCAGCTGTCAGCCCGGTTGAAATAGCCTCTTCAATTTTCTGCACCCAGCCGCGGTCATAGGCATACATGCGATAGACTTCGAGAATATCACGCGGCTCACCGCCACGCACAACATCGGGCTTGTGCATCATTTCTTCGACGGCCTGGCGCAGCGATGCAATAGCCACATCGAGACGGCGCTGTTCAACCGAGGCGTTGTCAGCAATTAATTTTACCACATTGACGCGCGGTTCATGAAATACGGCGACGCCAAGAGCAATTCCCTTAGCAAAAGATGTGGCTTTGAGTTGAAGCGATGCCCCCAACCGGGGCTCGTGTGCGACCACTGCAGCTGCCATATCTTCGGCAACAATCATTTCCGCCAGCACCATGGCGGTGGTTTGCAGCACTTCTACTTCTTCTTCATTGTAAGCGCGTTGGGTGCGGTTTTGCACCACAAGCACGCCTAACGTGTGCCCGAGCCTGAGTATGGGCACGCCAAGAAATGAATTGAAGGCATCTTCACCAGTTTCGGGACGATAGGCAAAAGCAGGATGAGCCTGGGCATCTGACAGGCTGAGGGTTTCAGCCTCAGCGGCAATCAGACCAACGAGACCTTCTCCTGTACTTAGAAAAGTATTGTGAACGGCGTCAGGATTGAGGCCTTCCGAGGCGAACAGCTCAAGGATATTATCCGGTCGCATGAGGTAGACCGAGCACACTTCGGCAACCATGTTAGAGGCGATGACAACAGAGACTTTTTCAAGACGCTTTTGTGCACTTTCCGGCTCCGCCATAACCTCGCGTAACCGCCGGAGGAGGACGCGCGGGCCAGCAACGGAGCTTACCATCAGCCTGTGTCCTTCCTATGGTTTCGAATCACCGGTTTTATCGCCGATGCACATCGAAACTTATGATGTTTTACCATACACACAGGGTTAAACCTCATCCAGATCATAGGCCGTATGCAGGGTGCGAATGGCCAGTTCGGCGTAAGCTGCATCAATCAGCACGCTTACCTTGATTTCAGACGTTGTAATCGCCAGAATGTTGATGCCTTTTTCAGCCAGCACCTGAAACATTTTGGCCGCAACGCCAGCGTGGCTGCGCATGCCGATGCCAATGACAGAAATTTTTACCACATCACTGGTGCCGGAAAGCTTTTCGTAAGTTATTTCGGTTTTGCAGGATTCCAGAACACCAAGGGCGCGCTCAAGATCACTCATCGGCACGGTGAAGGTGACGTCGGTAAATCGACCGTCGTCTGAAACATTCTGCACAATCATATCCACATTGATATCCGAGTGCGCCAAGGGTCCGAAAATAGCAGCGGCAATTCCCGGCTTATCAGCGACCCGGGTAAGCGTTACTTTGGCTTCGTCTTTTGAATACGCGATGCCACTGACAACTTGCTGTTCCACAATTTCCTCCTCATCACACACCAGAGTACCCGGGCGTTGGGTATTGCCATCACCTTGATCGGCATCAGGGTCATCAAAACTTGATCTCACCTGTAACCGCACGCCATGCACCATGGCAAGTTCCACCGAACGGGTCTGCAACACTTTAGCGCCTAAAGACGCCATCTCAAGCATCTCTTCATAGGAGATTCGTGTCAATTTTTGGGCTTTTGACACTATTCTTGGATCGGTTGTATAGACCCCGTCGACATCTGTATAGATATCACAGCGGCGCGCTTTTAATGCAGCAGCAATTGCGACCGCACTGGTGTCAGAACCGCCACGACCAAGGGTTGTTACCCGGTCATTGTCAGCAATACCCTGAAACCCCGCCACAATGGCGGCTGAGCCGGTTTTGAAAAAATCGTTCAGCGCAGTTGTATCAACACTGGTAATGCGGGCCGAGCCATGGACGCAATTGGTGGCAATGGGGATTTGCCAGCCGTGCCAGGAACGCGCGGCAACGCCTGAAGCCTGCAACACCATGGCCAAAAGCCCGGCGGTTATCTGCTCGCCAGTGCTGACAATGGCATCATATTCGCTTCTGTCAGGTGTCGTTGATACCTCTTTGGTCCAACTCACCAACTGGTCGGTTGTTCCCGCCATGGCCGAGACAATGACAGCAACCTTATGGCCGGCATCGACTTCGCGTTTGACATGGCGCGCTGCATGTCGAATTCTGTCGATGTCGGCGACCGATGTGCCGCCAAATTTCAAAACCAGCAAAGCCATAAAGTTTAATCCAGGGCAAGGCGCAAAAACTGCAACTTTTAAAAGGTTCGCACCTTAAGTACGGGTGCGAATGCGGCGTATACATAACGCCCTCAATAGCGCCTGACAATATACTTGATGGATTGACAGTAAATATTTCCTGGGCCATCTGTTAAGGACAGTATTTTTGGCAAAGGTAAAAGTGATCCAATGACAGCCGCCCGCACGCCCAGGAAATCCACCATTGATCCAGCAGAACTCGACAAATTTTCGTCAATGGCCGCAGAATGGTGGGATCCGGCTGGCAAATTTAAGCCGCTGCACAAGTTAAATCCCGTCCGCTTACGGTATATCCGGGAAAAATCCTGCGATCATTTTGGCCTTGATACTGAAGCACGCCAGCCTTTGGCGGGCTTAAGTCTGGTGGATATTGGTTGTGGCGGCGGATTATTGTGTGCACCGATGACGCGGCTGGGGGCAAGCGTTACCGGTATTGATCCAGGCCACGAAAACATTGCCATTGCGCGAAATCACAGCGCCGCGCAAGACCTCGATATCGATTATCAGGCGATAAGTGCCGAGGAATTACTGGAAACCGGCAAGACCTTCGACATTGTTTTGAATATGGAAGTCGTCGAACATGTGGCCGATGTGCCGTTGTTTATGAGCAGTTGTGCGAGGCTTGTCAGTCCGGGCGGATTGTTGTTTTCAGCCACGTTGAACCGGACGATGAAATCTTTCGCCTTTGCCATTGTCGGCGCGGAATATGTTCTCAGGTGGCTGCCACGCGGCACACACCAGTGGGAAAAGTTCGTAACCCCGGATGAATTGGGCAAGGCAATCACCGATGGCGGTCTCAAGGTATGTGACACGCGAGGAATTGCCTTCAATCCCTTAAGCGATCAGTGGCTTGCTTCAACTGATACCGATGTCAATTATATGATGCTGGCAAAAAAGGCTGCAGGGTAGTTACGCTTTAACACGTAGCGCATTCATTCGAACCCACCTTCTTTGTCATCCTCGGGCTTGACCCGAGGAACCATACCGCTGAGTTTTCGAAAATAAAAATTCTGTCTTTTGGCCGAAAGCATTGAGGAATGGATCCTCGGGTCAAGCCCGAGGATGACGGGTTGGATGGGGTTGAACTTTGTTAAATGCAACGCCAATCAGTTCTGATCTTCCGGCAATATCGGCAGGGGGTGGATTTCTATGCCTTCTTCGCTCAGTGATTTGGCGTCTTCGATTGTGGTTTCGCCGTAGATGCCGCGGCCTTCGGCTTCCTTGTAGTGAATTTTACGGGCTTCTTCAGCGAACTTGTCGCCGACATAATCCGCATTTTCTTCAACCTTGCGCCGGATTTCACGCAAGGCGCTGACCAGTTCCTTTTGGGTTTGTGGTTTTTTCTGGTCGACTTTCTGGTTTTGTTTTTTGCCCAGTGATGGTGTCATCAACGCTTTGCGCACATCGGTTGAGCCGCAATTGGGGCATTGTATCAGGGCTGCTTTCAACTGGGCGTCAAATGCTTCGCTGTCGCGAAACCAGCCGTCAAATTCATGATCGCTTTCACAATTCAGATCATAGCGGATCATGAAGCTTTCGCCTCCAATACGACCTCCTCGTGCACAAGATCGAACTGGCGGTCGTGCTGAAGGGCGGCAATGCGGGTGCGGGCTTCAACAATCAGGGCGGGGTCAATTTTTGCCATGATAATACCGGGGTCTTCATCTGCTTCGGCCAGAATATCGCCCCATGGAGAAATGATCAGGCTGTGACCATAGGTTTTACGGCCATTTTCATGGGTGCCACCTTGTGAAGGCGCAAACACAAAACAGCCGTTTTCGATGGCGCGGGCCTGAAGCAGAATATGCCAGTGATCCTTGCCGGTGTTTTTGGTAAAGGCTGCGGGAACAGTCAGATATCCGGCACCGTTTTGCGCCATGGTGCGGTAGAGTTGGGGAAAGCGCAGATCATAACAAATGGTCAGGCCGACCCGGCCCCACGGCATGTCAACGGTTACGGCTTTGTTACCCGGCTGATAATTCTTTGATTCACGATAGCTTTCGCCACCAGACAGATCGACATCGAACATGTGCAGTTTGTCGTAGGTTGCCGCAATCTTGCCTTCAGGATTGAAAACATAAGCGCGGTTGGCAACTTTGGTGTCGGACAATTTGATGGCAAGTGAGCCGATGTGCAGCCAGACCTTAAGTTCCGCTGCCAGATCTGCAAACAATTGAATGGCTGTTTCTTCGCTCTCATGAGCGGTGCTGGCAAACAGGCGTTTGGAATTCATCTCCATCAGATGCGAGGTTTCCGGGGTGATAATATAATCAGCACCCTTAGCTGCTGCCTCGCGGATAAAACCGGTGACGGTTTTGATATTGTCTGCCACATCATTGCCGGTGCGCAATTGTATGCAAGCTACGTCAAATTGGTTCATTTTATCCCTCACACTTTCTGCCATCAAAGGCCGAGCAGAGCATCCAGTTTTCCCTGTCTGTCCAGAGCGGCAAGATCATCAAACCCGCCTACATGCAAATCATCAATGAAAATCTGCGGCACGGACGTTTTGCCGCCGGATTTTTCGCTCATGGCAGCGCGCTTTATCGGGTTCATGGTGACATCTATTGCTTCAAATGACACGCCCTTTTGTTTTAAAAGGTTCTTAGCCGCGGAACAATACGGACACAATATTGTTGAGTATAGAATAACAGGCGCCATAAATCATAATTCCATTTTTTTCGCTCACGCAAATTGCGCTTCGCACAATGCTCCACGGGGGCGGTACAGGGGCACCGGGCAGCGCTTGCTGCCTTGAAGCGTTTCATAACAAGTATGAAACGCTCATGTCGCATCAAAAGACTATATAGGTTGTTTGAGAGGATCAACAACCCGGGCAAAGGCCAAAACGTTCACGGTTTCGGCACCGCCGCGCAACAAGGCTTTGCTACAGGCTTCGATGGTTGCCCCGGTGGTGATGACATCATCAATGAGCAGGATGCGCTTGCCGCTAACGCGTTCAAAGGCACTTTCGTTTATGGCAAAGGCACCGGAAACATTGCGTCGCCTCTGGCTTGCATTGAGGCCGACCTGAGATTTGGTTTTGCGCACCCTGTCAAGCAATTGCGGCTCATAATCCAGCCCGGTTAAGCGGGCAATTTCAATTGCCAGAACGGCTGCCTGATTATAGCGCCGCAACCACAATCGGGAGCGATAAAGCGGCACCGGCACAATGATATCACAGCCGTCAAACAAATCACGGCCCGATCGTTTCATCATGGCGCCAAGCAAGGGAGCTGCATCCAGTCCGTCTTTATATTTGAACCTGTGCACCAGCTTACGTGCCACATCATCGTAACGCACAACAGCGCGCGCACGGGCATAACTTGGCGGATAGGCCAGAGCAGCGGCGCTGACAATGCCCTCGCCTGGATCATAATCAAACGGTATACCCAGACAGTCGCACAAGGGAGCTTCAATAAATCCCAGTTCACACCAGCACGCGGCACAAAGCCCCAGATCAGCCAGGCGGGTGCGACAGCTTATACATTGTGGCGGCAACACCAGATTGACTGACTTTTGCCAGGTTTGCGCTAAAAGGCGTTGCAGATTGTCAAATGCAGGCAGATTGGAGTACATGGGTTGAAGGCTAGCGGAATTGCGCCCGAGATCAATCATTTAAATAGAAAATCCCAAGGTGTTTTGACCTGTGTGCGCATTCGCGTCATAACATCGACTGTAATTTTTAAATCAGGTATCCGATAATGTCACCCGGACATGTTCCCGTAATTTTTAACCAGCAGCTTTTGCGCCACCACCTCAGGCGGGCGGCAATCGGCGACATTTCACAAGATTTTTTGCGCCAGCGTGTTGCCGAAGACATCGCTTCGCGGTTGCGCCTGATTAAACGGGAATTTGAATTATGCGCCCTGTTTGGGGATAAATCTGATTGCATGATGTCAGCTCTG